>Ga0206974_1123_pt1 | contig 17542 bp, 18 predicted proteins | sample Alteio_BWOrgHeat_84_FD_152920 | JGI IMG/M metagenome (GOLD analysis project Ga0206974, IMG submission 152920) | Enriched cells from forest soil in Barre Woods Harvard Forest LTER site, Petersham, Massachusetts, United States -... | ecosystem: Environmental > Terrestrial > Soil > Temperate forest >... | reverse complement strand
AATTCGCCAAAAAGTACGATGAGATGCACCGCTTGGTGAAGGAACCCGACGGCGAAACCACCCTTTACGTGGGCGCGGAAAATTGGCCCTTGCCGATTCCTTTGGTCCAGAAAAACGGCGCCTGGTATTTCGACACGTCGCTTGGCAAGCGGGAGATCCTCTACCGGCGCATCGGCGAGAATGAACTCGAAACGATCGACGCCCTCCGCGGCGTCGTGGAGGCACAAAAGGAGTATTACGCGCAGTCGGCGGGTGGCGATGGCGCGCACGTCTACGCGGCACGATTCGATAGCAATCAGGGCGCGCACGATGGGCTCTATTGGCCGTCGCTGCGGAACCCTCCCGCGAGCCCAATCGGCCCCTACTTGGCTAGCGCCAGTTACGACCGCTCCGATCGTGTGCCGCTGCACGGCTATTATTTCCGCATCCTCACCGCGCAGGGCCCGAACGCGCCAGGCGGTGCGAAGAGTTACATTTCCAATGGCAAGATGACGGCGGGTTTCGCTGTCATTGCGTTTCCCGCCGAATACGGCTCTTCCGGCGTGAAAACGTTTATCGTCAGCCAGGATGGCGTCGTCTACGAAAAAGACCTTGGCCCAATGACCACCCAGCTCGCCGCCTCCGTGAAGGCGTTTAACCCCGATCCCACATGGCTCAAAGTCCAATAACAACGCAGCGGCAAAGACTGCTCTTCTGGACTTTCTAAATCGGCGTTTTTGGAAACCAGGAAATAGCCCGTCCGCGATCGGACGGTGAGCTTTCCCCGGCCGCGCGCAGTTACTCTGACGCGAATCTTTTGGTAACCACTTTGGGCCTCATTGGGGGGGTTATAACCTAGCGTGTACTGGTGGCGGATGTCGGCCGCAATCGCTTTGCAAACATCCACGACGTCTGAGGCGGAAGCCGGAAAATACGCCTGGCCTCCTGTTTGTTTAGCGAGTTTTTTTAGAACTGCAGGATTCTGATCCGCGCTGTTCTCGTCTAGCAACCCGACGGCATAAATGATCACGTTAGCCGCCTGTGCCATCCGCAACACCTCGTCAAAACTGTGCTTGCTGGCATTGTCTCCGCCATCGCTAATCAAGATGAGGACTCTTTTCTCATGGTCATCAGCTTGAAGATGCTGCAAGGCAACTGTGGTAGCGTCGTACAAGGCTGTTGTCCCGCCACTGGGGGCGCCCGATAAGGCACGCCCCAGCATATCGACATTATTGGTGAAAGGGACGTTCGGAGGGAGGCCTAGCGTGATCGTATTGGTAAAGTTAACGACGAACTCGCGGTCTTGTTGATTGCTGAGTTGTACAAACGCCTTCGCGCCGTCGATCACTTGAGGCCGCCAAGCGGCCATACTTCCGCTATTGTCTACCACCAACCCAGCCGTGACCGGGATGTCCTCATTGCGAAAAAACATAATTTGTTGCGGGCGTCCGTTCTCGAAAATGCTGAAGTTTGACGCGTCCAAACCAGACACAAAACGGCCATTCTTATCGCTTACAAGCACGGGTACAACTACGAGATTCACATCTTTGGAAATAACGTAGGGCCGGGAACTGTCTTGAGCCGGACGCTCGGCCAAAAAAGAGGCGGAAGCCAACACGCCTACCAGAAGTGCGCACAGACAAAGCGCGCGGGCTTCCAATGCGGAACGCGTAACGCTTGCATACGGCGGAGCCATCCTCCTCCGTATTATATTATCTCCCGCAATTGTCTTGCCGCACATCTCCCGAAAGTGGCTGCGGTTCATTCAAACGTGCGCAGGGAAAGCGCGAGGAATTTGCTGCTGGCGCTCTGATTTACCTGGTTTCCCGTCTTTCTGATTATTTACTTTGGCTGCTCGATTTGTTTGCCGGATTGGTGCCAAACGCTTGCTCGACGTTAGTTTCCTTCCCATTTGCGTTTTCAGCCTTGAGTTGTGCCTCTTTCATGGCGGTCACAGAGGGTGCCTTTGAATTGCCGGCGGGCTGGGAGACATTCCCAGACAGTTCCGAAGGCATTGACGGCACGGATTGATTCGCCGCTTTGGCGATCTCCGCAGCTCGAGACTTGGGATAAACGAACTCTTGGCCATACTGATCGCCTGGGTAAAACCACTCCTTGATTGCTTCAGGTCCCCCCGGGGCAGTTTCGGAGAATCTGATGATGGTCTTATCGTGTGGCTGGAGGCGGTAGTCCGGAACAGTGAGGATCGTCGCGTACAGTTTGGTCATGTCCTTATTGAACACTTGGACGACGTTACGGTCGCTGGCGCTGTCCATAAGCTTGAAAGCGTACGTGCCAGCGGGCAGGACCTTGTTGCCTGGGAGTTCCACTGGTTGGCTAAACGTAAAAATCGTCAATTTATTCGACTCGTCGGCTTTGGCAGGAGATCCGAACGCGGCTACCAAACTTGCGATATAGAGTGCAAACGCCACTCGTTGCAGAGCCTTCATCGTCACACCTCCTCGGTGCACTTTTCGACGCACTGCTACCGACAATGGGCACGCTTGGTTCCAATGAAGACAGTGCGGGGTGTTCCCAATATCTCTAGTACGATCAATCGAATGGATTGAGGGCGGGTTGTGGAGAAACCTAAATCCCTAACTGAATCTTCGTGGGTGACATTAGATTGACAGCATCTTGACTCCTGCCTACGTAAGGAAGGAACTTCTTCACCTTGTCGACGAGCTCATACAACGGGGCTAAGTTACACATCTGGGAGCGGCGACGAAGAGCATTTGAACAACCGTCGCTATCAATATGCCTGTAGGCCTGAATGCTCACGCAGGATAGTTACCTCCTTTTGCAGTTCTTCCATACGCTCCGCCATCTCGAGGATCACCGCCACACCCGCTAGATTCACTCCTAGGTCTTGCCTCAGGTGTACGATCTGCCGCAATCGGTCGACGGTTGAAGCCGGGAAGAGTTGATCGGAACCTGAATTTGCCGTGGGTTCGATCAACCGAAACCGGATAAAGGTCTCCACGAATCCGGACTGCACACCGGCAGCATTGGCCAGATCCTCCACTGATAGCAAGAAATGCTCGGTGCGCCAGAGAACTAACGCCTGAGCCCTATCAAACATTGTCCACCTCTGTTTTCCGTAAGCATTCTTCATTTTGCAGTGACTTGCACCTTTCGATCCAACCACTACCGCCTTCTATGTTGGCAAGCCCGAAGTGGTTATTCAAAACTCACGCTACTTGAAGCGGTCAATTCGATGGCGCAGCAGTTCAGCTGTCAATAGATTGGCAGCTATGGCTCACTTTGAAGGGCGGCGGATCCCGAGGCGCCGCATCTTTTCCAGCAATGTTGTGCGTTTCAGCCCGAGGAGTGTTGCAGCGCCGTGCAATCCTCCGACAAGCCAACTGGTTTGGCGTAAAGCTTGCAGAATATGATCGTGCTCGGCTGCGGCAAGCGTCGCACATTCGCGCGGCGTGCCGTTATCAACCGCCTTCATAGGGGCAAGTTGAAGAACCCCTTGAGACGACAGGATGACGGAGCGTTCCATCACGTTCTGCAACTCTCGCACATTTCCCGGCCACGGATAACTCACCAGGGCATTCAGATCCACTCGTCGAATAGACTCGATCTGCTTGTTCATACGCTGCGCGTACTTTTGAGCAAAGTGCCTCGCCAGAAGAGGGATATCATCTGGCCGATTACGCAAAGCAGGGATTTCTATAGGGAAGACGTTTAGACGGTAATACAGATCGCTACGAAATTGACGATTCTCGACCATCGAAGCGAGGTCTCGATTGGTGGCGGCCACCAGCCGGAAGTCAACGTGAAGTGTTCGCGAACACCCCAGCCTCTCGAATTCCTGCTCCTGCAGAACGTGCAGGAGTTTGGGCTGAAATTCCGATGGAATGTCGCCTACCTCGTCAAGAAAAAGGGTTCCTTTGTGTGCTAGTTCAAAGCGTCCAATTCCACGCCCGACAGCACCTGTAAATGCACCTTTTTCATGGCCAAAAAGTTCACTTTCAACAAGTCCAGCCGGAATGGATTCACAGTTGGTCCTCACGAAGGTCCGGTCGCGACGTGAACTTAGTCTATGGATGGCCTTGGCAACAAGTTCCTTCCCTGTGCCCGTTTCGCCGAGGATGAGCACGGTCGTATCCGTCGTGGCAACCCTCTTCGCCTGCTCGAGCATTGCTTTCAAAGAAACACTGCGCCCCACAATTTCAGCGAAAGAGGAGGTCTCGTCCCCATCCTTGATGCTCGGAAGCGTTTCTTGGGCGAGAGTCTCGATGGTTAACACGTCTTTGCCCTCGCCCCCATAAAGGAACAAGGAATAAACGATACTGGGAGCCAAACACGATTCCTTCAATCGGGTGATCCCTTGACCTAAAGGCTCCCTCATCTGTCCCAGTACGCGTGACTTATCGCAACGCACGACGCCATGATGTCAAAAAATTGACTCCGTCCGGCCCCGGCTCCATCGCAGCTTCCACTCTCTGTATATACTAAGTTTCCTATAACCATGGACTTATTGATCGCCTCGGTAGGCTCTCGATAAATGGAAGCCAAGGTGCTGCTCTGCGAAGAGAGAGGATTTCATCGAAAGGAGCAACGCATGGATGACCTGGAACTGAAGAAGAGTGTGGAATCGGAGCTGAACTTTGAGCCGAGCATAAATGCGGCTGAAATTGGAGTGGCTGTGAAGGGCGGGATTGTCACGCTAAATGGGCGCGTGCCGAGCTATTGGGAAAAGATCGCGGCCGAACGTGCTGCCGCACGGGTCTCCGGAGTGAAAGCAGTCGCAAATGAACTGGAGGTTCGCCTGCCAGGCTCGAGCGAACGAACGGACGAAGACATTGCTCGGGCGGCGGTAGATACGCTCAGATGGACCGTCTTGGTACCTCAGGACAAAATTAAAGTCAAAGTATCCAAAGGCTGGGTCACTTTGGAAGGAAGCGTGGATTGGCAATACCAGAAGTCAGCCGCCGAGAAGGCAGTACGAAAACTGGTCGGAGTCGTGGGAGTCAGCAACTTAATTGAAGTCAAACCTGCCGTTAGTAAGGCCGAAGTGAAGAGCTCGATCGAAGCCGCGCTGAAACGCCTGGCCGAAGTAGACGCAAATCGAATCCGCGTCGAGACAGAGGACGGAAGGGTCATTCTGAGCGGGAGCGTGCGCTCGTGGTTCGAACGAGAAGAAGCGGAGAGAGCAGCCTGGGCCGCACCGGGCGTGCGATCTGTCGAGGACCACATCGCGATCGCGGCCTAAATTCTTCGTCGCCCGCACGAGAATAGACAGTCCGCAGTGCGCAAGTTGCTGAAACTGTATAAAAAGCAAAATTTAGGTCCAAACATTTCCAGGGAGGATAGCCATGGCATTTACACTGAGGCAAACGCCAGCCGACGAGTTATTCGATTTCAGGCGGGACTTTGACAGCATCTTCAACCGGCTTCTCGTCGGACGCCCCGGGGTACGGGAACGATTTAGATCGTCGACATCGACACCACCCATACAAGCGTGGGTCGATACCGACCACAAAATGTATCACTTGCGTGTCGCATTACCCGGAGTCGATCCCGATAAGGTCCAGATCAGCGCACAGGGCAATATGCTGACGGTTAGCGGTGAACAAGAAGAAACTAAGGAAGCGGAGCAGGCGGACTATTTGCAAAGGGAGTTTTCGTTCGAGCGCTTTGAGCGAAGCGTGACTCTGCCGGAAGGCGTCGAGGTTGGAAAGCTCAACGCCGAATACAAGAACGGCATAGTCGAAATCACGGCGCCGCTTTCCGACACGGCTCTGCCTAGACGAATCGAAATTAAGAGCTCAGAGAAGGGCAAAGCCGCACGCGCATAGAGGGTCGTTAGCACTAGCAGCACCGGATTGTCGTTAGCAGCATTGGATTGAGGGTCAATCATGAAGGCACTGAGGGCTCGGCGTTCTGCCACGTCTTTCATTCTTTCTCTTCTTCTCTTACCGGCGGGCTGGAGCTGGGCCCTCCCCTTACAGGAGTCGGATTCGTCTACCCGGCAGTCTCCATCGGAAATTACCGTTCCGAATAGACCGGTGGCGCCACTCTTCAAAGGCGAGCAAGGTGAACAGAGCTCGGAAATCCAATTCACTCCTTCGAGCCGCATCGTGGCTCTTAAACTGCATGTGGAGGATCCCAACGGATATTTCCTGCCGAATATTCGGCGAGAAAATTTTGCCGTCTACGAGGATGGGGTACGGCAAAACAACGTCAGCGTCGAAGTCCAGCATGCACCTGTAACCGTCGCACTCCTGCTCGAGCTCGGCGGTCGCTACCATGAATTGAACAAAGCGCTCGCGATGCACGTCTCTCAAATCGGCCGGCAAGCTCTTGAAGTCATTGGCCCACAGGACAGGATTGCTATTTTCAAGTATGACGCCAATCTGACCTCCTTGGCCGACTTCAATCAAGGCCATGAGGGCCTCGTTAAGACCTTTGACGATCTTGCCGTTCCCCCGGCTTCCGAGGCCAACCTTTACGACGCCCTTCTGGAGACCTTGAACCGAATGCGTGGAATCACGGGACGAAAAGCCATCATCCTCGTCTCAACGGGCGTGGATACGTTTAGTAAAGCTAGTTACGAGGAGGTTTTAAAAGCGGCCCGCGAAACGGCAATACCGATTTATGCCATCGGCCTCGGACGAATGATGCAGGTTGAGGCGAATCTATACGGGCCAGCGGCGCCGTTTGCACACGTAGATTGGAATGGCGCGGAAAATCGACTCGAGACGCTGGCGCGATCTTCAGGCGGCCGGGCATATGCCCCGCAGTCCGAGGTGGAAGTTCCTGCAATATACGACGATATTATGGAAAATCTTCGCACGCGCTACGTAATTACGTACATGTCGTCGAACCCTTCAACGTCCGGACCACCTCGCAAAATCCGCGTCGAATTGATCGATCCAAAAACTGGCCAACCGTTGAAGTTCCGGGATTCGACCGGCAAACCGGTGACGGCGAGAGTTTTCGTTCAAGAAACATATAGCCCTAATGCGGCCTAATCACGGAAGCGGAGATCACAATGAACACAACAAGCTGCAGCAGAAACTTCTACACGGTATGCGCCCTGGTGGCGGCGCTACTGTTGACCGTAGCGTTATCCGGACGGGCACAAGACAATGAACGCCACTTCACGCTTAACGCAGGCGCAGGCTTTTCACCTCTCGTTGGCCAAATCAGCGACCGCTTGAACAACGGCTGGAATGTAACTGTCGGAGGCGGGTATCGCTTCACACGCCGTGTCGAAGCGAATCTGCAATTTACGTATAACGGTTTTGGCGTCAAGCCCCAGGTCCTGCAAGAGGCCGATATTCCAGGCGCCAATGGCGCGAACTCACATCTCTGGTCCCTTACGGTCGATCCTAAGCTCCATCTTCATCCATCTGGAACCGTAGACCCATACTTTACAGGCGGCGTCGGTTACTATCGCCGGACCATTCAATTCACGCAGCCCACGGTGGCGCCGATCGATATTTTCGACCCGTTCTTCGGCTTTTTCTTTTTCCCGACGCTGGTCCCGGCGAACTTGGTCCTCGGCAATATCACTCGCGGAGGCGTCGGCGGAAATTTGGGTTTCGGATTCGGGTTCCGTTTGTAGGCGGGGCTCGGATCTTCACAGAAGCGAAATATCAGTATGCCGCTACCGGAAGCATTCCAACGAGGATGATTCCGCTCACGCTTGGAGTGCGGTGGTGATCTATCTCCCGTGAGGCCGGCTACCGAACGAAAGATAAAAACACGAACAGGTGAGTTATGAGCGTAACAGCAAGCACGACTTTTCCGAGAGCATCAATAGGTTGGTCAATTGTTCTGAGTGTACTGATGATCGTCGCGGGCGTCCTCGCCATCGCTATGCCGTTGGCGGCTGCGATTGCTGTAAACATATTTGTTGCCTGGATGCTTATGTTCAGCGGGGCTGCTCACCTCGTTTTCGCCTGGTATAGGCGACATAGCCGTGGATTCATATGGCAATTCCTGCTTGGCATTCTCTATGCCTTCATAGGCGCGTACATCTTGATCAATCCTGCTCTCGGCTTGGTATCACTGGCCCTCGCCATTGCCGCCTACCTGCTGCTCGAAGGAGTTTTAGAAATTGCCTTGGCATTTCAACTTCGACCGACGCGCGCCTGGGGTTGGCTGCTCTTTGACGGCATTGTGACGTTGGTCCTCGCCTTGATGATTTGGAGGGCGTGGCCCGCAGGCTCCGAACTGATCATCGCGATACTCGTAGGCGTCAGCATGCTTTTCGGCGGTATTTCGCGTCTTATGCTCAGTCTTGCGGCGCGTCACGTAGATTCGGCGGCACGAGCTTGACGCTGTTCTTCGGTGAGGCTCGCGGCGTCGTTATCGGGCAGGGTGATCGCAAGAGCCCCAGTCTTCCACCTTGCCGACTGTGGCCTAGCCATCGAAGTTCCGATCGTCCATCTGAGCACGACGGCTTAAAAAGGTGAGGTTCATGTGCGTACTTTCAAGCTAAGCATCGGTCTGTTTTTTATGCTCGCCCTGGCAAGTCGCGCGAGCGCTCAGAAGGTCACGGTAGATTTCGATCGTCACGCTCTGACCTTCATTATAGCTTCGTCGCCAAGATCGACGTCACCGATTCTTCAGGCAAACAGATTGTTTCTGTGACCTCAAATCTAGGCCGCTATGGCTGTCATGTACCAACGACCACGCCTTTTTTGCCGGGAACATCGGTCAAGTTAAGAATTAAACGCGACCGTACGACATTCAAGAGCGAGGGCAAGGTTGTATATGCTGTCCCTCGCCAAAATTCTGTCCGCCTCTGATTTCAACAGGATAGGCGTTGCTCTCCACAAGCGGATTGCGATACCAGCGGACCATGACAAACGCCCTTTGGCTCCTCGCAGGAGTAATCTTTCGCCTCTTCCGATCTCGTCGCAGACTTCTCCTTGAAAATCTGGCTCTTCGCCAACAACTCGCGGCGCAGAAGCGAACGCATCCCCAGCCAAGGCTGGCAGCGTTCGATAAGCTCTTCTGGGTCTTGGCACGCCGACTCTGGTCAGGATGGAAGCTGGATACACAAGGATACGCCATCAGGTCGGGTTACTGAGATTCGCTGTGAGCCTGGAAGCAAGATTCAATCCCTACCGAGACTCGGCGGGCTGCACCATCGTTATACGGTGGCAGCGTAAACTCAAGAGCGATTCTTCTGACTGAAGACCAAACTCTTTTTTTGTAAACCGGCCGAGGCATGGTTCACGTTTTCAGCGAGCATCTTTCGCCTGTCGAAGAATCAGCCGCCAATCAAAAAAACCGAAGGGCGCAACGATTTGGCGAATTACAGGCCGCACACGGCGTAGACTCTTGCATCTGTCAGCTCGCCTGCGGAAGTCCGACGAGCGCCACTTTCCTAGTCGTCCGTGATACGGACAGAACCCGCGACGTCGTCCGTAAATTAGATTAGGGCGGCTTCTCATCCGTCATCTATTATTTAGGCGCACAAAGGTGCAGGTGAAACATGGCGACTATCGAACGTTCAGTAGAGCTCGCCGGGGTCAATCTCGCCGGGCGAAATCATGTGTGCGCTTTCTTCAACACCATCGACGAGGAGCACAGAGTGCTCGGCTCGTTCTACAAAGATGGCCTCGACCGGGGCGAAAAGGCCGCCCATATTGTGGATCCCGCGAATCGGGAAGAGCATTTGAAGCGCCTCGCCGGGGCGGGTATACATGTACAAGAAAAGATGGATACCGGCCAACTGGAGGTGTTCCCATGGACCGACGCATATGTGCGGGACCGCCGGTTCGACCAGGATGCAATGCTCGCTACAGTCGAAAAGCTAATCCAATCGGGCGCAGCCGCCGGCTACCCACTTACTAGGTTGGCAGGACATCATATGGATTGGTTATTCCTCGACAAACCTGCCACATACAACCTGGTGGAGTACGAGGCAAGACTCAATCATGTTCTTTCCAAGTACAACGATCCGGTGATCTGCAACTACGACCCGTCCAAATTTGGCGCAACTGTAGCGATGGACATTATGCGGACGCACCCGCTTGTAATCATGGGTGGGTTACTGCGGGAGAACCCATTCTTCGTTCCTCCTGAGCAGTTCCTCGATGAGATGCGAGAACGACGCTCAGCTCGGACAACCGTAGCATAGAGAATTGCTCAAATGACTGTAGATTCCTCTACGGAGATTCCCCGCCTGCGTGCAACGGTCAGGGATCTCCTGGCGCTTTCGACGATCCCGGAGGCGTGGGTGGGACGAGAACCGCCCGCCATCGCCGCCGATCTCGCCGATTTGCTAGTCGGATCGCTCGAGCTGGATTTCGCTTTTGTGCGTTTGTCCGATCCCACAGGGGGTCAGGTAGTCGAGGTGACGCGAGGGAATTCTTGGAAGGCATTTCCGGAATGGCTGCAACAGCACTTCGCTGAGTTCGGCCAAATTTCTAGGAAGGAAATCGTGACCAACATTCGCGGGGCCGAGGAATCCTGCAGCGGCATCGTGATTCCCATCGGTGTCAACAGCGAACGCGGTCTCGTTGCGGCAGCGTCCGATCGCCTCGATTTCCCCAACCAGATTGATCAGCAACTGCTTTCCGTAGCTGCGAATAACGCCGCCACAGCATTTCAGAACGCATTCCTTATTAAGGAGTTGCGCAGTGCGCAAGAAGCGTTGCGAGCTAATGAGCAAGAGCTTCGCAACGCCCGCGACGAATTAGAAATCAAGGTGGCGGAACGAACCGCCGAATTACGTCGGAGCGAAACAGAGCTCCGCGACGTGATCGTAGAGCTGCAGCGTCGAGAGGCATATCTTGCCGAGGCACAAAGGCTCAGCCATACAGGGAGCTTTGGCTGGAGCGTTCCAAGCGGGGAGATATTCTGGTCCGACGAGACTTTCCGTATTTTTGAGTTCTCCCCTTCTTCGAACCTTTCATTGCAAACGATTTTGGAGCGCGTTCATCCGCAGGATATGCCTTCGGTGGAAATGGCAATGGCCGCTGCTACCAGGGCAGAAGGAATTGACCTCGAGTGTCGCCTGCTGATGCCAGACGGGAGGATCAAATATCTACACCTTGTCGGAAAAGCGGAGAGAGGTGAAACCGGCAGCATCGAGGTAATTGGCGCGGTAATGGATGTCACCACGCGGAAGCTGACCGAAATCGAACTACGGCGGAGCAAGACGCATTTAGCAGATGCGCAGAGACTCAGCCGCACTGGTAGTGTCGGAATGGAAGTAAGTACTAAGCGGATATTCTGGTCCGAGGAAGCGGCTCGGATTTACGGATATCCACCCGGGACGGAACCGACGCCCGATCTGATACTGCAGCGATCTCATCCTGACGATGTCAACCTTCTCAAAGACGTTCTTAAGCGTGCGGCGCAGGGCGGAAGTGACTTTGACTGGGAGCATCGGTTGTTGATGCCGGACGGTTCGATAAAACATCTTCATGATCTTGCACATTACTTGCGAGACGAGGCAGGCAACGAAGAAATTATCGGCGCGATAATGGATATCACGGAGCGTAAAGTCACGGAAGAATCTATCCGGCGAAGCGAAGCTTATCTCGCCGAAGCGCAAAGAATCAGTCACACAGGCAGCTTCGGGTGCAAAGTCTCATCGGGCGAGATGTTCTGGTCAGAAGAGACCTTTCGAATTTTTGGATACGACCGTGGCGCCAAACCTGCCGTGGAAGCGATCCTTAAACGGGTACACCCGGACGACAAGGCTATGGTTCAAGGGCAAATCGATAGTGCAACCAGTCAGGGTAAGGATTGCAATCTGGAATATCGGGTCTTGTTGCCCGACGATTCGGTCAAGCATGTCCACGTCGTGGCTCACGCAATGAAAGATAAGGCGGGAAACCTCGAGTTTGTCGGGGCGGTAACGGACATCACCGAACGCAAGGTTGCCGAAGAAAGAATCCGGGGGCAGGAAGCAGAGCACCAGCAGACGCTGGACTTCGCGCCTCAACTCATTGGTGTATATGGACCCAACCGTGAACGTATCCATGTCAACCGCATCGCACTTGATTACTTAGGCCTTAGTCTCGAGGAGTGGCGACAGACGTCTGAGCGCCATGCGTTCGTGCATCCAGACGACCGAGCGCGGGACCGGGCTCATTTTGATCGTGCTCTTTCTGCAGGATCGGCCTACGAGTTGGAGTTACGGCTGCGCAAGCGCGATGGAACTTACCGCTGGTTTCTGGCTCGTTTGAACCCGGTTCGCGATGACAAGGGACAGGTCAGACGTTGGTATGTCACGTGTACCGATATCGAAGACCGCAAGCGAGCCGAAGAGAAACTGCAACAGGAAAACGTCGCCCTCCGCGAAGAAATCGACAGGGCCTCGATGTTTGAGGAGATCGTTGGAACCTCGCCCGCTTTGCAAACGGTGCTCTCGCGCATCTCCAAGGTTGCGCCAACCGATTCTACGGTTCTCATTACCGGTGAGACCGGAACAGGCAAGGAGCTTGTCGCCCGCGCTATCCACCGGCGGTCAAATCGCGCCTCGCGCGCATTCGTCAGTGTGAACTGCGCCGCAATTCCCCGTGACCTGATTGCCTCGGAGTTGTTCGGCCATGAGAAGGGGGCATTCACGGGCGCCATGCAGCGTCGACTCGGGCGGTTCGAACTGGCCGAGGGCGGGACGATCTTCCTGGACGAGGTGGGCGAACTATTGCCCGACACTCAGGTCGCGCTGCTCAGGGTGTTACAGGAACGGGAATTCGAGCGAGTCGGCGGGAGACAGTCGATCCGCGTTGACGTTCGCGTCGTCGCTGCCACGAATCGCGATCTGAAAGCCGCCGTTGCCAACGGCACCTTCCGCGAGGACCTCTATTATCGGCTAAACGTATTTCCTCTCGAGATGCCGCCTTTGCGGGCACGAAGGGCGGATGTTCCCCTGCTCGTTGAATACTTCATCGATCGCTATGGGCGCAAAGCGGGCAAGAACATCAGGAGTGTCGACAAAAAGACCCTGCAGTTGCTCCAGTCGTACCCTTGGCCCGGAAACATACGCGAACTGCAGAACATCATCGAACGATCGGTAATCGTGTGCGAAACAGAGATCTTTACGGTAGATGAAAGCTGGCTATCGAAACAGTCTCATGATGAGAGATCAGGCGGCAAGCTGTACCTTTCCCAGAAGCTGGCAGCTAAAGAAAAAGAAGTGATCGAAGAAGTCTGCGAGAAAGCCAAGGACGAGTATTCGGACCGTCAGGCGCGGCAGCCAAGTTAGGGATTGCGCGGTCCACGCTCGAATCGAAGATTCAGTCGCTAAACATCAACAAGAATCGTTTCAAGGCGAAGCCACGGAGTTGAACTCCCTGCCGATATCGCCTCAGGCAATAAGCCTACGACCTTCCAGCATAAAGACATAGCTCACACCTATTCGATCGGCGGCAAGAAGCTGTCTCCCACAGGAAGCTGAGCGATGTGATCGCGTCAACGGGTTAGATCCTTCACTCAGCCCGCGCCGTCAGACTAGCTACCAGCGCTTGCTCTGCCCGGAATTTCGTCATTGTCGAAATATAGGACATTGTGGACAACGGCTGACTCTTTATTGTCAGTAACTTACTGTTGGCCACCAAGCTGCTTTTCTTCAATCCGACCAACATTTTACGAGGGGGTAATCACAGACGATGCCGGCCGATGCGAACGTGGTTAAAGACCTGATGAAGCAAAACCTGCACGGAGTTTTCAGTGAACACGACGCCGAGAAGCGTCGTTCGCTGATCGCCAAGATTTGGGATAGCAAAGCCATTTTCATCGACCCAGAAGGCCGTTACGTTGGACATACAGCTATCAACGACGCCGCAGAGCAACTGCAGCGTAGGTTTCCCGATTTTGCATTCTCAGAGTTGGCGGATGGAGACGCATACAGTGGTGTCGGACGCCTCCGGTGGGGCTTCGGTCCACCCAGCGAGCCGCGGAAGATCACTGGTATGGATGTGTTAGTCGCGTCCGACGATCGCCGGATCACCGCCATCTACACGTTCGTGGACGCAGTTAAGGGGTGATCTTTCTCTTGGAGAGAGAGTCAATTGAAAACGACACGCGAAAACAAGGCACCGAAAGCCGGCCCAGTTGGGGCTGGGGAGAATGGAGAGCCGTCGCCTACGCGTGCTGAAATTGGACGCCGAGCGTACGAGATCTTTCTCGAACGTGGAAGCGTTCACGGACATGATCTCGATGACTGGCTCCAGGCAGAACATGAGCTGAAAGAAGAAGAGCGCTGAGACCATCAGAGGACTTGCAGACGGCAATGTGATGGTTCGCTACTCGGTTGCCTTCACAGGGCATCGACGAGAGCGAAGGGAATGATATTCCATCCGGCGTCCGGCGTTTTCAAGCAAAGGGGCTCGCATGCTGAGAACTCGGAGAACAGCGAACGGTCAAGTCCTGTTCACACTCAGCGGCCGGATCGAAACAACAGAGGATATAAAGCAGCTTCAAGAGATGCTCGCCGCCGAGACATCCGGGCAGCGACTGATTTTGGATTTGAGGGACGTGACGCTCGTCAACCAAGATGCAGTCGAATTTCTCCACCGCTGCGAGGCCGATGGCATCAAGCTCGAAAATTGCCCTCTCCATGTCCGAAGGTGGATCGATGAAGTAAAAGATCGACCCAAGCGACGAAGGGCGTGACGAAAGGTTTTTTGTTTTAGGCCACTGAAGCTTTTTGGGGGGACTCGTCCCCGAAAGATCCAACTAACGCAACTTCATAGAAAGGAATGCATGACGCAAACGTTCACGAAAGTGGGCCTCGAAGCACTTCTTACTCCCGATAACTGCGTTCTTGTGTTGATTGACCACCAGCCGTTCCAACTCGCAGACGTCAACAGCCACGAACCAACGATGGTCATCAACAATGTCACTGCCCTTGCGAAGACGGCGAAAGCATTCAACATTCCGACGATCTTGACGACAGTGAACGAGGAGCGTGGCGGCGTAATTTTCAAGACCGTTCAGGACGTCTTCCCAAATCAAAAACCCATTAATCGCACCTTCATCAATGCCTGGGAGGACAAGAGAGTTGTCGACGCGGTGAAGAAAACGGGTCGGAAGAAGCTCGTAATCGCCGCACTCTGGTCGGAGATGTGTCTTGTGATGCCCGCTATCCATTCGATGGGTGATGGCTATGACGTGTACGTCGTTACCGATGCGTCGGGTGGCGTCTCTCCGGAAGCACATGACATGGCCATCCGCCGCCTGGTGGCTGCTGGAGCCCAACCGATTACGTGGCTTGGCATGGCCGGAGAACTACAGCGTGATTGGGCGCGCACAGAGAGGCTCGGAGAAGTTGCTCAGATCCTGTTCGACCATGCCGGCGCTTCCGGTTCTGTACTCGCATGGGAGATGCAGCTGCTGCGTGCCAGCGAAGTTACGGGCGCGTAGAGCTCATTCTTGCCACGCGCAATGCAGATGGAACCGACGCAACGAGATTCTGCAGCTCACCTTCCGCTAGAAAGGAGAGAACGATCAGATGTCGACTAATTTGACCGCTGTGCTTCAAGAGCTTTTGCAGAACACATCGAATCTCAAAGTGCTCAGGCAACTCATGACACCGGACGCCACCTACGTTTCGTTGAACTTCGACAACTCTGAACTGAAGAAAGTTATGCCCTGGACTGGCACTCACAAGGGGCCCCAGGCGCTGTCCGATGTCTTTGAGGCAATCCAACGCTTCTGGAAAACACTCGACTTCAAGGTCACGGACGCCATTGAGCAGGGTAGCCGCGTCGCCCTCTTCGGCTCTTTTACGTACAAATCGAACGCGACTGGGAAGGAAATTACATCTCCATTTGGCCTCTTGGCGCGTTTCGAGGGGGATAAGGTCGCTTACATTCAGTTTCTCGAGGACAGCTATGGCACTGCAGGCTCTTTTAAAACAGGGGGTGCCACAAGGTTCCACAGCGATCCCGCGGGAAAAGAGGTTCAAGTCTAAGCCGAGTAAGTCGTCACCGTTAATTCGCTGGCGGTAAAGAACGGGAGTGGCGCCTTCGAGGCGGCTATCGCGGAGAAATCAGGTTTCAAGCCTGGGAGTTCACAATGATCAACGAGTTGAATGAAGAAAAGCGATATGACTTCATCGTCGTGGGGGCAGGGGCTGCCGGTTGCGTCATGGCGGCTGAATTGTCCGCGTCCGGCGCCCAAGTGCTCGTCATCGAGTCGGGAGGACCCGACGACGCGCCGACCATCGCGAACCCGAGCGTCTGGTTTTATAACGTCGGCGGCCCACTCGACTACCACCTGCCCATCAACCCGTCGCCACGATTGAACAATCGCAAGTTCAATATGGCCCTCGGCCACGTACTTGGTGGCGGCACCAGCATCAATGCCATGGTGTGGATGCGCGGTATGCAACAGGACTACGACCGGTGGGCGCAGAACGGAGCCAAGGGTTGGGCCTTCGCCGACGTGCTTCCGGTCTTCAAGAGTCAGGAGGATTGGGAGGGCGGCGCCACTGCCTGGCGCGGAGCGGGCGGCCCCATCCCCATCCGCCGCGCAAAAGATCCTCATCCCACAGCGCCAGCCTTCATCGACGCCGCACGAGAGATGGGCATGCCCATTCTGGATGACGTGAACGGACCGATGCGCCCCGGCGCCGGCTACATCAACATGAACATCGCCGCGGATGGGACTCGCGTGAGCGCCGCTCGCGCCTTCCTACGCCCGGCGTTGTCAAGGCCGAACCTCACTCTGCTGCTCAACACCAAGGTCGTGAAACTGAACCTTAAAGGTACTCGTTGCGTGGGCGTCCAGCTAATGACAGACGGCGCGGTAAAGGATATCGCGGCCGCCAAGGAAGTGATACTTGCCGCAGGCACCATCAATAGCCCGAAGCTTCTGATGCTCTCAGGCGTCGGGGAAGCGAAGGCGCTTCGCAGCCTTGGAATCGACGTCGTCGAGAACCTGCCTGGCGTTGGCGAAAATCTGCAGGACCATGTGCTCGTGTCCGGCGTCGTGTTCAAGTACAAAGGCAAGATGCCGGACCGGCCGGCCGACAGCAATGCCGTCGAGGCAGAGGCTTACTTGTCGAGTGGTCTTTCGGGTGACACAGACATTAGTCTTGTGCTTCATCAACTACCAGTGGTTACGCCCGAAGTAGCCTCGCGCTTTGGAACTCCTCCACCGGACGCGTTCACGATCGCGCCAGCTCTTGTGCAGCCCACCAGCAAGGGTTCTGTCCACCTGGCCAGCGACAAGTTTCAGGATGCCGCCGTAATCGATGGCAACTACCTCGCCACCGACCGTGATATTACGGCCGTCCTGTGGGCCATCAAGGCCGCGCGTGAACTTGGAAATCAGCATGCCTTTGACGATCTGCGCGCGAGCGAACTCATTCCAGGGCCCAAGGCGAGCGCCGAGGAGATCCAAGAACTTGCCAGACTTGCCTCGGCGAGTTTTGGGCACGCAGTTGGTACGTGCAAAATGGGCGTGGACAAGCTCGCTGTTGTCGACCCAGAGCTTCGCGTGCACGGCATTTTGGGTTTACGCGTGGCGGACGCCTCCGTGATGCCACAGATCATTACGGGCCCGGGGACAAGCGCGTCGGCCCACATGATTGCAGGCCGCGCCGCGAAGCTGATTCTCAGCTGACAACAGG
>Ga0206974_1121_pt1 | contig 17898 bp, 15 predicted proteins | sample Alteio_BWOrgHeat_84_FD_152920 | JGI IMG/M metagenome (GOLD analysis project Ga0206974, IMG submission 152920) | Enriched cells from forest soil in Barre Woods Harvard Forest LTER site, Petersham, Massachusetts, United States -... | ecosystem: Environmental > Terrestrial > Soil > Temperate forest >... | reverse complement strand
TTATCATTTACTTCTGTCCGCTGAAAATATCCGTTTGCTGAAGTTTCAGTGACCACACTTGCTGATGTTACATAATGAAATATTGCTCCGGCTGCAAGGTGAAATCCTCCTTTTGCATTTTTCTTTGTTCCCGGTGCAAATTTGATAAGCAACGGTGCAGTAATGTCAAATGTATATAGCTTATTCAAACTTAAATTTGCAGATGATTTAAATGCTGCGACTGAATCAACATGAGGAATAAGTATATCATTCCCGCCAAAATGAATATTGTTCCATTGTATTCCAAGCCCTGTTGTAATTGCAAGTTTATTGCGAATGATCTGTCCGTCAATTTCCGGCAGGTTTAATCCGAAGAACCATGATTCACCATATTTTGTGTTGAGAAATTTATAATTATCGGTAAAAGAGGTTTGTCCTTGTGGCGTCATCAATCCGTTTACCCCTAATTCAAAACCACTCCACACACGTTTCATTTTTCTCCGTTTATTTTCACTCTGGTTTTCTTCGGATTTTTCATCTTTCTTATCATCGTCAATGATGATGAATTTCTTTTTCCCGATTTTCAGTCGTGTTGTATCGCCATCCTTTTCTACTCCATGAATGATGTCATTATTATATACCTCTCCTTCAATTTTGTCATTCACTGTTGCTGCACCATTTATAGTAATATTTTTTAATGCGGGATTTCCTGTAAATGAGATATGTGAAGCTCCATCTGCTTCAGCAGTTAACAATTCTGTTGCATTCACTTTCCCGTTTGCAGCTCCACCGGTTTTTATCGTTATTTTTTGTGAAACCAGTTGACCTGCTTTCAGAGAAGATGCGCCAGATAGATCAAAACTTGATATTGCAGAAGTACCGGCAATTGTAACATCTGAAGCTCCCTCTGCTTCCACTTTTAACGTCTCACTTTTTATGAGCAACTTTATCTTTGATGCAGAAGTTGCCTTTACCGAAAACTGTGAAACTGAGATCGTATCATCAGATGAAGCTGTTGCAGCTCCCTTCAATTCCAATCCTTTCAGGTCTTTACAATATACTTTCACTTTAAGTGTTCCGGTTGCACCCTTATTTGCGCTCAGATTTAACACTCCGTTATTTACATCTGCATTTACATTATTTGCATTCGGTGAGTCAATGTAAAGTGAATTTCTGTTGGCTGAGTACAACATAATATTGAAACTCTGACCTGCTTTTACATAATTGAAATCAGGAAGACTTTTGTCCTGCTGTGCTGAAGTATTTAATAAAAACAGAAATACCGGAGCAAAAAGAAGAATGATTTGTTTTTTGAATATTTTCATGATTGTTTGATTTTGTAATAAGACGGACAAGGCTAAAAAATGTTACAGCACTGAAAAATTATTTTCCTGTTGAGAAGGTAAAATTATCTGCAACAATGCTATAACCTGTGATTTTCCCTGAGTTGTCATATTTCTTAACCACTTTTGCATCGTCACCTGTGGTTTTATTATAGAATTTAAGTGCCAGCAAACCTATATCAGAAAAACTGAAATGACTGTGCAAAGAAGTTGGTTTATTTTGTTCAACCAACACATCCTTTATACTTGCCTGTAACCGCTCTTCTGCAAGTTGTTTCACATTTTTAAAATCCTGTTGATCAGTATTATTATTTTGAACAGCAACTGAATTTAGCATATTCACTTTTTGCATCTTAATGTTCGTACTCAATTGAAGTGTATTGTTTAATACGATAGCCTGTGCACCTTTTGTATCAATGCTTTCAAATGGTACCTGCGCTTTTAGTGCCGGATGAATTTTCACTTTACCTGAAAATCCTGTTTTATGTTCAACTAAATTTTTATGTGCGGCAACTTTGTTATCAGTAGCTGATGAAAAAAGATGCTTATTTTCCTTAGATACTTTAGCTTTTTCCTGGAGGTTAATTGCTACCTCATTAACCTTGCTTTCGTTTTGTTGAGTTATTCTCATCAGTAAACCTGCAAGGGCAAATACAGCAACCACTGCTGCTGCCCTCCACACATAACTGAAATTAACCTGAAGAACAGGTACGCGTTTTTTAAGTTCGCTTTTATATGGATAAAATATTGCCGGATCAGAAATTAGTTTTGTCTTCTCAAACAATGCTGCTTCCGTTTCTAATTCGGGATAAACAGGAAATAATTTTTCAAGTTCATATTTTTCTTTCACACTTAAATCTCCTTCGAACCGTGCAATCAGTTTTGTTTCAAATTCTCCTCTGACTTCATCATAAACAGGTTTCTTCAAATATGATTTATCGAGTACTTCAGTTCCTGCTTCTTTAACTGTGATCGTGCCAAGCAGGTCAAATTCTTTTTTCAGGTCTTTGTGTTGCTCCAGAAAAAGCAATAATTCCGAAACGGCAACAGCATCAAGTTTACCATCAAGGTAATCGATCATATATGCTTCGTAATTTTCCCTGCTGATCTTCATATTACATTATCCAAATTGCCTATATATTCTTTTAAAACCAGTCGCGCACGATAAATATAAACTTTCACCTGCGACTCATTCAGGCCTGTTATTTCACCGATCTCATCATACGAATACCCTTCGTAATCGCGTAACAAAATAACAGAACGCTGAATATCACTCAGTTTAGTAAGCGCCATATCCAGTATTTTTTTCAGATCAGAAAAGGTGTTATGCGAAACGTGTTTATATTCATCAACCATTTCAAAATCGCCTTTGAATTTTTCCTTCCGTATCGCATCAATCATGGTATGATATGCTGAAGTAAAAAGATAGGATTTTACTTTAGAAGCATCTACTTCCGCTACTTTTATCCATAACTTTTCGAACGTATCCTGAACAATATCTTTTGTACGGTCTTTATCCTGAATATTTTTCAAAATGAAGCGATACACCGAATCGGCATATTCATCAACACATGAATTATATTCATTTACGGTCATGGGGAAACCTGGTTTTTAAGAGTAAGACGTTTAGCCTGCAAAAAAGTTACAGCGACTTTATTTTTTTGAAAAATACTTTGCAAAAGTACTATAAACCAAGTCTTTTAGCTATTTCGGGTTTTAAAAAATAACGGGTATAAAATAGTGGCGTCATTACTTCAACCGAAGTATAGGTATAATCGCGATGTACAGCTTTTAGAAATACAAGTAGATTATTTTCCGACAAATAAAATTTTCCGGTTAATTCCTTAAAATATTTTATGGTATCGGTATGTGCAGTTACATTATTGGAACCTTTTATCATTACCGGATTTATACTTGAAATAAAACAGGTCGGAACATTTTTTACATGATATTTAACTGCTGTGGTATAAATATAATTTTCAAACGAATCGATCTTTTCCGGATCAATAATATCAGTAAGTTTCATCACTTTTCCTGTAAGAGCATCAACAGTTATCATACCCGCTTCATAATTCGATTTGGGTGAATTATCACATGCATTATATGTGCATGCTGTAAAACTGTAAATATCATTTTTGCTGAATGAACAATTTGAAGTGACAGAAAAAAATAAGGGTACACGACTTCCATTTTCTTTATACAACTCGAACAGCAGTCTGTGTCGTTCAATATCGCTGTAAGCCGGTTTCAGTAATTCATCGCTGATCAGAAAATTAAGTCCGAATTTTTTATACGCAGTATCAAACAGATCAAGCGAAACAGCCGTGGCACAATTGGAATCGATTTGCGCCTCAACGGTGTATCTCTTGATCATCGGTGCATTTTGAGAAAATCCGTTCACCGAAAAAAGTAAGCTTATAAAAACCGGGATCCATCTTTTCATATCAAACAAATATAAAATCTGTTTGGTTAGCATTCTCCTTTTAAGAAAAAATAAAGATTATTTCTTTGCCTTCAACTGATCTTCATTCAATGAAATCTCCCATTGTGCAGTGTTGTTCTTATCGAAACATGCAAACTTCACAATGCGTTGTCCGCTTTTTCCGGAAACAGAAACGGTACAAAAATTATTCAATGTTACCAAACTGTTCTTCACCCGCATCGGATTATCTTTTTCTTCCGTCTTCAAAACTTCTTCATACGGCTTGCTGCTTATCGGGGAAGAAGTGAGTTCATAAATAGAATATCCCAGATCGGTCTGACGTTTATTGAACTGAAGTAACTCCGTAAAGTGCCTGTCACCACTTAAAAAGATGACTCCACTAATTTTATTTGCAATAATATAATCAAGAATTTGTTGCCGCTCATTTTTATAAAGGTTGAACGATTCACTTGTTGTGTTTTCATTCAGAAATTGTCCGCCAACACACACAAATTTAAAGGTGGCTTTACTATGCGACAACTGGTAAAACAACCATTGCAACTGCTGATGACCGAGTTGTGTCTTTTTCGGATTTTCAGTTTCACTGAGGTCAGTTTCATCGCGCCACCAGCGGTCATCAAGCAACATAAAATCCGCATCGCTGAAACTAAATTTTGAATAAATGCCTTCATTGTTTTCACCGTATGTTTTGTTTCCCCAGTAATCTTTAAAACATTTGTAGGAATTTCCCTTGAGCTCGAACCCTTTACCACTGTTATTATCGGCATAATCATGATCGTCCCATATCGCATAGTTATTTTTTGTTGCCAGTAACTTCTGCAAATTTTTATCACTTCGTGTATGTTGGTAACGATATTTTATTCCGCTTTCACTGCTATAGTCCGCTTCACGCAAATACACATTATCGCCAAGCCATAACATAAAGTCTGTTTTGGTCTCGCTCATGCGCCAGAAAATTTCGGTACCTTGCCCGTAAGGTACACCGGGTCTGTCGTACAGCGAATCGTTCACGTAATTACACGAACCGGTTACAAAGCTGAAATCGGGCGGATCGGTTCGGTATTCCCATAATACTTTTGTTTTGAATTTTAGTGGTACAGAAGATTTGTATTCTTTTCCATCCAGAAAAATTTTGTACGAATAGGTTGTCCCCGGTTGCAAATAGGTTGGAATAAATTTAGCGATCCATGCCTGATCGCAAACACTGTCGTTAGTATTATACTCTGTAATTTCCACTTTTTGTTTAGGTTGGTTTACGGGCGAATATTGCAGCATTACCGTGTGGCAACAAATCGTCTGCAGCCATATCAACGCTTCACGGTGTTCGGAATAGCCGAGCATCGGACCGGAAACTACTTTTGCCTGCTGCGCAAAAACAGTTGTGATCAAAAAAGTAAAAAAGAAAATTACCGAAACACCTTTTTTCATTTGTTTTATTTTTCTCAAAAGAAACAAACGCTATGCTTGATTTACTCACAAGGTTTTTGGGATGTGGAAAATGTTGAAACAGAAACTCTCCCCTAACCCCTCTCTTTAAAAAGAGAGGGGAACGTCACGAAGTGACAAGGGGTGAGTTTTCCAATTATTAAACCTACCTTAGCACCCCCAACCGCTAATGCTAAACAGAACCAAAATATCCCATTCCGTACTCGTCTCATTTTTGTTTGTGTGTGTTTTGCTATTTCAATGTAATAAAGATGCTACCGTTAAAACTGCTCCGTATCACATTTATGGTAAAGTGGTTGATGCTATTTCAAATACTAGTGTATCGGGTGCACATGTTTTTTTAATAAAAAATGGCATAAGTGTTACAACATTGGTTGCCGATACTATTGCCGATTCAAGTGGCAACTTTTCTTTTACAGCAAATGAAATAGGTGATGCAGTGCAGGCAACAGCCAGTAAATATTATAATTCGCAGTTTTATGGAACAAGTGATCCCACATACTTACAAAATCATTTGATTACAATTGACCCTCAAACGTATTTAAAAATTCATGCGGTTAATACTCAGAAGTTATACTATTATTTAGAAATCCATACAACTATCAAAGGAGCAATTATCAGTTGCAACGGATTAAATATTGATACCGTTGTGACTGGAGCAATATACGATGCAACTAATACGACTTTAGAATATGGACTTCTGAATTCTTCAGGATATACTCTCAAAACTACGCAGATTTCTGCAATAAGACTAGACACAACTTTAGTTCAGATAAATTATTGAGGGGAAACAATCACGGCAAAAAACTCATCTGCCTTTTCAATATTTCCTTTTGGCTATCGCTCCACGTTTTCGACTTGTAATAACTAATGAAGCTGTTTTTGTAATTCGTTTGCTGTGAAAAATATTGTGCCACTTCCGAAGCAGGTCCTGCAAGTCGTGCATTCCAGCTCAGCATGGCATCAAATAAACTCACGATCATATTTTCATCGCAATGATTCAATGTCTTTAATGCATTGAACGCATTATTGCGGGTTCGGAATTCCCAGATATTAGAAGAAAGATTTACAAGTTCCTGAAGATTTTTTTGCTTATCAATATCATTCAGCGCTGCAAGTTCGAGGCATTTAATGCGTAGCGAATTATTCATGCCATCCACACCTTTTGTTGCTTCAAGATATCTTTTTGCATCTACAGGATAAACTTTGCATAATTTCTCCAGTGCATTTTGCAATACTTCGTATGACGAATCGGTCAACGCTTTTTCCAGAATATCTTTATAATTTTTCTCATTGCCGTTCAACCCTCTGATAACAGCAAGTTTGGGCGATGAATAATATTGTGTGAAAACGGTTTTAAACGCATCAATAGTTTTCTGGTTGCTATCCAAAATCAATTGGTTGATCACTTCCGCTTTCATTTCACGAAAAGTTTCCTTTTTAAAAACATCAAGCAAAAGGTCGCGTTTCTTTTCGGTATCAAATTCTTTCAAAGCTATCAATGCATCGTATCTGTCAAGCATAAAGGCTGCATGCAAGATTTGTTCTTTCAATTCGTCAAACGATTTTTTAAACACCACCGATTTCATCACCATCGAATTCGGATCGAACAACACAAAAGCAATTTCCTTTTTATTCGGATTCGCAATTTTCACCATTTCCGTTTCTTCTTTTATCCATTCCATCACACTGTCTTTGCTTCCGTCTTTATAATGCACTTCAAACACAATTGGCATTTTAAAAAGTCCAACCTGCTCATCGCGCTGATGTGTTTGCTGTACCGAAATTTCTGTAGAGCGGTTTCCATTTTGCATCGCCACATCTTCATATTTTATCGTGTATTGCGGTTCGCCACCACGGTAGATCCACTCATCAAAAAACCACGAAAGATCTTTCCCGAGTTTATCCTGAATGGCTTGCACCAGATCATTTGATTCAACATTTGAATACGCATGTTTCTGCAAATACGATGCGAATGCCCGTCTCCACTGATCTTCACCCAAAACATAATTCATCATGCTGATTACACCCGAACCTTTCGGATACACGCGTGTGGTTCCTGCACCTGTAAAACGAATGGCATAATGATCTTTTTTTGTGGCTTCCACCGCTGCATTTTGTTCACCTCTGCGCGACCAGTTATAATCATCGGCACCATAAACTTCGCGTGTAAATAATTTCGGGAAATAGGTTGCGAAACTTTCCTGAAGCCACGTGTCACGACCATCGCGTGCAGTTATCAGATCGCCTGTCCACTGGTGTGTGAGCTCATGACAATTTACTCCGATATAATTCCGGTCTTTAAATCCGCGCTCATCAGTATTGAAAAAATCTCCGAAAATTGTTGCGGTAGTATTTTCCATCGCACCGTAAATAAAATCCTGAACCATGATCTGCGAATAACTTTCCCATGGGAAATTCACTCCTGTTTCTCGTTCAAAAATATCGATCATCTTTTCGGAGTAACGATATGTTGGTTCGGCACGATCGGCAAATTCAGGGTAATAATACAAATGCATCGGAACCCCGTGTCCGCTCTTGGTTTGCTTAATGGCATATTTACCAATTCCGAGCATTAATAAATATCCTGAATGCTGGTGCGTCATGCAGTAATTCCAGGTAATGGTATTGTCTTTATTCACCACTTTTTTCAACAATGTTCCGTTCGATAACACTTCATATTCTTTATCAAAAGTCACAATCGTTTCAGTTATAAATTTATCATTCGGATCATCATACATTGGTATCCAGTAGCGGTTATCAATTCCTTGTCCCTGCGTCCAGATCTGCTTACGCACTGCCCAAGGGTTTTTTTCTTTATTCTCAGGAACATTCCAGCCGATAAAATAAATTCCTTTTTTCGGTGTGGCCTCGTATTCAAAAACGATGGTTCCTGTTTCGTCCCAGTGCAGTGGTTTTGCTGGTTTCACCCAAACACCCTGTTTATTGGTTGAATAGTTTATTGGTTGGTTATTGAGTTGTGCTGATTTTATTTTTATATCTGGTGCATCAAAAAAAACGGAGTCTACATTTTTTTGAATAACCGTAAATGAATGCGTCACTTTCCCTTTCACCAATCCTTTTTCAGTTTCGAAAGATACTTCCACTTTCATTTTGGTGATGTCGAGTGAATGCTCACGGTACGAAGTATTGTCTTTTAAATATGAACGATAGGTGTTTTGTGCAAACGTAAATTGTGAAAGAAGAAAAAAACCGAATACAAGATTCTTCATTAGCGGATAGTTTAGTCCGCGCAAAATAATATAAACCATGAAATAAGATGAATTTGATTTAAAGAGTTATTCTGTGACCTTTACAATTTCGTTCCCTTTTTCGTCAATGATACCTTGTCTGCCATCAACTGTAACAAGCGCTTTTCCGTGTTTAAATTTTCCAATATACTCGTACTTTACTTTGATAATTTCAGTTCCGCTTTCATTGATGTATCCGCAGTGCCCGTCTTTTGAAACAAGTGCTTTTCCATGTTTGAATTTCATGATGCAGTCATATTTGAGAGGAACGATTTCTTTTCCGTTCTCATCAATTATTCCAATTTGTCCATCCCTGGAAACAAATGCTTTTCCATTCTTAAATTTACCAATATGATCGTAACCGGTTTGCGTAAATGCACTATTTGCAAACGTGATCAGTAATATTGAAATAATTGTTTTCATAACCTGTTTGAGTTTAAGATTTAAAGATCACTATAATTTCAGATCAAATATAAGAAATACGTGTGAAAAAAATTTGCTTTTTTCTGCGTTACTAAGTCAATTCTAAATGATATTATTTTCAATCAAATAATTCAAATTTAATGTACTCTTTGGCATAACCCATTAACGTCAATCGTTCGCGGGCTTCTTTAAGCATGGCTTTCCATCCGCATAAATAAAAATATGCCGGCCTGTGATCAGCAAATATTTCTTCATAAACGGAATGAACGTAACCGGTTTTCCCATTCCATGTTTCTGAAGTTTCTCTTGATAAAACAATGGTATAATGAAGATCGGAATGAGAAGCAGCTATTTCCTTCATTTCATCATAGTAAAGAATATCTTCTTTCTTCCGCGAACCAAAAATAAAATAGATATTCTGATGCGGAATATTTTTTTCATAAATATACCGGAGCATGGAACGGAGTGGCGCAATGCCTGTTCCCGTACAAATAAAACATATATCGCGATCGACCTTTTCTGGAAGAACAAATTTACCTAAAGGTCCTGCAACCGGCACTTTTAGTCCAACTTTATAATTATTGAAAATAGCCGGTGTTCCCAATCCCGGAGGATTTAGCACAATTATCAATTCAAATACATTATTGTCATCCGGAGCTGAGGCTATAGAATAACTTCGGTTTGTGATCTTTGAGTCAATTGGAAGATCAAGTATCACGAACTGACCGGGTTTAAAATCAAATTTTTCCCTGTTGAGAACACGAAAAAAATAACGCCTCGTAACAGGTGTTTCATCAATAATCCTGATTATTTCTGCATCATAATATTGCCGATTCATTTCCCATTACTTTTTAAGCAAACGCAATGAATGCCTGTTCAAATTAAAGAACAATTTTTTCAGGCAACTGTTTTATACTAAAACTCACTTTATCATATACAAATTTTAATTTGGGTAATCGTATCGTAATCATTAATTTGCACTGATTTAATTTAACATATTCCCAACAACTAATGAGAAATTTATCTTTACTTTTAATATCAATACTTTTCATAACAACATATTCATCAGCACAGCATTCTGATTGTGGGGTTTCACCTTATCCATCAACCTTTACTCAGTCTGATGGAAGCATATTAACATTGCACGCATTGGGTACCGAAAGTGTACATTATCTCGAAACTTCGGAAGGATATACCGTTTTGAAAAACAATGCCGGTAATTTCGAATATGCCATTAACGGAATGGATGGAAACCTAACTCTCAGCGGTATCGTTGCAAGTGATGATAAACTTCTTTTCGGAAAAACCGATTTCCCTAAGCACCTTCGCTACAGTCCTCAGCAAATATCAGCATTGATCCAATATCACAAAAGCCTTGAAGATCCTGCTGTTTATGGGAAAACGGGGCCAAATGTTTTCCCTCCGACAGGAACACATAAAGTGCTTGTGCTTTTAATTGAATTTCCTGATTTGAAACATACCGTTGATATTTCAAATTTTAATTTATTGTTTAATCAACCAGGTTATAATGGCACCGGAAGTTTTAATGATTATTATAAGAAAACAACTTATGGAGCATTAAATGTAAATGTGGATGTATATGGCTGGTACATGGCTCAGGACAGTTATCTGAAATACGGAAGAAACAGCAGTCCGAATTATGGTTCCTACACACAAAAGCTTTTGCAACGTGCTGTTTATTGTGCAGATTCAGCGGGTGTAAGTTTTCCGCAATACGATTCGGATAATGATGGATACATTGATGCAGTTATGATCTTGCATGCAGGTTATGGAGCTGAAGAAGCCAGCAATCCGAACTCAGGAAATTATATCTGGTCATTCCGCTCTTCATGGGGAAGTTCGCCAACATATCAGGGCAAAAAAGTATATGCGTATGATATGTTTCCTGAAAGAAGATTTTACACAAATGGCGGAATGGTTGGAATCGGTGTGATGTCGCATGAATTCGGACATATTCTTGATCTTCCTGATCTGTATGCAACAAATTATAATGGTACCGGTGGCGGACCTGAAGGTGTTGGTGACTATGCAAACATGGCTGGTGGTCCGTGGCTTAACAGCGAACGCACACCTTGTATGCACGATGCTTTTTCCAAAATGTTGTTGAACTGGCTGACACCAACTGTTATTTCTGCAACAGGAAAATATACAATACCAAAATCATCAGTCGACAGTAATTTTGCTTTTCGTATTAATACTCCGCAAGTCAATGAATATTTCCTTATTGAAAACCGTCAGCATAAAGGTCAGGATTATTTTCTTCCTTCAAAAGGATTAGCGATCTGGCATGTAAATACTTCAATGGCAGGAAAACTTTCTGTAAGAGGAAATAATGCAAATAACGATACTTCGAATGAAGGACTTGGAATATTGCAGGCTGATGGAAAACGGGATCTTGAGTTTGGAAATAATCGCGGTGATGATGGTGATCTTTTCCCGGGCTCATCCAATAATCATATCGCAACTCCTTATTCAAATCCGAATACAAGCCTGTATTACAAAATAGGCGGAGTTAAACAATCTTCAGGAATTTTTATCACAAAAATTACACAGAATCCCGACAGTTCGATCAGTTTTAACTTAGGCTCAATCCCTACAGCTTATTATACAACATCAACAAAAACAGGATGTGCTCCGTTCGCTGTGAGTTTTACGAATTACTCAACATTTGCAAAAACATATCAATGGGTATTTGGTGATGGAACTTCCGTTAACAGTACAAATACGAATCACACATTTAATACTCCCGGAAACTACAATGTCATGTTAATTGCTACAGATACATCAGGAGCTGTTACAGACACTATGATCCAGACGATAAATGTGTACTCAAAACCGGTTGCAGGTATCAGCTATGCACATTCAGGTTCAGATATTATTTTCAAAGATAATTCAACAGGTGCCACATCTTACTTGTGGAGATTCAATGGAACATATACTTCTTCTCAAAAAGATCTGGGAAAGCTCAATTCAAATCAGATCGGCCGTGTTGGACTCGATACATTTATTCTTGTCGTAAGTAACAATGGCGGATGTTATGACACAACACAAGTGGTAGTAGATTTCTGGGCAATGGGAATAAACGGAGTTCATAATAATATAAGTAAAGCCCTGCTTTATCCGAATCCGGTAGAAGACAATTCTGTGCTTTCATTTACTACCGAAAGATCAGGTGCTGTAAGTGTTGAAGTGTATTCTGTTCTTGGTGAAAAAATTGCTTCAATCGAAAATAATATACTGTCTGCAGGTATGCATGAATATCAGATTTCAAAAAATATATTTACTTCTTCAGGAGTGTATTTTATAAAAATAAATTCGGAAAATGGCAACGGATATATCCGTATAATGAACAGATAAATAAAATGCTTCATGATCTACTCGGAATTTTTTTCCCGAAGCTTTGCATCGGGTGCAATAAGCCGTTATTGAAAAACGAAGAATTCATTTGTACGCATTGTTATTTTCATCTTCCTGCAACCAAATACCATTTACAAAAAGAGAATCCGCTTGAAAAAATTTTCTGGGGAAGAGTAAAAATTGAACGGGCGTTTTCATTTCTGTTTTTCAGAAAAGGAAATATCACACAATATGTTTTGCATGAGTTGAAATATAAAGGCAATAAAGAACTCGGGAAATATATCGGAAAGATATATGCAGAAAAACTTAAAGGATGTATTGGTGATATTGAAGCTGTTGCTGCTATTCCATTGCATAAAAGCAAACTTCTCAAACGGGGATATAATCAAAGTGATTTTTTTGCCGAAGGATTATCCTGTTTTCTGAATATTGAAAATGCAAGTACTGCACTTACAAGAAATATTGCTACGGAAACGCAAACAAAAAAATCGAGATACGAACGTTGGGAAAATGTAAACAGCATTTTCAACGTATCTGATATTTCTGCTTTAAAAGATAAACATGTATTGCTTGTTGATGATGTTATTACAACCGGTGCAACAATCGAAGCCTGTGCAAACGAACTTATTCAATCTGCAAATTGCAAAATAAGCGTTGCGAGTATTGCTGTTGCAGTAAATTAATATTGTCATAAAAATATACACAGATAATTTACATCATATTTTAATTCTCATCAATACCTAACTTTGCTAAACATTACGTATGCAAAAGTTACGTTATATCGTTTTTTATTTTTTGTCGTTTTCACTTCATTTATCGGCACAACAATCGTGGGGTTTTATCAACAGTAATTATGCAGGAGTTTCAACTGTCGATCTCAACCCAAGTGCAATGGTCTTCTCAAATTTAGGATGGGATATCAATGTTCTGAGTGCTGATGTATCTGTGCTGAATAACAGTTTTTATAATAGTCCTAAATTCGCTTTACCTCTATTATTCAAGCAACAAATAAATATAGGTGTAGCCAATACTTCGAATGTAAGTAAACTTACCAATGACGATTTTATCATTCACGCCAATATTCAAACCAATACTTTTCTGAATCTTGCGGTAAACATAAAAGGTCCTTCGGTAATGTTTACAAATGGAAATAGTGCATTCGCATTCACTACCGGATTTCGTGAGGGAACAAGCATTACAGGAACTCCTAAAAATCTTACACGTCTGGCCTATGAAAATCTTGTTTATGGCGATCTGTACAATCAATCTTTATCTGTTCCAAACGGAACAAACATTGCAGTAATGGTTTGGAGTGAAATCGGGATAAGCTATGCGCATAAATTAACAGACGATTATTTTTCTCTTTTTTCAGGAGGAATTTCACTTAAATTTCTTTCAGGATATGCAGGTGGCTATGCAATAAGTCGCGGAATAGATTATACGGTTCCATACGCATCCAACTTCACCGGAACAAATCTGAATCTGGATTACGGACATGCCGTTCATAATGAAAATAATCCGGTCATGCTTTCGAATCCAATAGGTTCGGGTATTTCAACTGATCTTGGAATTACTTATATCCGAAAGAAAAAACCAAAGAAAGGTCCATATTATCCATGCCCGGATCCCACAGGAATGTCTGCATCTTATGTTCCACCGCGAAATTACAAATGGAAATTGGGAGCATCGTTGCTTGATGTTGGCAGTATCTCTTTTAAAACAGATGCGGTTGCATATTCATATTCCAGCGCTGCTTTTTCATGGGATAATGCAACAAACGTAATTCCCAAAACTCTTAAAGGGATCGACTCTCTCATTGCAATTCATTTTGTAAGTACGAATACTTCATCACCTAAAAACTTTTTCCAGATCTGGTTACCTACTGCATTGAGTATGCAATTTGATTATAATTATAACGATGTGATTTATTTTAATACAAGTTTTGTTCAACGTCTTGTTTTAACTTCTGATGCTCACCTCAACAGAATGAATTCCATTGCAATTACACCACGATACGAAACGTATAATTTTGAAGTAGCCATGCCGATAATTCTAAATGAATATGTGTATCCCAATCTCGGACTGATGATTCGTTACCGTTATTTTTTTATTGGAACCGACCAGCTTGGATCAACACTTGGATTTACTGATTTATATGGATTGAATGTGTATGCCGGAATAAAAATTTCTCATTTCGGCTACACCAGAAAAGATCCGAAAATGGTGTATTAGATTCCAAATATTTTTATTGAATTGGCTGTTGTTACTTCGGCTATAGTTTCAATAGTGCTCCCTTTAAGTTCTCCTAATCTCTTTGCAATTAAAAGCAGGTATTCCGGTTCATTTCTTTTCCCCCGGAAAGGAACAGGAGCAAGATAAGGAGCATCAGTTTCGAGAACGATATGTTCCAATTCTATATTCTCAATCGCTTTATCCAGTCCCGAATTTTTAAATGTAAGCACACCACCTATGCCGATATAAAAACCAAGTTCAATAATTTGTTTTGCCTGTTCTTCATTTCCCGAAAAACAATGAAAAATGCCGCGCAGTTTAGGATGATTCATTTCTCTGATGATGGAAATAATATCGGCTGTTGAATTGCGTGAATGAATAACAACCGGAAGATCCATTTGAATTGCCCATAACAATTGTTTTTTGAAAGCATTTATTTGTTGCTCTTTAAAATCCAATGACCAGTGATAATCGAGACCGATCTCACCCACGGCAAAAAATCCTGATTGTCTTCCCGTAAGTTTTCTTTTAGTAAACCATTTATGGATCTGAAATAAATTAGCTTCAGCATTTTCGTCAACCGAACAGGGATGCAATCCCATCATTGGAAAACAATGTTTCGGAAATTCCCATACCACATCAAGCATGGGTTGAATAGAATGAATATCAATATTCGGAAGAAACATCCGCGATACACCTGAATCGATGGCACGTGTGATCATTGCCTTGCGGTCTTCATTAAACTCTTCTGCATATAAATGGGTATGTGTATCGGTGAAGGTCATCTTATTCATTGCACAATATTGACGATCTTATTCGGGTTATCAAATTTAACTACAAACTATTTTCCATTCACGTATTTCAATGCCTCTTTAGCATACGTTGCCCATTTCTCTTTGTTGTTGAAAGATACCTGAACCCACTCTTTCATCGGCCTCTTCTTACCTGAAGGATCGAACAATTGCGAGCCATCCAGACTTAATGCCTCTTTATGAATTTCACCTGTGAGTTTAAAGACCATCTCATTTTGAAAAAGACAAACAAATGCTTTTCCGTTTATTTTGAAACATGGCTTACCGAACATTTGGCTTTGCTCTGCTTCCTTAAATTTCTTTCCGATTGAAACATAATGTTCTTCTTCTTTTGTCATGTCATTACTTTTTATTTGCTTTTTTCGCGCGCATCTGCGATGCGCGCGAAAAAAGCAGTGCAATATATTTACAAAATTTTACTTTGTATATTTTCAAAAAATGGATTGTATAAATTTGGAGATTGAACTTCCGTCAATTTAATTTCGTCACCTGTTTTATATTTCAACCGAAAACAAAATTGATAGCGGCCATATTGCGGTGTTCTTTTCGATAGTGAATGGATTTAACGAAATGACCAGTTTAATATCAAATGCTTTTTTATCCAGTAAAATACTTTTAAATCCTACACCTCCATACATATTGTTAAAACTGAAATTTACCGGATTCAACTCGGTGGCATAGCCAAGTACCAATGGAATATTTTTGGTGACATTGTAATCCGCTTCCATAAAAACCGAATGTTGTAATTTAGTAACATCATTGAGAATGGAATATCCTGTAAACAACGAAACTTTACCGGTTGCATCATATTGAAACCGTAACGTATACATATTGTAAACAGAGGCCTGATAACCCATCTCATTTAATAGATCTGCAGATTTTCCCATAAATGTGTATATATCAAAAATGGCAAAAAGATGGTCGTGCAATATGTATGAAAAGAAAATATCTGCACCTGCTGTATTCTGTCCGTTTGTAACCGAATAGGGAATACATCCGAAAACACCAATCTCAAAATCAATATTATTATCGTAGGAACACAAAAATTGAAAGGATGGATACTGGTTGAAGATATCTCCATTCCATGCATTGATATTTCCGGTCATTACTTCGTAAGATGTATATGCCGAATCGCTGATGAGAGCGAATCTTTTATTTACCACCACATGCGTTTTTTGTGAGTTACTGAAAAAATGATGTCTGCTTGCACTATACTGGCAAAAAACATCAATACTCATGAAGATGAAAATGAAAAAAAAGAGTAGTCTCTGTTTATTCATAGACCTTGTAAAATTTCAAAACACGTAATGCCCTCAGTGTATTCCAGCGGCTTGGCTGACCAACTTTCTCCATATCAAAATGTTTGTGCCCGGGATGATGTGCCGGCAAGATCCATAATCCCTCTTTATTTCTTTTATCTTTAATTATGTTGATCGCTTCATCCATTCGGTTATCGTGTGTCACTTTTGCTGATTGAAAATAATCCATTGCTTTCAGAATATCGTAATACCAGCGGGGCGGATAAAAAAATTTCAAAAAATCTGATTTGATGATGTTTCCTGTTTTGTCCGAACGGAATAACTTATGCAGGAGAATAAATTCCCGCGCCTCAACATTTACTTTTTGCAATTCTTTTATCCGGTAGCTGTATCCGTTCTTTTCATATTCAAAAATTCCTTCAAGCACAGAAAGCGTTGTGTGTAATGAACTGTGCACAGCATTTGCACGATTTGACCTGCAATTAAATCCGCCATCATCCATTTTTTGTGAAAGCAAAAAATCTACTACTGATCCCAGATATTCTTCTTTTACATGAAAATACGATGCGTAATTAAGCACCATTCCATTTACACATACATCACTCTTTTTACTTATTCCTGTAGGACACATTCCTCCGTCACTTCCTTTTTCATTTTCAAAGATCAGTTGCAATGTTTCCTTTATCACTTTATTCTCCGGAGAAATATTCAGATTTTTCAGATCAAGCAACGTATAATGACTGGATATCCATTTCGGTAAATAAAAACTTCTTCCCCAATGTCTGTTTTGTAAACGACAGGAAAGAAATTTTGCTCCCCATCCTTCTGTTTCTATTTTTTTCCTGAGCTGCGGTTTGTCAATGCCAAGTAAGTCCCTGTATGTTTGATATTGAATGGAAATATCCCCTTCCAGCAGCCACGATATGATTTCTTTGTTTGTCATTTTAAATTACAGTGCATCGCATATTCCGGGTAACTAAGTCATTTGCTTTTTCTTCACTCAAACCTATGTAAATATTTTTCGATCGCAAACAATATTGAAATAAAAAAGCACCTGTTTAACAGATGCTTTTTTGTAAAATTAATTTATAAATCGTAGTAAAGAAAAAATCAGTTTCTCATATTCTTCAGTTTTTCAATATTGGTAATTGCAATGCTGCGCCCTATGATGTCAATTAGTTTCTCATCTTTAAAATCGGATAGTGCACGTATCACTGTTTCGGTTGATGTGCCTACAATATTTGCAATATCTTCACGGCTCATCGTCATTACAAAATTTTCCTGGTTTTTGGTATTGTATGTTTTCTCAACATATAATAATGCTTCGGCAAC
>Ga0206974_1120_pt1 | contig 18382 bp, 20 predicted proteins | sample Alteio_BWOrgHeat_84_FD_152920 | JGI IMG/M metagenome (GOLD analysis project Ga0206974, IMG submission 152920) | Enriched cells from forest soil in Barre Woods Harvard Forest LTER site, Petersham, Massachusetts, United States -... | ecosystem: Environmental > Terrestrial > Soil > Temperate forest >... | reverse complement strand
ATGACGTTTAAAGCGGTAAAATTGAAATCATATGAATTCAAATAGTGCAATGGACAACATTACTTACCACAGAGCCAATCAAAACGATATACAAACACTCATTGATTACAGAGTAATATTTGGTCTTGAGTTAGCGGGAGAACAAACTGCTGAATCAATTAATGAATTGAGAGAACAAACTAAGAATTATTTTGAAAAGGCAATTAATGATAATTCGTACATTGGTTATATAGCAAAAAGAGGTAATGACATTGCAGGTATAGGCGGAATGGTAATTCGTGAACAACCTGGCACATTCAAAAATCCTTCAGGTAAGGTTGGATACTTAATGTTTATGTATACCGTACCATCGTTTCGCAGAAACGGAATTTGTACAGAAATCTTAAGCGCACTCATGAACATTGGTAAGCAAATGGATATTGCAGTATTTGAATTACATGCAACAAAAGAAGGAGAGTTTGTTTATAAACAAAATGGCTTTGAAATACGTAAGGAACCGAGTTACAGAAAATATATTAATTGATTACTTAGAATACTAATTGAAGCAGTTTGTTCCTGAAAAATATTATGCTTCAACTATTTTCTTTTGGAAGTCGTTTCCGTTTTATATCCACACCTACTTCATTTGAATACTATATAAATTCATTACATTCGTTTTATCTAATCCATGCATTAAGGCTGTATGGTAGGAAAAGTTTCTTTTAAAATACAGGGAATGGCTTTCGTAAGAAGGTCATTTCTGTTTTAACTCGACCATTTTCAAACCGACCACTGACTTAGAAATATTAATAAGAAAATTCGAATTAATTAATCTAAACTCGTGTCGGATTAGTATTAATGGGTTTATTCTAATCTTTTTTTTAAAAATTATTTTCATATATGTTGAAATGACTTCCGAAAGAGGTCATTTCCTTTTTGTACATCTTCAGTTCACTGATTTCTCTCATATTTTCAGCTTCATTTTTAATACTCACATCAGATTTTACGGTTATAACTTTGTTGAATGATTACGATAAGTGTAGCACTGAAAGATGGCGACAATAGTTTATTCAATATTTCAATAAAGGATTCCGAAGAAATTATTAAAGATATTTTTGAAACTAAGATTACACCATTTCAGTCTGAAATCAAAGATTGTGGTGGAAATGTAAAGTTGATATTTTCAGATAACAAGGAAAATATGGAAATACTGATTTCTAATTTACCTTCAGAAATTACAGAAAAGGTACACGGTGTTTTATTAGATAAAATTCCTTCGTAATTTCAAACTGAGACACTACCCATTATTCACTTCACTTGCTATTTGCCATGTGCAAAGCACTTCGTTGTTGTTTTCTAATTTTGCATCGAAAGAAGTTAGTTGAACAGGCAGTGAATTTACTGATGAATCTGCACCAATTCCAAAATCACCACCCACTGAATTGTTATTTGATGAAGGAAAGTACTACTTTCGATTTATATTAACGTAATATTAATAATGAAAAAACTACTGATGCCCTTCACCGTGTTGTTTATTTTTGTCTCATGCAGTAAAACTAATCCTAGCACAACAACACCTACAACCAAAAACAATGCATGGTGTAAAATTACCAAAGCTACTACTGTATTGAATGGCTCACAATCAATAAGTACCTATACTTGGAATGGAAATACTTACACAGGAAAGGATGCATCATCAGGTATAAAAGAGGATGTAGCAACTTATAATGACAATGGAAAAATATTATCTTACACATATTACAATTCTGATGGTTCGATATTATACTCTTATGCAACGGAATATACAGATTGCGCAAATTGGTGTAAGGCAACAAAACGTACTGATAACACAACCACTCCACCAGTTGTAACAAATATAACATGGAATGGTAATACCTCAACTGAAAAGAATACAGCTGGACAAACCACGACTGTTACTACATATAATGATAATGGAAAAGTATTGTCTCAAACCACATATAACCCAACAACAGGAGCAGTTAACGGTACCACAACTTACGAATATACAGATTGCGCGAACTGGTGCAAAGTAACAAAACAAACAACAGTTCAGGGAACAACGTCAACTGTGTTGAATTCTACATGGAGTGGAAATACCCAAACCAATAAAGATGGCACAGGTCTTTTAAAAAGTGTGCAGATTTATAACGACTTTGGTGAGATAATTTCCCAAACTGTGTATAATTCTGATGGTAGTATTGGGTTAACTTTAACTAATGAATATACTGATTGTAAACAGTAAACGACTGATTAGTTTTTTATTGGAATAGCTTGACTATATGGAATACCTTTAGTGGATTTCTGATAGTACAGGTATTCAAGGCAGTCAATGTAAATATGTATAGATACTCACTCAAAAATAACTGTGCTTATTTAGATGACTTTCTGAAATAGATAAAAAATGAAGTTATAACAATAATAGAAGCACCAATGCATTCTTGAATTATTTCATTTTTTGAGAATCCCCATATTATTAAAGAGATAATGATTGCGTAAAATATATAGACTAACAAATCTTGTATAGGAATTGTATCTGCTTTAGGAGTGATTACAGGTTCTTTTTTTGTAGCTTTATTCATATGATATTCACATAATGGACATGACAAGTATAGGCTCATATCATATTCCTTTCCACAAGTATCACATATTTGAAAATTAGAAAGACTCTCAGGTAATATCAAAAGAGTATCATTTTTTACATCTATATATTCTGCAAGAACTTTTGCAGTCGCTTCATCTATTAATTGCTTAAACTCATCCTCTTTAAGACTAACATCATCTATACTAAAATCTGCATTCTCATTTTTGAGTTTATCCAATGAATTCTCTATTTCTTCATCAAGGTCTGATTTATAATCTGGATATAATTTCTTATAATGTGAAGAAAGATGCCCAGCTTTCAATTCGCAATACATAATGCAAATACCTTCAGAATGGTCTTTATATTTTAACAAGGTTATATTTAACTCTTTTCTGAGGTCTTCTTCAAATACACCTCTTAAACTGTCTAATAATATCGTTTTATATGGCTGTTGAATCATAAAATTAGGATTTAGTAAATCAAAAAATATAACCACGTAAAAGTATCAAATTTGATTCTTTAATCAAATGACATAACACAGAATTTTACCATGTGGTAAAAAGACCTGTTTATGCAAGAGACCAGAAGGTGATTAAGTTCATAGCCAAAAGGGTTAAAGAACTTCGTTTGGAAAATGGTTGGACACAAGAAGAACTTGCAAATGAAGCAGAGATTGGAATTGCTCAACTGAAAAGGATTGAAACAGCTACCGTCAACACAAGTGTATCATCAATCTATCGTATATCAAAAGCTTTAAAAGTAAATATCGATACGTTATTAAATGGTGTAGATAAAATTTGAAAAGCTATATAGAAATATTCAAATTTTCCCTTCATCAGTAAAAGAATAATATCCTTCTGAACTAATAATCAAATGGTCTAAAATCGTTAAATCAAGAAGTATTCCTGCTTCTTTTATCCTACGTGTCAATTTCTCATCTTCTTGGCTCGGAGTTAAATTTCCGCTTGGATGATTATGACATAAAATAATTGAAATAGCATTTGATTTAAGTGCTGCGGTAAATATCAGTTTAGGGTCTGCAACTGTTCCAGTCGTTCCTCCAGTTGATAATTCGTAAATACCAATAACCTTATTTGCTCTGTTTAAAAGAAGTATTTTAAATTGTTCAAAGTACCCAATTTTTGAATCATCCCAATTTGCCAAAAGTATATTGTAAGCATCTTTTGAACTTATCACTTTTGGTCTTTCGGAAGGGCTAATTTGAGATTTATATATGAGTTCAATTTCAGCAACCTGAAATAATGAATTGTTATTCTGCTGTGAATTATTCATGATAGCTTGAGGAATTAATACGTGATTTATGAAAGAAGTAAAAACTACTTTGCTTATTTTAAAAAGAAAGCAGTAAAGAAAATATCGGTTGCTCAAAGGATTTCAAACAGGGAATGTTGGAACCATAACTCATCAATCAGAAATAAGATGTCGTCTTTTTTCTCTCCAACTTTTGTAACAGTTTGGAACTTACCTAAAGTTACTTCAACCTCAGTTTGTCTTGCTTTAACCTTGAATGGGCAATAGATTCGCCTGAGTGATGTTTTGTTATGAACCAAGATGCTAAAAGGAGAAATAACAGTAATAATCTCTTCCATAATTCAACTCAAAAACCAAGATTCCTCTGCCCCTTCTAATGCATTTCTGAGATGCAAATTGAACTTGTAAGCATTAACACCTCTGTCGATAAAAGTGTCGATATACGAGGTCTTATTAGCCCCAGTAAAGAGGTTAAATAATCGCCACAGGTCAATTGTTCCATTCTCGTTTTTCATGAAATAGCGGTCAAAAAAATAGTCTTTAACGACAGCATTTACTTGTGTATCTGAAAGCCCAGGCTGAAACACATCTTTTCGCAAATCTGAAGGCATCAACTGGTACATTCTTAACCTTCCTATAAGCTGCGCAAATTGATTCTCAGTGATGGAATAGTTCAGGAGGGACATCATATCCCGAACATGATTATCTATCGAATATGACGTTAATAACAGGTAAATTTGGTCAGCTAATTCCTGTAAAGTTCTGGCTTTGATTTCAGCAGCAAAACCATCAGTTGAAACACACAGATTCGTGCATACCTTATTCTGGAATCCGATGAACATTTTAAAGTGCTCTTCTGCCTTCTTATTATACAGGTTTTCCTGATTGTATGCTCTCACACCTCCTACAGTCAAACAGAGCGTATTATCGTTGATTATAGACCTTATTGAGGGGATTTCGATAAGGAATGCCATACGTTCGTAATAGATGGTTTTCTCGCGTTCTAAAAGCTCTTTTGCAGGCTTTCCCATTGCTTCAGGAATACGTCCTTTTATTGGATGAGAAACACGTAAAACTGGCTTCTTTATCGTTTCAGCTTTAAAGATATGTTCGATAACTTCGTTCGCTGTTTGAATGAACTCGATATGACTTATGGTTGATTCATTATCCTTCGCAAATACAGGAATAATACAGTCATTTAAGAGGTGCTCATAACTTGAAGCCTGTGTATTCGATTTGATGAATTGGTCGTTTTCTGAACCTGATATTTCGGTAATGATTTCCGAATCTGTTTTAGTGATTGTTTCCATTTAGCTTGAATTTAGGTGGTATAGCAATATTCTTTTTTTCGAGTTCCTCACGCTTTTGGGAGAAGTGGTCTATCAACTCATTCTGATAGTTTGGATATTTGTTGTACAGGTCTTTCAATTCAAGAACTGTGACACATTCTTTAACCTTACCGATAATGAATTCCTTCAAGTCACCTTCGTTACACCATTCAATAATCTTCTGTCCTGTATTCGTTCCTAAAAGTATCGGTGGTTTATCCATGAATAGTCCAGTTCTGTCTTTACTCGCAACAGCGTTATGCTTTATGTCAATATCAAATACAATTGTGAATTCATAATCCATACCATCACGCTGAATTGATTTCAAACCAACTTTTTCAGGAACAGTTTTTCCATTCTTTTCAGATAGTACGTAATCCTGCTTTGTTCGGATAGTGCAAATAATATGACAACAGGATTGAAGCATCTTTTGAACGAATGCATTGTGTCTTGGTGTAATCTTATGCCAGTTGGTAAAGCTATTTCCTGCCATATTACTGTGGATGTCGAGAATACCACCAACAGCTTCCCATTCATGAGAAATACTGTCGATAATTATTACATCAATATCCGATAGTTCACATGCTGTAATTGCTTCAACAAATCGTTCAGGTGAAAATGGTTCTGTTAAACTGAGCACATTGAAATCCCCTAAATGTGAGTATAATTCTGATGAATGATTTTCAGTATCAATCACAGCAATCTTGTTCCAGTCGTTTATTAATCCAAATGCTAAGAGAAGGGCACTAAATGTTTTTCCTGAGCCAGATGGTCCCTGAATGCCCATCTTTATTTTTGCTTGTTGCCTTTCGGCTTTTCTTAATTCCATAGTATTTTTAGTAGTTGTAAAATGAGAAATAAAAGAGGGAGCACTTGGCTCCCTCTTGTTAAGCTGTCAACTCTTCATCGAACACTTCTTCTTCCATATGAGTGCCTAATGGTGGTCTGAATTGCCATTTGTAATCAATTGAAATTGTTTCTTCAGTTCCTTCAATCGTGAAGTTGTAAGGTTCTGTTTTCACTTTCACAATTGTTCCTTCGATTGTTGTACCGATTAATTTCTTACAGTAATTTTCATCGAAGGTTGAAGCGATTGATGCTTTTTTTGCAGTTGCATAGAACTGACCTGTTTTTTTTGATTGCACAAAATGGATTCCTCCTTGAAGAATCAGCGCGAAGAAATCTTTTGCTTCTTCGTTACTTGTGCGTTTAGCGTAATTGATTATGGTTACCATGTTGGGACGGAGTATTTGTCTTCCAGAGGGGAGTACGGGTCTGTTGAATGTCGTAGATGGTGCTTTTGAATATAGGCTTGAAAAAAAATTAGAAAAAAAATTGTTGATGATTTATAAAAGTTTAAGTACGTTTGATAAGCTTAAATTAATGAAAAAACTACGCCTGTTGAACTCGAAAAAGTGTATCCATACTTCCAAATATGGAAGGCTTCTTACATCTTTCTGGTGAAAAGGTGCACGTATAAGCTAGTTATAGGTAATATTGAAGACTATGAAGACAACAATCTCAACATTTAAGCCAAGAGCATCTTTTCCTGAACAAGCAATTGTATTGATTTTTGATTTGGAAGGGTTTTCAAAATTTTTTAGCCAACCAGATGTGCAAGAGTATGTCCCAAAATTTATGAATATTGTCTTGGATGCTTTAGACATTACTATAAATGGAGGAGAGGCCTATTGGTGGAAAACTGGGGATGGAAAGAAAAATAAGATATTAAAACCTCTACCAAAACATATTCATTCTAAATTTTTAGGTGACGGAGCATTATACATTTGGCATTATAATGATTTCAAACACATTGAAATAATCTCTCTGATAAACAGACTTTATAACTTAAAATTATGGTTTTATAAAGTAGTTGAAAAAGCCTCAGAAACAGTTCCTGTAATAGACATTCCGAAAAACATACGATTTGGAGTAGCAGCTGGATCAGTCTATAAACTTACTTATAATAATTCAAACAAAGAAGAGTTTATCGGATACAGTATAAATCTTGCAAGTAGACTTCAAAGCTATTGCCGAGAAATAGGATTTATTTTATCAGGCAGATTGAATATAAAGTCAACAGAACTTGAAAAAAATCAATATGTTAAAAAAGTTGCAATAAAAATAAAAGGTTTCCCAAGAGAATATGTGATTATTGACAAAAATGATTTTGAGGAACTAACCCCTGAATTAAGGGATGAACTTTTTGAATAAAATAATACCGCTAACAACCTTGCTAATATTTGGGCTGATGAAGTTTTTGAGGTTAATTTATATTTGTTTATGCCGACAGTTTAGTGGTCAAAATCTGTATTGCTTGAAGCTGAGAAGCATTATGGGCATGGATAGAAACATATACCAATCAATAAATACAAATTCAATTCATAAAATATGACCGACTTAATAGGTGAAAATAAACAACGAGTAAAAAAATATCTCGGACTGGAGAATGTAAGTGTCTTGGCAGGAGCAGGCACCAGCTGGCATTTAGGTGCACCTGTTATAAGAAGCATTCCAGAAGAATTAAAAAGTATTTGCCAAACTGATATCGAAACATATTTTGAGAAAGATGCAAATCCATCTTTTGAAGATTTGATGAATTGTCTGCAAGCAGATAGATTTATCAAAGAAAAAAAAGGGGAATCAATTTCTGAAATTGATAAGTCTATAAAGGCAATGCAGAAATGGTTGTTTGATAATTGTAATACTGAAAAAACAACACTAAATGTTACAAATAATGAGAGGCTTAATAAAAACAGGTACCACTTTCATGAAACATTCATAAAAAGATTACTTCAAAGACCTAATAATTTAAAACGAGTAAATTTATTTACTACTAATTATGATATGGCATTTGATTATGCGCTCGACAATTTAGGAATCCATTATATAAATGGATTTATGGGAGTTCATAATCGTTGCTTTAGACCGGAAGTTTATGATTATGATTTATACTATCCAGGTCAGAGTGTGACTGGCAAAGTACATCGGGCAGAAAAAGTACTAAAGTATTATAAAATTCATGGTTCATTATCTTGGTTAGCAACAGAGCCTAGTGTTAGCAATACATATGGAATTAAAGAAATACCCCTAAATAATGAATTTAAGGTTGGAGATGATAATGAATTGATGGTTTATCCTTGTGTAAGTAAAAAATCATTCACATTAGATTTACCTTATTCCGAATTGTTTAGGCAGTTTTCGCAAACTATTAATCAACCACAATCTGTTTTGTTTTGTGTAGGATATTCATTTTATGATGAACATATAAATGATATTATCAAACAAGCCCTTTCAATACCATCCTTTACCTTAATTATTGCTAATTTTTCTCAAACTAAAGACCCAAAATCTCCTATTGAAGAACTAAGAAAATTAAATGATAAAAGGATAATAATTATTGATGAAGCTGATAGCAATCAATCTACATTCATTGGTTTTATTGATAATGTAATGCCTGATTTATATGAAGAGGAAGAAAATGAAGTAATAGCAACCACATTGAAAAAAATATATGATAAAGAATCTGCCTTAACTAAAGAACAAACTGTGATTTCAGAACCTGCTGTGACTTCACAACCTATTGAAGTGAAAGAAGAAAAAAAGAAAGCCAAAGATCACAGTGATGATGATTTACCGTTCTAATAATATAAACAAAATTGTATGTCAATATCAAACAAAGTAATAGGAAGAGTTCTTTCCGTTGATAATTTTAGGGTATTCATTAAAATAGATGAAGATTTGAGAGGTTCATATACAAGTGGTGTAAATGATATTTATGAGATTGCCCGTATCAATTCATACTTAATTATACCTGTTGGTTCTGATAGAGTTGTAGCATTAATTTCTCGTGTTACAATGAAAGAAGAAATTGAATTTGATAAAAATTCAACAAATATTACTCTCCCCACCTCTGCAAGATATATATCAGCAACCATGCTTGGTACTATTGCGAAAGAGGGCGCTAAAGAAAAATTCATACAAGGAGTTTATAATTTCCCAACATTAGATAATCCAGTTTGGTATGTTACTGAAAAAGACCTTAGGCATATTTTTGATGACAAGCAAGACACCACAGATTTAGATTATGAAAAAGATTTTTACCTGCCTATAGGCACTTCTCCAGCATTTTCAAATTATAAAGTTAAGATTTGCCCAGACCAATTTTTCGTAAAACATTCAGCGATTTTAGGTAACACTGGTTCTGGAAAGTCATGTACTTTCACCTCTATAATTCGTAATCTGTTTAAGTTTGATTACAATGGCAAAAAACTTGAAAACGCACACTTTGTAATATTCGACACCAATGGAGAATATAGAGATGCATTTTTACCTGAAAAATTACCTTCATTTGGGAGAGAAATTCAAGAGGAACTTAAATTAATCAATACCTATTATTATGGAGGTGACGAAAAAGTTCAAGTACCTTATTGGTTTATGAATTGGGAGGATGCTAAATATCTTTTTAAGCCTAGTGAAGGAACACAAGCTCCTGTTTTGAATCGAGCAATAGGATTGGCTAAAAATGAACAAGAGGGTACGAAGCTATCAATATTACCAAATCACTTATATACGGATATAGAAGGAATTCTTGCTTGTAGCTCAGAAGAATTGAAAAAAAGAACTTGGGATGCTGGAGGAAGTTGGAAATGGAAAAACAATAATGAAATCATGAACATTGGCAATGCAATAAAAATTTATGATTCTGGGTTAGGTGATGCAGTTCTATTATTGTCAAATAGTGATAATTTCAACAATGCTGCAAAACAAGACCCAATTAGAAAAAATATAAATGATTTATTTGAATCGGCTAAAAGAAAATCAGAAATTGAACAGATAACAAGTGAGCAAAATATTGATATGCCGACTTGGTTTAGTTATCAAGATTTATGTACAAAATTTATTAATGCAGCTATAGATCAAGAAGGTCAAAACAATAATCGAATTGCAGAATTTGTTTCAACACTTAGGTTACGAATGAATAGCTTTCTTAATGATAAAAGAATGGCAGTTCCTCTCATGTTGAAAGATTATAATACTAATAACAAGGAAATTTTAGCTCATTTTATAGCCTTTGTATTGGGAGACTTTAATCGCCTTTATAAAAAGGAAGAAAACAAAAGTTTTATAAAGAATTATAATGATACTGCTTTGTGTCACGATAATGAAAAAACAAGTCAAATAACCATTGTTGATGTATCTCAATTACCTTTTGAAGTATTAGAAACAGTTACAGCATTGTTGGGGCGTTTAATCATTGAATTTGTGTCACATTTTTTACCAGAGCAAAGAGGAAAATTTCCAATTGTCATAGTGTTAGAAGAAGCTCAAAATTATATTGCAGAAAAAACTGAATCGGTTGCAAAAACTGTTTTTGAGCGAATTGCAAGAGAGGGTCGTAAATATGGAATTTCATTAGTTGTTTGTAGTCAAAGACCTTCTGAATTATCAAAAACAGTTTTATCGCAATGTAACTCATTTATAATTCATCGCCTTCAGAATCCTGAAGACCAAAAATATATTAAAGGATTGGTGTCAAGTGCAAATGCAGATATCCTAGATCAATTGCCCATTATTCCACAACAACATGCGATTATTACAGGTGATTGCGTTAGAACACCAATTCAAGTTAGAATAGATGATGTAAATCCAACTCCTAATAGCCACAATCCAAAGTATATTAAGAATTGGTTGACTGATTTGAAAATTCCTTATGATGAAACTTGTGTTAATTGGTTGGGCAAATCTTAAGACAGATGACAGAAGAGAAATTTACTTCGACATAACTGTAAATATAAATTATGGCAAAATTCTTAAATACAGATTTATTAAATGAATGGATTCCAAGATTAATAAAAGAATCGCAAAAGGAATTGGTAATTATTGTTCCATATATCAAGACTTCAGAAAACATATTTACTCATTTGTTTGAAGCGAATAAGCGAGGTGTCGAGACAACTATAGTATATCGCGAGAATAAACTTTCGACTATAGAAAAAAATAAGTTGGAAAGCTTGGATAATTTAAATCTGATGCATCATCCGAATGTTCATGCGAAGTGCTACCTGAACGAAAATTATATGATTTTATCCTCCATGAACCTATACGAGTATTCGGAAAAGAATAATCGTGAAATGGGTATGTTATTAATTAAGGAAGATGAAGGTTTTTATACTGATGATGCAACAATATTCGAGGATGCTGTGAATGAAATACGAGCTATAATTAATGGGTCGTCTCTTGAAAAGAAAAGTCGTGAAACGATAGAACTTGGATTTGAGATGGATATTATTAAAACCGAGAAAGAGATAATACAAGAGTATTGTAAAAAGCTCAATAAAATTTTTGTTCACAAAAGATTCGAGCCAACTTCTCTTAACAACGATTATTTTCCTGTTTGCAAAGATTATTTTGATAAGATTGATTTAGCAATAGACTACAGAGCATTCCTGATTTTGCAAATGGATGTAAAGCGAGTGGAGCAACTATTTAATAAATTTAAACCATTTATCGAAGAATATAGATACACAGGATTTAAGTTTTACTGGAATAATCATAAGCAATGGATTTATCTATATAAAAACAATTCTCATCCAATGTGGAAAGGAACTACCGAAGAAGCAAGGTTTGAACATCTCAAAAAAGGGATTGATACAGTAATTACTGATTTAAGAAAGCATTTATAAATAATTATTGCTTTCCTATTTGAAAAGTATCAGAGTTCAAAAAAGCTATATATTAATAAGAGCCAGATTTGCACGACCCTTCTATAGGAGGATATATCTGGGAGGTGATGATAACTCAAGCGGATATTCATATTCATGCTTGTTGCAATAATCAAAATCTGAATTAAATTGCTTATGGTTTGCATGTATTCTTTTTGTATCGTTATCACATATAATTTAATTCAATAAATATGAAATTCATAAAGGGCTTCTGGCATTATTTAACTATAGGTATATTGTTTGTATTCGGAATTTACCAAACAGTAAGTGTCTACGATTTAAACAAAAAATTAAAGACAACAGAATATACATTACAGCAAACGCAAAGTGAATTATTTGGGGCTGAATCTAAACTAAATAATGTTAGGGACAATTTGGATAATCTGCAATCAAAAGCTTCAGATTTGGAAAGTTCAATATCAGACATAAATCAAAATAGGTCTTCAAATAATATTGATGATGCTGAAAATGATGCTCAAGACTTAAATAGTGAGATTAGCGATGCTCAAGATGATGCAAACTGATTATACTATAAGCAGAAATTGAATCCTGATATCGGCACTTGCTCCAAAATGTGCTATTTATCATATTAATTCCCCTATTTTGATGAGCATTTGTAAACTCTATCTTTAAACCTCACGACTTGCAAATACCAGTAAACGAACTCATCATTTACGAATTTTGCAAACCCAGCAATCCAATTTGCAAACTTTATAAGTTAATTCCTTTAAATCATCATATACTGAAAGAGTGTTTCAATTGCTTTGAAGTTGATTTGTACCCACAATTAGTAATCACTTTAAAAATTAAAATTATGAAAACTTCAGCAAAAAGAATTTCGGAAATCGCAATCATTGCAGTAATGCTATCAGCAAATCTCAGTTGTACAAAAGACTTTATACAGCCTAAAGTGTCAACAGGGAATGTGTTTGTAGGAATGATGAAAGTTACACCAATAAATGGTGATTCAACAATCAAAAAGGATATAGGAAGAACTGTTCCTTCAAAATAGCCAGCACAAAGAACACTACTATTAAAGGTTTCAGAATTTTTAAATTTCAGCAGTTAGCATAGATAAAACCTCAGAAGGTTGAATTTTAATAATTACTTTCCCATTAAATAATATATTTTTATGCCAGAAAGTGAGGTGATTATATTTCTACAATAGTTACTTCTTTTAAAAAATTAGAATACTATTACAAACCTAAATTTAAGACCATGAAAATAAAATTGTTTATAGCGTTAGCTCTATTTTGTGGAATTGCGAATGCTCAAAATGCCTGGATACAAAAACCAAATTTTGGGGGAATTGTCAGACTTGGAGCAGTCGGATTTGCCATCGGAAATAAGGGATATGTTGGAACAGGATATAATAATCCAACAAACACTGTTTTAAATGATTTCTGGGAGTGGAATCCTGCAACAAATGCTTGGACGAAGAAAGCAAATTTTGCTGGTAGTTCTCGTGGTTGGGCTATGGGTTCTTCTTTAGGAACAAAAGGTTACCTTGGGTGGGGTTCTGACTCAGCAACAAATGCATATAACGATTTTTGGGAATACGATACAACTTCAAATAGTTGGACGCAGAAAGCAACTTTTGGTGGAATTGCAGCAAGTGAAAGAGTATGTTTTTCTATTGGTTTGAAAGTATATATGCTTGGCGCAGCATCAGACTTGTGGGAATACAATCCAACTGCAAATACTTGGACTCAAAAATCAAATTATCCTGGCTGCGGAGCTTTCGCACAAGTCGCGTTTTCAATAGGTAACAAAGGATACGTTGGAACAGGTACTTCTTCACTCCCCAGTTACTGTAAGGATTTTTGGGAATATAACCCCTCAATTGATTTGTGGACACAAAAAGCAGATTTTGGTGGTGGTTATAGGACAGCAGCGGTTGGGTTTTCTCTCGGAACGAAAGGATACATCGGAACAGGTGTAGAAGGTAATACTAAATACAATGACTTTTGGGAATTCAATCCTTCAAATAATACATGGACAAGGAAAAAAGATTTTGGGGGAACTGCCAGATTGGTGGCAACGGGGTTTTCTATTAGCTCAAAGGGCTATATTGGATTAGGTTATGATAACTCTGGTGACCGAAACGATTTTTGGGAATATACTCCTGATAGTTTTACAACTGGTTTAGATGAGAATGTGATAAAAAATGCAATATCAGTTTCTCCAAATCCTTTTTCAAAAGAAACAACTTTACAAACTGAGATTTTTTTAAATGATGCAACGCTGAAAGTTTACAACACCATAGGTCAGGAAGTAAAGCAGGTAAAAAATATTTCTGGGCAAACAATCATTTTACAAAGAGATAATTTACCATGTGGAATTTATTTCCTTCAACTTATAGAAGACGATAGAATATTTACAATTGATAAATTAGTGATTAGTGAGAATTAGCATTACGATTAATTAAACTATTTGCAACGTAGAAGCGTATATTTTTTTATTGAAGTTAATTAAATAGAATTGTATTACTAATAATAATATGATTGCTCATTCTTATATTTCATTTGTTATAAGACTTGCTATAAGTTTAATAATATCTATTGTATGCTCATATTATTGGGGAACAAAAAAGCATATAGGTTGGGAATGGTGTTTAGCACTTTGTTTTTTATTTCCTATTACTGGGATCGTTGCAACTTTTTTAAGCCCTAATATTGATAAGCCTAAACCTAAGCAAAACTTAACTATAAAATATTTAGGAACAGCAATTCTTGTTTTTAGCTTATTAGGGGTATTACAAAAATTATTTGATTTAGGTGCAGGTTTACCAATAACTATAAAAGATATCAATTACTTTTATACAGGAATCGCTTTGATTGTATACGGATATTATATGCGATTGGTCGGAAACGGTGGCTAAACTATCTCATAAGACCTTCTTATTACTCTTGAATTTTCCGATTGAAGCCATTAACATATAATTGAATGTTGTGTTTACTTTTAGCGTCTTTTCTACTGGGCGTTTTGAATGTTTCTTTTAATTATGTGCTATGTATAAATGATATCCATGTATAAGAAAAAATGTGAGGTAATGGGTGTTGTTGGGTATTTGGCTTTGCTCATCAGTTAACCTATAAACAAAAAAGGGTTAGGAATTAACCCAACCCTTTCTTAACAAATTTATGCATAAAAATATGCAACAAATGCAACAAATGAAAACTTAACCACTATTATTCAACCACCTTGAAATAGTTGATTTATGCCTATTCATCAGTTTTCCTATTTCTTCCTCAGTTTTACCTTCAGCATACAATTTTTTAGCTTTTAGCTTTTGTTCTGAAAGTTCAGTTGTTGGCGAACCAGGTACAAAGATGTGTTCGCTCTCGTTTACATTATCCTCTATTAATTCAAACCAAAGCGTTTCTGGATTAAGTTTGATAAGTGTAGCACCTTCCTGTTCCTCAGTATTTCTGCTCTTTGCTCTTTTCAACAATCTTAAATCCATTCCTTTCTGACTTCTTCGGATGAACAAATCACCATCCACCAAGTCTGATATTGCACCAGCTCCTGATTGTAGGTCACTATTTGTTAATTTAAAAGTTGAACCTTTCTTGGTATGATGAATTAATACCAAAGCAAAGCCATAGTCGTCTCTTAAATCATTTAAGTTGTTAATACAACGAGTCATTTCTTTGTTTTTCTCGTTGTCAGAGTCACTAAAAGCAGTACGTAAATTATCAATGATAACTAGTACTGGTTCATGCTCTTCAATTAAATCCTCCAATTCATCCTCTAATTTTGAAAGACTTTTTCTTCCTGTAATCGCATAAGCTTTATACGGATTATCGGGGTTTGGTTCAATGGATTTATATAGTGTTTTTAACCTCCTCATTAGAACAGGTTCACCTAATTCCATGTTAACATAAAGGGTGTTTCCATGAAGTTCAATTTCTTCTCCAAGGAATTCTGTATGTCCTTCTGAAACAGCAATCGCTAGTTCAAGTGAAAATAGTGTTTTTCCAACACCACGTTCAGCTGGTAGCAAAGTTGTTGTTCCCTCTAAAATGTGATTCCCGAATATTTTCTTTAATTCAGGAATGCTTTCAGCTGATTTTGCAAGTTCAGCAAAACTTCTAATTGAAAAACTCTTTTTGGCTTCATCAGCTAATTCGCGTCTTTCAACGTCTCTTAAATCTGTAGGTTCAGTTGCATTAGTTGCATGTTTTACATACAGGTCTTTTGCAACCTCCATACTTTCGAAATCTTGTGGAATTTTATCTTCCATCTTTTTGTTGTCTTTTGTTCCTTTCAGGATTAGATGTATGGCTAAGAATAAATTTATTCCCTCATACTATCATTCTCCATTTTCGCTTTTTTGACGTGTCACTACTTAGAGCAATCTTTCAAAGAACATTTATTAAAATTGGTCTTCCCATCAGGGACCCATAAAGGAGTTTAATGTATCCGACCTTTACCTATCACTGTAGCATTACCACAGTTACGCTGCAAAATTAAATTAGCCAACTCTTAATATTTTCTTTAAAATTTTATTTGAGTCTTAATTATTTATTTTTTCAGGAGGATTGGATAACCTCTTCCTCAAAACATTCATATCATCGCCAATTTTCTTGTCCAGAACCTTTGCATAATGTTGGGTTGTGCGAAGACTTTTATGACCGAGCATCTTTGAAACTGATTCTATAGGAACATTGTTATTAAGCGTTATAGTCGTTGCAAACGTGTGACGAGCAAGATGAAAGGTAAGCTCTTTATTAATGCCACAGACATCAGCTATTTCCTTTAAATAGGCATTCATTCGTTGGTTGCTTAGTATCGGAAATACATTTCCCTTTAGGAGGCTTAAATGATGTGATTTATACTTTTCAATCATCTCTAAAGCTAATGGTAGCAAAGGAATCTTGGAGATGGTATCTGTCTTTTTACGATTGATATAAATCCATTTTTCGCCATCAACTCCAACTACAATATCAGTTTTCGTAAGTTTTGCAACATCCGAGTATGCGAGACCTGTATAACAGGAAAAGATGAATGTATCTCTGACGATACTTAAACGCTCATTGGAGAGTTCTTTCTCGAAAATAGCATTTACTTCATCCATGTTTAAGATAGTTCGTTCCACTTCCTTCAGCTTTGTTTTGAACTTTATAAAAGGATCTTTATCCAGCCAACCATTTGCAATACAAATCCGAATTATTTTCTTGAAGTTTTTTATGTATTTGACAGCCGAATTATTGTTGCATTTACGAACACTTCTCAGGTAAAATTCAAATCCAGAAATGAACTCGTGGTCGACTTCTTTGATATCAATATCCGACAATTTGTATTTGTTATATAGGTAATCTGTGATATGTTTTTTAGTAGTCTCATATCTGACAAGGGTTGAAGGAGCATAATTATCTTCCTTATCTCCGACTAAAGCAGCAAATTGTTGGTTATGTTCTTCAAAGATTTTCAGAGCGAATCGTCCTGTTTTATCCATGCCCAAAATCTTGTTTTTAAGCCTATGTGAAGTTATGGAAGATTTACTTGCCATCAGTTCCTGATAATGGTTATAAACCTCTATTTCGAATGATTTAAGGAATGAATTTATTGATGATGATTCTTCGCTTATTCCTGTAGCTTTTTGAGTTTTCGCATTCCATCTATCAGGATGAATGTATCTTTTTGTGGCTAATTCTGATTTTAAACCATCAATTGTTATTCTGAGATAAATTGGAGCTCTTTCATCGTCAATAATTTTATCTCTTCTTATATGGAAGTGTATTGAAACTGTCTTGTTCATAGAGGTAAATTGCTAAAAGTAAATTAATAGACTAAAAATAGAAAAGTCTTATCAGACGTGGGTTTCGGAATAATTGAGATACCTGTTTTTAGAAATTGTTCAGGTATCCGAATAGGGGATAACTATAGGAGAATTTTTATAATTAAAAGAAGAAATTAAATAGCTGAATTTAACATCAATTAGCAATTGAAATTAATGTTAATTTGTAGATAAGAAGAGAAGGCTAATCAAGTGAAAATACCTGTAAACACTTGAATTTGAGCTGAAAATTATTTTAAAAAAATGATAAAAACAAATTTAGCCGGTCAGCAAAAGGTCAGTTTTGTTCATCAAATATCTTTTTATATATATAAACTGGTATTTTGAGCTGCCATATTGTGGAGCTGGTGGGAGTTGAACCCACGTCCGGAGATGGAATCGTCACGCTTTCTTCATGCTTAGTCGTGCATTATTTTCGGAACAAAGCAGGCTGCACATCTTGCCAACTATGTTCTTAGACCTCTTATTTTGCAGAAGATAGAAGTCGGTCTCTACTGCAGTCCTGTGCGATGACGCCCCGATTATCAGACAGCACAAGCGAAGCCTGATGAGACGATAGCTATTGCGTAATCAATCCTGATTAGGCAGCCATAGCGAAGTTGTAATCGCCTTTTATAGTTTTGAGAATTGAGATTTACGAGCCACTTTCCCAAAGCTCGGCATGCTTACGCGC
>Ga0206974_1119_pt1 | contig 18559 bp, 10 predicted proteins | sample Alteio_BWOrgHeat_84_FD_152920 | JGI IMG/M metagenome (GOLD analysis project Ga0206974, IMG submission 152920) | Enriched cells from forest soil in Barre Woods Harvard Forest LTER site, Petersham, Massachusetts, United States -... | ecosystem: Environmental > Terrestrial > Soil > Temperate forest >... | reverse complement strand
CTGGCGCTGGCGGTTCCGAGCGTGGTGGGACGGAATTCGATGGAAAGGGTGCAACTTTGGCCGGCGGCGAGCGAGGTTTCGCAGGTTTTACCGACTATGACGAACTCACCGGCGTTGGTTCCGGTGAAAGCGTAGGAGGTTACCGATATGGGATAGGTGGCGCTGGTGTCGGTGACGGTGAGCGTGACGGGCCCAGAGGAAGCGTTGACCCGGGTTGGGGGGAAGGCGAGGCCGCCTGGGGAGAAAGCGACGGTGGGCAAGGTGGGAACAAGAGCCGTGAGCGGGACACTCTGCGGCGAACCGGAGGCGTTATCGGTGGCGACGAGGCTGGCGCTTGCGTTGCCTGGAGCGGTGGCTTTGAAGGCGATGGCGAGGGTGCAGCTGGCGCCGGCGGCCAGAGAAGGCACACAGGTCTTGGACTGGATGGAGAACTCTCCGGCATTGGCGCCCGAAAATTTGTACGAGGAAACCGATGCGGGGATGCTGCTGGTGTTGGTGACGGTCAGCACTTCCGTTGGCGCACTCATGCCGATGCCGGTGTTCGGGAAGGTAATGCTGGTTGGCGAGAAAGTGAGGGTGGGCTGCGCTGGAGCAGTGCACGTAGCATTTTCCTGGCTCGCCGGCCTGGTCAATGAGGTTTGGCTACTTGTATGCAAAGTGACGAGCGCCGGGATGAATTTTACGCGCAGTGCGTTCAACTTTTCCGGAGTGAGCGTGGCGATACCCTCATTTGCCTTAGCCGGGTCTGCGGAAGTTGCATGCAGGATAACCGTGGGTTGACTAGCCGAGGCTGATCCGGTTGCCAGGCCGCCTTGAAGGACAGATGTGGCGGTTCCGGTGACGGTGGAGGCCTTGTAGACGGCGTCGCCGGAGTAATCGACTTCCCAGGGGGAGCCGGGTGCTCCATTTCCGTTCGGGTAGTTCCACAACGACATTTGAGCGGAGACGCCGGTCCAGTTCGTGGCGGGAGATGACGGGACATATGGTGGAACTCCATTGACCAGCAGCTGGATTGTTCCTGTGGGAGGCGGCCCGGGGCCACCTGAGTTCAAAACTACAGTCGCCTCGATGGCCCAATCGTCTCCGGAATACCAGTCTGCGGAGATGAGCGTCAGAGAGGTTGGAATGCCGGACGGCAGCGGTGGATAGGTGGTTTGGTTATCCTCTCCCGCGAGGGCGAATTTGCTGATGAAGGCGTTGCTAACAGGCGGGAACGTCGAAGCGTCAGGGGTCGCCGTTCCGGCAGAGGATCGGGGAACGAGATTGGAGCGGAGATCGGCTGCGCCCAGCGGCCGCACGCTTTGCCTCTGGGACCGGGCAGCGGTGGAGCGAAGTTTGCTGGTGGGGGTCTTTGAGCCACCCGGCAACGAATCCGGCTGGGAGTCGCAGTTGCCGGGGCCAGTAACGGATCCGGTAATGCTGGCGGGCAGGTAATAGGCGTCTCCGGAGTAATCCATCTCCCAGGTAGCGGACTGAGCTACGGCATCATTCTCCGTGCCGAGGGCGGTGACTGTGGAGGTTCCGGGGCCTGAGGGGTTGACCTGCGCTCCTTCCCCAATGGTGAAGCTGCCATAGAAGTTAACGCTTCCGGTGGGGGATGGGCCGCCGTCAGGGGAGCTGATCTGGACTTCGACCGTTACGAGATAGCCGGGGGCATCAATGTAGCACATGAGGCTCTGAGAGAGGACAGTCATGACGGGAACAACAGAATTGGGAGAGCCGGGAGGATCATCGAAGGTGGTCTGGAAAGCGCCGGTGGTAGTGGGGAAGTCGGCGGACTTGGTCATGCCGGTGAGATAGGCATTGCCCGTCGAGTCGAGCGCGATGGCGTAAGCGGCATCTGAGGCGCTGCCACCGAGCAGAGTGGCGTAGTTGAGGAAGGCTGCAGTGGGGTCGAGCTTAACCAGAAATCCGCTAGTTGGGCCAGTGGGTGTCGTGAGGGCGTCGGAGGTGGTCTGGAATTCGCCGTAGGTGCTTGGCGCGAGAGTCGGGGCGGAGCCGGTGATGTAGGCGCTGCCGGAGCTATCCACGGCGAGGCCGTAGACGCTGGTGGACTGGCCTTCAAGATAGGTGGAGTACTCAAGGGCAGAGCCATCCTTACTGAGCTTGGTGACGAAGGCACCAGGGCCGTTGGTGGCGAGATAGGGCCCGATTCCGCTGGCGGTGCCCTCAAGAACACCGGAGGTGACGGGGAAGTTGCCGGATGTGGTGTCGCCTGCGATGTAGACGAAGCCGTTGGAATCGAGCGCGACGGCGCGGGCCGAGTCAGAACCGCTGCCGCCAAGGTATGTGGAGTAGATTAGGTCGGTGCCTGCTGGATTCAACCCGGTGACGAAGGCATTGGACGTCCCGGCGAGAGCGGTCTGAACGACACCGCTGGTCACGGGGAAGTCGGTAGAGGTGGCGCTGCCGGCGACAAAGACGTCACCGTTGGAATCGAGCACGATGCCATTGGCGATATCTCCAGTGCCGCCCCCTCCTGGGGCGGGAGGGACTCCGCTGCCACCGAGGTAGGTGGAGTAAACGAGGGCCGTACCGGCGGCATTAATCGCGGAAATAAAGGCGTTGGAGCTGAGTCCGGAGCCTTTGAGAGTGGGCTGATAGGCGGAGCTGGTGACTGGGAAGTCATAGGAGACGGTGTAGCCGGTCACATATGCGATACCTGTGGCGCTCACCGCAATGGCCTGGGGTACATCTCCCAGGGGATGCGACGCGAACCGGTTACCCGAGCCGCCAAGATAGGTTGAGTAGATGAGGGAGCTGCCGTCGGCGGTGAGTGCGGCGACGAAGCCCGTGGGTGCGTTCCCGGTGTATGACGGATTGGCGGTCTGGAAGGCACCGCATGTAACGGGAAAATCGACTGATTCGGTGGTGCCGGTGATGTATGCGTTGTTTTTACTGTCGAGCGCGATCGCGTAGCCGTTGCTCGGGGGATAGCCACCGAAGCTGTTGGTGAGAAAGCCGCTGAGGTAGGTGGAGTAGGCAAGTGCGGAGCCGTCGGGAGTTAACTTGGAGACGAAGACAGCTTCGGTGCCCGGCTGGGTCGTCTGGAAGGCGCCAGTAGTGATAGGGAAAAAGAGAGATCCGGTGGTGCCGACGGTATATGCGCTGCCGGTTTTGTCGACGGCGATACCGTTGCCCTGATCACCGCCGGCCCCACCGCCCTGGCCGCCGAGATAGGTGGAGTAGACCAGGACGGGATCGATGATGAGTGGCTTCGCGCTGTTGTACTGGCCGAGGGAGAAGCCGACCTTATTACCCTTGAGAAGCCTATAGCCGGAGGCGACTTGCGTCCGCTGGCCTTCGGCATTGCCGGATTCCTGGTACGTGACGGGTTTGAGCAGGCGTAGGGTCGACTGGCCAATACTCATGAGGAGGTCGCCGCTGGCAGGATCGATGCGTAGCTTCTGCGCGCCGCTCACTGCCAGCGCGATCTTTGCGGGGTCGGCGTGGGGAGCAACGATGAAGTCATGCTCGAGCTGGCGCTGGTTGCCGTAGTAGACCAGGTCGACGCCGTCATAGACGGACTGGTAGCGGATGCGGCCGTAATTGGGAATGTTTGTACGCCATTTCGATGGGTCATTGCCGATGAAATAATTGGTCTTCGTGACCTGCTGATCTTCGCGCACGGCAGTTGCATCGGGATTGGCGCCAACCAGGGCTAAACGGACGACGGAGGTTTCCTGATCCTGCGTGTGCCCGGAGAGATCTATGAACGGAATTGGCGGCACTTTGTCCGGCGAAAGCGTCGGCTTTGCTCCCTGGAGCGCGAGCACGGCTTCGCCCTCGCGCAAAAGGAGTGTGTATCCCCGGCCGTGTGAAAGAAACTGGACCGCAGGATCAACCTGTCCCTGGTTAGCCTCGAAACTTAGAGGCAGCTTACCGTACGACGATGCGTCAATGGGGCGTGGCGGAGTTGAAATCGTTTGGGTAAAGGCAAAAATCGGAACAAGCAATATTGTCAGAAAAGCTGTGCCCTGCAAGGCAGAACGGCTATTCATAAAGACTCCCTCAGTTACGCTGCGATCGGAGACTGTGGGCAAGTGGCAATCAACCCGCCCATCTATGCCAGCGCAGCGTACACCCAAACACGGGGAGTTACAAGGAAATTATGAGGCTTTCCTAAGTCGAGGCGGATCAAAGCTTCTGGCCAGTATCTGGTCTTCGAGAAGTACTACCTGGATCCGCTCACTCACTGAATTCATGTGTCAGGCCGCGGCCGGCGGTCCGAACCATGCAGTTATAGCGTCTGTGAGCCCGGACTGAGTTACGTCTCCAATCCACGCCACATATCCGTCGGGCCGAACCAGGACGGCTGTGGGAGCCGTGACTACCCCGATCGCCGGAAGCTCCCATGTACCAGAATATGTGGCGTCGACCAACGAAACGCGATCGGCCCATGGAGTCAATGCAAAGCTGCCGGGCTCACCGAAGTTGAGCAGCAACGGTCGTGCCTGGTGCAGAAGGGTGAAGACTCGCAGCGGACCGTTGGCGGTGACCAAGTCCAGGTCGGGCATGCGACGCCCGAGCAGAGGATGCCCTTCGCCCAGGTCGTAATGCACGCTCAGACCGGCGTTCTCAGCAGTCACTCGTTTGCGAACCTCATTCAACTTTAAAAGCTCGGCTACAGCCTCTCCCAAAGCCTTAGTGCGCTCATCGGTTCGCTGCAACGCGACGTGTGCCATCGTGGTGCGCAGCACGCGGGCCGCGACCGGGTGACGCTCGGCATGGTAGGTATCCAGCAGGCTTTCCGGGGAGATTCGCTTCACCACCTGGGCCAGCTTCCACCCCAAATTCACCGCGTCCTGCACGCTGATGTTAAGACCTTGTCCACCCATCGGGGGATGCACATGCGCGGCATCGCCGGCCAGCAGGATGCGTCTGTCGCGATAGGCAGCGGCCTGACGAGTCGCGTCGGTAAACCTGGAGATCGATGTAGGACTATGGGCACCGTAATCGGTCCCGTATACGGCCATCAGCGCCTCGCTGACATCGTTCAGCGTCGGTTCGCTACCGACCTTCAGCTGCTTTTCGGTGAGTACCACGCGCATTGCACCGCTATCCTCGAGCTTGCCGATGGCATGCATGCCTCTAGCATCGTTGCGCAAACCCCACGCCGGCTCCTCGAGGAACTGGACTTCGGCAATCAGCCAACTCTTCGTCGGATCCCACCCGGCAAAGTCGATGCCAGCCTCTTTACGGACAACACTTCGTCCTCCGTCGCAGCCGACGAGATATTGCGCGCGCAGTGACGTGCCATCGGACAACGCAACGTCGACGCCTAAGTCATCTTGCGCAAAACCGATTACCGCACGCCCGCGATAGATCCGCACTCCAAGCTCGTCGGCCCAGCCAGCGAGGATGCGCTCCGTCTGTTGCTGCCATAGGCCGAGGAAGTAATTATGCCGCGAAGGAAAGTCACTGATATCCAAAATGGTGTGATGGAAGCTAAGTCCAGCTCGATGCAACTGGCCTTGCGAGAGGAACCGCTCAGCGATTCCGCGCTGGTCCAAGACCTCGATCGTACGTGAGTGCAAGCCGCCTGCTCTCGCGCCCACAAGATCCTGGCTGGCGCGCCGTTCAACGATGGCTACGTCTACGCCAGCCAGCGCCAACTCGGCCGCCAGCATCATCCCCGTCGGTCCTCCTCCAGCGATTACCACCGCATGTTCGGTACCGGGAATCACCTTCCCTTCGCTCAACTCGACTATCGCGTTTGCCTCTTTGACCATGCTTCTTCTCCTTCGTGTCAGCAATCTCCTGCTGGTCGGTCTTCGCGTACAGCCTGACTTCTGGCTCCAGTTGGCGATTATGCGCTACAGCCCGGGGCTTGCCGCAAGCCCTCCGATGCGGTATAACCTAGAAGTGGGGAGAGGTGTTCAATCACTTCTCCCTTTGTTGTTTTTGGGCGACGCAGAGACGTTCACCTCGACATAAGTCGTGGCTAGTCATTCCATAAGTCTAGTTATTCCATAAGTCTGTATAAGATCAATACTTCGCGTATCGTCGTGAAGAGAAGCTCCGGCCCTCCAAGTTTGGGAATGAAGGCGTCCGCGTCCAGTGCGTCGGCGGGGACTTCATTCATCCCGGAGATGAGAATGACGGGGATTCGCGGATATGTGGCTTTTACTAATTTTGTGAGCTCGGTGCCACTCATGGCAGGCATCATTTGATCCGAGAGAATCAGATCAATTGCGCCGTGCTCCAAAGCTTTGAGGGCTTCGGCTGCCGATGCCGCGGCGATCACGTTGTACCCCCGGCTTCGAAGCATAAGAGCTCGGACAATTCTTGGCGTTTCTTCGTCATCGACGCAAAGAATCGTAATTCCATCACCCCGCATTCGAAACTCCGGCGAGCGCCGTTGCACCAGGTGCGGCTGGAGTCGTCTCAAGCGATGCAGGGACATCAACGTCAGGTAGCGTCACCTGGAAGCAGGTCATCTTCATGCCCTTGAAAGATGCGCTCCTGAACCGAATTGATCCACCGTATTTCTGAATGATTCCTCTGCTGATCCAAAGACCTAGACCGGTGCCCTTGGCAGACTTTGTCGTAAAAAACGGTTCGAAGAGATGCTTGGCATGCTCAGCTTCGATCCCCACTCCCGTATCGCAAATACGGATGCGCACATCGGGACGCCGATGCCCCAGACTGGTCGACTCGAAGACGTGTAGTCGGAGCTTACCCCCTTCTGGCATAGCTTGAACCGCGTTCCCAAGAAGATTCAGGAAGACCTGTTTCAGCTCTACCGGAAAGCCGCGGATGGTTCCTCGACTCCGGTATCGCTTCTCCAAAACGACATTGCCGAATTCTATACGGCGAGATTGCAATTCGAGAATTTCATCCAGCAGATCTGGTATAGCCACGTCGACAGGAGATTGTGACTCCCGATAGAAGCCCAGCGTCTGCCGGGTGATATGCGCGACTCGCAAAAGTTCCTGCTCGCCTAATTGAGCCAGATACCTGGCTTCTGTGTCCAAGGAAGGATTATCTCGAAGTAGATAGAACGTGTTGGTAATTGCTTCAAGCGGGTTGTTGATCTCATGCGCAATGATACCCGCCACCCGTCCCATCGCAGCGAGTCGCTCTGTCTTACGAAGTGCATCCTCCGCTTTGAGTTGAGCCGTGATATCTCGATTGATCTCAAGAATCGCGCTGCCTCCTGCTTTCAGAGCTTTTCGGCAGGCAACCGTCACTTCCTGGCCGTCCCGAGTGAACTGAACCAGGGTTCCGTTCCATTTCCCCGTGCGTGCGAGCACGCCTTGCACCTCGTCAAATTCGACGGGGAAGCGGGTCTTCAAGATAACATGGATCGGTTTACCCAGAACCTCCTGCCGATGCCAGCCGTAGAGCGTCTCGGCGCCGGAATTCCAGTACAGAAGAATGCCGTCCATATCGCGCACAAAGATGGCTTCGGTCGCCAATTCCAGAAGATCCGCTCGTTCTCTTAACTGGTCTTCGCTCTGTCGAAGCTGCTCTGTGCGTTCGGCGACACGGTCTTCCAGCTCCCGGTTCAGTCGCTCCAGCTGCCGGTTCTTGCGATGTAACTCCGCAAATACGCTCACCTTGGCACGTAGGAGTTCTGGCACAACAGGAACGGAGATGTAGTCGACCGCGCCGCTTTGATAGGCCTTGATTCGATCCAGGTCAGTGAGATGGACAGCCGAGATGAAGATAATCGCCAATTTTTGAAATCTGGGATGGTGACGGATCATATCGGCCAGTTCAAAACCATCCATCTCTGGCATACTTACGTCCATCAGCACAACGGCAACGTCATTATGCAATAGACAATCAAGCGCCTCCGAAGCCGACCGCGCTTGGATGAGATTCTCCCCCAGATCTTTGAGGATGGCTTCGTAGCTCATCAGCTTGCCTGGCTGATCGTCTACCATGAGTATGTTGGCCTGCTCGCGTTCGCTCATGATGGTCTCTTCGTTGATCGAATTTGTACTGCTCGGAAAAGACGTGGCCTTATACGCATCTTTCGGTCAGAGCTAGCGATGCAGCCACATGCGGCAGGCGGAAAGTAGCTGCTCCGTGTTGACCGGCTTGGCCAGATACTCGGAAGCACCTGCTTCCAGGCATTTTTCGCGATCCCCTTTCATCGCCTTGGCCGTGAGCGCAATGATGGGTAGACGGCGGAACTGCGGATTTTGCCGGATCACTTGCATGGTCTCGTATCCATCCATCTCAGGCATCATAATATCCATCAGCACAATGGCAAGATCGCTCGTCGATTCAACGGTCGCGATCGCTTCCCTTCCCGTGCCGGCGGTCAGTACGGTCATACCGCGCCGCTCCAGCACGCTGCTGAGGGCGAAAATGTTTCGTACGTCGTCGTCAACGATCAACACTTTCCGGCCTACCAGTGCTTCATCGGAACGATGCAGACGATCGAGCATCTTACGCTTTTCGTCTGGCAGGTCAGCTACGACGCGATGAAGAAATAGAGCCGTCTCATCCAGCAGACGCTCCGGTGATTCGACGTCCTTCACGATGACACTGCGAGCAAGCATATGAAGTCGAGCGTCTTCCTCGGGGGAGAGATCTTTTCCGGTGAAAACAACCACGGGCAATTCGCTTCCGGACTTGGATTGGCTCAACCGATCCAACAGTTCAAAGCCCGTCATGTCAGGCAGGCGCAGGTCGAGCACCGCGCAGTCGAACTCTTCCGCCTCGATCGCAGTCAGGGCTTCCGCGCCGGTATCCACAACTTTCATATCAATGTCGTTGTGTCCCAGCAGTGCTTCAATGCTCAATTGCTGCGCCGGTTCGTCCTCGACCACCAACAGCCGTTTACGCCGCGGCGCTGAATAAGCGCGGATGCGCGTAATTGCGGCACTAAGGCCTTCAGCAGTCGTCGGCTTGGTCACAAATGCGAACGCTCCGTGAGAGAGACCATGATGCCAATCCTCATCGATGGTTAACATTTGAACGGGTATATGCCGCGTCCCGGGATCTTGCTTCAGGTGGTTGAGCACGGTCCAGCCGAGCATGTCGGGCAGGGACACGTCGAGCGATATCGCAGTGGGATGGAACTCTCGCGCCAACGCAAGCGCCTCGGCGCCTCTGAGCGCGATGAGCACCTTAAATCCGCTCTCCCTGGATATATCACACAGAATCCGCGCGTAATGGATGTCGTCCTCGACGATCAGCAGTACGGCATCTCCCGGTTGGATCCGCGACCGATCATCCTCCAGCACTTCGATCGGATCTTCGATCGCACCAATGGCAGAGACCGGAAGATCCATCTTCAAGCCATGATGGGGTGGCACAACGGTGCTCAACATCTGTGTCGAAGGCCCAACGTAGGTCTGGGGTAAGTAAAGGGTGAAGACACTTCCCTTTCCCGGAGTGCTTTGGAGTTGAATCTCACCGCCGAGAAGGCTTGCAAGTTCGCGGCTAATGGCGAGTCCAAGACCTGTACCACCGTACTTGCGGCTGGTGCCTGCATCGGCTTGTTGGAACGCCTCAAAGATGATTCTCTGCTTCTCTGCAGGGATCCCGATACCGGTGTCGGAGACCTCAAATGCGATCACCGAAGGCGCTCCGCTAAGGATCTGGTGGTGCGGTGTCCAGCCTTTCGCGACAGACGAGACTGAGAGCCGAACGCCTCCGTGTTCCGTGAACTTGAAGGCATTCGATAAGAGGTTCTTCAAGACCTGTTGCAGGCGCTTGGAGTCGGTAACCAGACTTCGATTGAGATGGGGGTGGGTGTCCACTTCAAAGGTGAGCTTGCGATTCTCCGCTTCATGCCGGAACGGACGCGCCACCATTTCGATCAGGCTGCCGAAGAAGACCTCTTCCGCCTCCACCGATACGGTGCCCGACTCGATCTTTGAAAGATCGAGGATATCGCTGATCAGGTTCAGCAGATCTGTTCCAGCGCCGTGGATCGTGCGGGCAAATTCCACTTGTTTCGCGGTAAGGTTTGTGTCCGGGTTATCGGCAAGCTGCTGCCCCAGCACGAGAATGCTGTTCAGCGGCGTACGCAATTCATGGGACATATTCGCCAGGAACTCAGACTTGTACTTCGAGGTGAGCGCCAGTTCCTTGGCCTTTTCTTCCAGAGCTCCACGAGCCTGTTCAATCTCCTGGTTCTTGCGTTCGACTTCCGCGTTCTGCTCTGCAAGCTGCTTCGCCTTTTGCGCCAGTTGCTCGTTGGTCTGTTGCAGTTCTTTCTGTTGTGTCTGCAGTTCAACCGCGAGTTGTTGCGATTGCTTCAGCAAGCCCTCGGTTTGCATGGTGGCTTCAATGCTGTTGAGCACGATACCGATGCTGGATGTGAGCTGTTCAAGGAAGGCGAGGTGAGAAGGCGTAAAGGTGTTGAGGCTGGCCAGTTCGATGACTGCTTTAACTCTGTCTTCGAACAGTACTGGGAGAACGATGACATTCCGCGGGACGGCTTCGAACAAGCCGGAACGAACCGGGATTGTGCCCTTTGGGAGATCCGAGATCAGCATGCGACGCTTTTCCAGAGCGCACTGGCCTACAAGTCCTTCGCCCAGTCTGACGATCGCCTGATGCCCCTCGGAGGTGTCCGCGAAGGAAGAGAGCAGACGCAGAGTTCCGGGAGAGTCGCTCTCCATCTGGTACAAGACGCCCTGTTGTGCATTGACCAGCGGCGCCAACTCCGAGAGCAACATGCGTCCGACTGTGGTCAGTTCCCGCTGCCCCTGCAACATACCTGTGAACCGGGCCAGATTGGTCTTCAGCCAGTCCTGTTCGGTGTTGCGATCGGTGGTCAGTCGCAGGTTGTCGATCATGGTATTGATGTTGTCTTTCAATTCGGCGACTTCGCCGCTGGCATCCACCTGGATCGACCGAGTCAAATCACCTTTGGTCACGGCGGTCGCCACTTCTGCGATGGCGCGTACCTGGTTGGTGAGGTTGTCGGCAAGAAGATTGACGTTGCCGGTGAGATCTTTCCAGGTTCCGGACGCACCCGGCACATTCGCCTGGCCGCCAAGGCGTCCTTCAACACCGACCTCACGCGCTACCGTGGTTACCTGGTCGGCAAAGGTAGCGAGCGTGTTGGTCATGTTGTTGATCGTCTCTGCAAGGGCCGCGACCTCACCCTTTGCATTCACGGTGAGCTTCTGCGTAAGCTCGCCGTTGGCTACGGCAGTGACCACTTTGACGATGCCGCGTACCTGTTCGGTCAGGTTCACAGCCATGACGTTGACGTTGTCGGTTAGATCCTTCCAGGTTCCGGCCACATCGGGCACTTGCGCCTGCCCGCCGAGCTTGCCTTCCGTGCCTACCTCGCGGGCCACGCGGGTCACTTCAGCAGCGAACGCATTGAGCTGGTCGACCATGGTGTTGATCGTGTTCTTGAGCTCCAGGATCTCGCCCTTCACATCCACGGTGATCTTGCGCGACAGATCGCCGCGAGCCACGGCAGTCGTGACTTCAGCAATGTTGCGCACCTGTCCGGTAAGGTTGCCGGCCATGGAGTTCACGGAGTCGGTAAGATCCTTCCAGGTACCAGCCACGCCCGGCACGTTGGCCTGGCCGCCGAGCCGGCCTTCCGTACCGACCTCGCGAGCCACGCGCGTCACTTCACCAGCGAATGCATTCAGCTGGTCCACCATGGTGTTGATCGTCTCTTTGAGGAGAAGAATCTCACCGCTCACGTTGACCGTAATTTTCTTCGACAGATCGCCGTTCGCGATCGCCGTCGCCACTTCAGCGATGTTGCGCACTTGTGCTGTCAGGTTGCCGGCCATGAAGTTGACGTTGTCCGTAAGATCCTTCCAGGTACCGGCGACGCCAGGCACCTGGGCCTGACCGCCCAGCTTCCCGTCCGTACCTACCTCGCGCGCCACGCGGGTCACTTCGCCGGCGAAGGAGCGAAGCTGATCCACCATGGTATTCAGAGTGTCTTTGAGTTCCAGGATCTCGCCGCGCACATCGACCGTGATCTTGCGCGAGAGATCACCACGCGCCACAGCGGTCGCCACTTCAGCAATGTTGCGGACCTGTGCCGTAAGATTGCCGGCCATAAAGTTGACCGAATCAGTAAGATCCTTCCACGTTCCTGCCACGCCGGAAACCTGCGCCTGACCGCCCAGCTTGCCTTCGGTCCCGACCTCGCGAGCAACGCGTGTGACCTCGCCGGCGAAGGCGTTCAACTGATCCACCATCGTATTGATGGTGTTCTTGAGCTCGAGAATTTCACCCTTCACATCGACCGTGATCTTGCGCGAGAGATCGCCACGTGCAACAGCCGTAGTGACCTCAGCGATGTTACGCACCTGGCCGGTGAGATTGCCGGCCATGGAGTTCACGGAGTCGGTAAGGTCCTTCCACGTACCGGCGACGCCCGGTACGTTGGCCTGGCCACCCAGCCGGCCCTCCGTTCCCACCTCGCGCGCCACGCGCGTCACTTCGCCGGCGAAGCGATTGAGCTGGTCCACCATGGTGTTCAGCGTCTCTTTCAGCTGAAGGATCTCGCCTCGAACGTCCACCGTGATCTTGCGCGAGAGATCGCCGTTCGCGATGGCCGTAGCGACCTCTGCGATGTTACGCACCTGGCCAGTCAGGTTGCTGGCCATGAAGTTGACATTCTCGGTCAAATCTTTCCAGGTTCCGCCTACGCCGAGTACCTGAGCCTGCCCGCCCAGCTTGCCCTCCGTACCCACCTCGCGCGCGACGCGCGTCACCTCACCGGCAAAGGCATTCAACTGATCAACCATCGTGTTGATGGTGTCTTTCAATTCGAGGATTTCGCCTTTGACATCAACCGTGATCTTGCGCGAAAGATCGCCACGCGCTACGGCCGTGGTTACCTCGGCGATGTTGCGGACTTGAGCCGTCAGGTTGCCCGCCATCGCATTGACCGAGTCAGTAAGATCTTTCCACGTGCCGGCAACGCCAGGGACAACTGCCTGGCCGCCCAGCTTGCCATCCGTACCCACCTCGCGTGCGACGCGCGTCACCTCCGACGCGAAGGAGCGCAGCTGATCGACCATCGTGTTGATGGCCTCTTTCAATTGAAGAATCTCTCCGCGGACGTCTACCGTAATCTTGCGGGAGAGATCGCCACTGGCCACCGCGGTCGCAACTTCCGCGATATTGCGCACCTGTCCGGTCAGGTTACTCGCCATAGAGTTGACCGAGTCGGTGAGGTCCTTCCAGGTGCCGGCCACTCCGGGCACCTGAGCCTGGCCGCCGAGTTTTCCGTCCGTGCCCACCTCGCGGGCCACGCGCGTCACCTCCGCGGTAAAGACGCTGAGTTGTTGGATCATCGTGTTGACGATGTTGGCTGAGCGCAAAAACTCGCCCTGTAACGGCCTGCCATCCACGTCCAAGCGCACCGTCTCTGCCAGGTTTCCTTGCGCGACAGCGGCAATCGCTCGGGTTACTTCCGTCGTTGGTCTCAGCAGATCTTCGATCAGCGTATTGATCGAAGCCTCCATCGTGCCCCACGATCCGCGCGACTGCTGGAACCGGCTGCGCTCCCGCGTCTTTCCCTCTTTGCCGACCGCTTGGCCTACACGGTGAAGCTCGCGCGACATTTGCTCATTCGCCGCCACGATGTCATTGAAGGTGTCGGCTATCTTGCCCTCGAGACCAACCCAGGCAACCGGAAGCCGAACCGAAAAATCACCATCCCTCATCGTCTGGAGACTGGCTAGAATCAACGCCAGATCCTCGGAGTGGGAGTCCGGTTTTTGCTTTGGGGGCTGGGCCGCCCGCCTGTTTTCTGAAGACTTGATTTTCTTGGCTTCTCCGGGGGCAATCGTGGCGCTGGTGGCCATTCTCCGAACTCCTATTCAAGCGCAAGTAAAAGACGGTCTTTGAACAACTTAAGCCGCAGGATGAATGCCTGAAAATCGAGCCTGTCCGTTCCCGCGAGCAACAGCAATCATAAATCCGCGACCGACTCACCGAACAGTCGTGATTTGGGCAATCGTACGTCAACTTTGGAATGCGCCATGAGTATCACTCCCACGACCGTAGAGACTCGTGGCGACCAAGACGCTCTGTGTTTTGGTTTGATGGTCTCAGTCCGATTCAAAACGGCATCTCGCGCCGAGCCCGCGGTTGCTTGACAGCGGTCCCACACATCCTATAATCGAGCCCATGTCTCAAGCCGGAAGAGTGGTCTTCGTCGTGGACGACGAAACCATCATCGCAAAAACACTCGCCATGATTCTGAACAACGCGGGATTCAACGCCGTTGCGTTCGATGACCCCCTGGACGCCCTCGAGGCCGCGAAGACGACCGTTCCGAATCTCCTCATCACAGACGTGGTGATGCCCAAAATGACAGGCATAGAGCTGGCTATCCAGTTCCGCCACGCCTATCCGGAATCCAAGGTGCTCCTCTTCTCGGGTCAGGCCAGCACCGCGGACATGCTCGAAAAAGCTCATCAGGATGGCTACGATTTCGATATTCTTGCCAAGCCTATCCATCCGGCGGATTTGCTGGCAAAACTGCGGGATTGAAAAGAAGGGAAAATCGGGGCCAAGCTGGGAAGCCACGCTGCGATAGCCGGAACTCCTGCCCACTTTGATCAGAATCAGCACTCTATTCAGAATTGACCTGCTTGCGCGGCGAGCCGGAGGGTAAATGCTTGTGTTTAAATCAGCTAGCTTAGAATGTTGCGTGGGCGGGTGCGCGCCCTAAAACAGGAGAACCCATGAGTAAGCTTCTTGAGACGATGCGACAGAGTCGAGAGTCCATTCTGCAAGACTGGCTGACGCGGCTTAAATCCGCTGTCCAACGCCGCGACCTGATCAGCGAGCGCGATCTGGTGAGCCAGGCGTCGGAAATGGTCGCGACCCTGGTTGATGTCCCGCCGGGAACAACCTTTGAGGATTTCAATTCTCCGGCATGGCAGCCGCTCAAAGCGATGCTGGCCAGTCTTTCCGTGTCGCGTGCCATGGCTGGATTTACCCCCTCTGAGACGGCGATTTTCGTGCTTTCCCTCAAGCCGTCCCTCTTCGGAACCGCTCGCCAGCAGCGTGGCAGCGATGCCGAGGAGCTCTATTCGGACCTCCTTACCATCAACGAATTTGTCGATCGACTCGCCTTACACACCACCGACAGCTACATTCATGGGCGGGACCAGGTGATCGTACGCCAGCAGGAGGAGATGCTTGAGCTGTCGACACCCGTGGTCACGCTGTGGGATGGTATCGTCGCTCTGCCTTTGATCGGGACCCTGGACAGTGCTCGAACACAGGTGGTCATGGAGTCACTGCTGGAGGCGATTGTGCAGACCAACTCACGATTCGCGATCATCGACATAACGGGTGTCCCCACCGTCGATACCTTAGTCGCCCAGCATCTGCTGAAGACGATCACCGCGGCGCGGCTGATGGGTGCCGAGTGCATTCTTAGCGGAATTCGCCCACAAATCGCGCAAACGATCGTGCATCTGGGTATCAATCTTCAGGATGTCACCACCAAATCCAGGCTCGCGGACGCTTTTCGTCTTGCGCTTGAGCGGAGCGGTCGAAAAGTCGTACGGACAGAAAATGCAGTTGACCGTAACGCGGCCACACAGCGAGGCCAATGATGGAGCGAATTCCTATTCTGCGCATGGGAAACTACCTGCTGGTCACGATCCAGGTAGACATGCATGACAAGCTGGCGCTGACCCTCCAGGATGACCTGACCAACCGGATTTCCGAGGTGAATGCCAAGGGCGTCCTGATTGACATATCGTCCCTGGAGATCGTCGATTCGTTCATTGGCCGCACCCTCGCCAACATAGCGTCGATGGCCAGAATTCTCGATGCTGAAACGGTTGTGGTCGGCATGCAGCCCGCTGTGGCGATCACGCTAGTGGAACTTGGAATGTCGTTACCGGGAATTCGTACCGCTCTCAACGTCGAATCGGGCATGGAATTCCTGCGGCAAACTGTAATGGCCTATGAAGGGAGCGATGATGCTATCGGGGACAGTAGAGAAGACTGAGATCGTCCCCATCGCGAGTTCCTCCGACGTTGTTCTAGTGCGGCAGCGGGTTCGACTCTGGACGACGGAGCTGAAATTCAGCCTGGTCGATCAGACGAAGATTGTGACCGCAGCAAGTGAACTGGGCCGGAACACACTGGAGCATGGCGGCGGGGGTTCTCTGGAGATAGCGGCCGTAACGAATGGCCTCCGGCGCGGGATTCGATTGCAGTTCAGCGACCAGGGCCCAGGCATTCCCGATATCGCCCAGGCGCTCAGGGACGGCTTTACCACCGGCGGGGGCATGGGCCTCGGACTGGGCGGAAGCAAACGCCTGATGAATGAGTTCGAAATTCAGCCGAACCCAGGCGGCGGAACGACCGTTACTGCCATCAGATGGAAATGATGGCTCGCGTAAGCAGAATCATCCCTATCAGCCCTGCCGACCTTAGCCAGACTGGCAACGCACGCCGTCAGGCACTCGCGCTCGCCTCACAAATGGACTTCGATGAGCTGCGCCAAGGACAGCTAGGAATCATTGTTACCGAATTGGCACGCAATATCGAAGCGCACGGGGGCGATGGCGAGATCATCCTCTCCGCGTGGACCTTCCGAAATACATCCGGAATCGACGTCGTTGCGCTGGATAAGGGCAAAGGAATCGCAAGTGTCTCAGAGGCCTTGCAGGATGGATATTCGACGGCCGGAACACCCGGGAACGGGTTGGGGGCCATCTCCAGACTTTCCGGAACTTTCCAGATTTATACAGCTCCTGGCAGTGGCACTGCCGTCTTTTCGCGTGTTCTGCGAACGGCACACGATGCCGAAACCGAGTCAGATGCGTACACGCTGAGCGCTATCTCCGTTCCCATTGCCGGTGAAACCGTCTGCGGCGACTCATGGAGCGCCGAATTCGCTCCTGGACGGAGCCTGTACATCATGGCCGATGGCTTGGGGCATGGTCCGATCGCTGCCGAAGCGGCTACGGAAGCCATTCGCGTCTTCCATCAGGTACCCCATCTCGCACCGGAGCAAATCCTGGCCGAGATTCATGACGCGCTTGGCAAAACCCGTGGCGCGGCGGTGTCCGTGCTCGAGATTCTTCCCGATCGTGAAGTGCTGAACTATGCCGGCGCCGGCAATATCGTGGCCGCCATCTGCTCAGGCGCAAAGAGCCGGAGCCTGGTTTCCATGAATGGGACAGTCGGCCACTCAATCGGCCGGATTCAGCAATTCTCGTACCGGTGGGAGACCGGCTCTGTTCTGGTCATGCATTCCGATGGACTTGCAACGCGCTGGAATGTAGAACAATATCCTGGACTCCTTTCACGGCATCCCGCTCTTGTGGCGGGCGTTCTGTATCGCGACTTCTCCAGACGGCGTGACGACGCCACGATCCTCGTCACTCGCATCTAAATCCCTGTTTTGAGGCTCGAATGTCTTCCGTTTTCTCCATTTTTACGATCAGGCTGCGCCACGAGCGGCACGTCGTGCATGCCCGGCAGAGAACCCGCGACATCGCTGCGCTTCTTGGATTTGAACATCAGGAGCAGATTCGCCTGGCGACGGCCGCCTCCGAACTGGCCCGCAACGCCTTTCGATATGCAGTCAACGGCGAAGTCGAGTTTTTGGTCAGGGGCACTCTCACCCAGCTTTTTGTAATTTCAGTGACGGATTCAGGACCTGGGATCACCAATCTTGCAGAGATACTCAACGGAAAATATGTCTCCCGCACCGGCCTGGGAAAAGGCATCGTTGGGACCAAGCGTCTGATGGATCACTTCGAGATCTCTACGTCTCCTTCGGGGACGCGTATCGAGACAGGTAAGATTCTGCCTCGTACCGCTCCGATTGTCGACGCGGAGCGTGTTCGACAGCTCGTAAACGAACTGGCTACAAGCGGAGCTATCGATCCCTTTGATGAAGTAGAGCGCCAGAATCAAGAGCTGCTGAGAACGCTGGCGGAGCTGCGCGAGAAACAGGACCAGCTCGCCGAACTCAATCGTGAACTCGAAGACACCAATCGCGGCGTGGTCGCGCTTTATGCGGAATTGGATCAGAACGCCGACGATCTTCGTCGGGTTTCCAACCTGAAAACCAGTTTCCTTTCCAATCTTTCTCATGAGTTTCGCACTCCACTGAACTCCATCACATCTCTATGCCATCTGCTGATCAACCGGTCGGATGGTGACTTGTCACCCGATCAGGAAAAGCAGGTAACTTTTATCCAGCGATCCGCAACCGAACTGACCGAGCTGGTCAATGACCTGCTCGATCTGGCCAAGGTGGAGGCCGGTAAAACTGACATCAAGCGAACGCATTTCGAAGTCCATGATCTATTCGGCGCCTTGCGCGGAATGTTGCGGCCCCTGCTGACCGGCAACAGCCTGGAGTTGATCTTCGAGGCAGAGCCGGATCTTCCTCCGATGTACACCGATGAGAGGAAACTCTCGCAAATCCTGCGCAACTTTATCTCCAATGCATTGAAGTTCACGCGTCGTGGCTATGTGCGTGTAGGCGCTCACAGCGCAGGCAACGGAATGATCGAGTTCAGCGTGGCGGATACCGGAATCGGTATTGCCGCGGAAGATCACGACAGGATCTTCGAAGAGTTTGTTCAGGTGGAAAGCGAGATGCAAGCCAAGGTCA
>Ga0206974_1118_pt1 | contig 18687 bp, 19 predicted proteins | sample Alteio_BWOrgHeat_84_FD_152920 | JGI IMG/M metagenome (GOLD analysis project Ga0206974, IMG submission 152920) | Enriched cells from forest soil in Barre Woods Harvard Forest LTER site, Petersham, Massachusetts, United States -... | ecosystem: Environmental > Terrestrial > Soil > Temperate forest >... | reverse complement strand
AATCCCATTTAGTGCAATTAAAGGAAAACGAGAAATCACAGAAAAAGATGTCATTTTACTTTGTCCATCATGCCACAGAGCGATTCATAGACACATGACAAAACAAAAAGAAACATCAATTATGTTAGATGATTTTAAAAAGTTAATTGGCAATTGAATTATTGCTTGTCAATATTAGTTTCCTCTCTTCGATTCGCCGGAAAACATATTTATTATAATGACAGATAAAGTAAAAAAGTATGAAATAATATACGCCGACCCAGCATGGTCTTTCGGCGACAAAATCAGAAGTAGTAAAAAATCCAACAATAAATTGACCTACCGTGATTTGGCTTTTCATTACGATACAATGTCTACTACTGAAATAGCATTGTTACCAGTTAAAGAAATGTTGGCTGACAATGCCGTTTGCTTTATGTGGTCAACAGATGCGCATTTGCCGGATGCCATCAAAGTAATGAAGGCATGGGGATTCAAGTACAAAACCATCGCGTTTATTTGGAACAAGAAAACCAGCACCGGAAAACAAGTTTGTTTTATGGGCAAATGGACAATGAAAGGTTCTGAAATATGCTTGCTTGGTACAAAAGGCAAAGCGCATAATATGATTCAGTCACATAAAGTACGCCAGTTGGTTGAATCAAAAAGAGGAAGGCATAGTGAAAAACCGGACGAAGTTAGAAAGCGCATCGTTGAGTTATTGGGAAATAGACCAAGAGTTGAATTGTTTGCGCGTGAAAAAGTAAAAGGTTGGCACGCAATGGGCTTTGGAGTGGATGGAAAATTATTTGCTTTACCTGAGCCGGAAAATGGATTGTCTAAACCAGTATCATTATTTTATAAAAAGTTGGTGACAGAACTTAAAAAAACTGGTGCTAATAATTTTGGCGCAAAAGAAATTCCCTTGTGGATTAAAGTTTCTCCGGCAACAATTAGCAGATATTTGAAAGAATTAGAAAGTGCCGGATATATCATTAAAACTTCATCAAGCAGATTGGATGGTTTTCAATATCGAATCGAAAAATAGGTGAAAGTGTAAGTAACTGGTAATAAGCTTAAAATGTGTTATTTTTTGATTTACGAATCAGTACTATATTGTGAAATTGTAATATATTTAAAATCAATTGATTATATACTTATTTAAAAAATTCGGTAAGTTTTACGTTAAAAGTCTAAAAGTTTGCTTGGTGAAATATTTAAACCTTCGGCAATTCGTTTCAAAGTAGAAATTTTCATTTCCTGTTTGCCATTTTCATATTTTCTTAGGTTTTGGCTATCGAGTTCGCAATTATAAGCCAAATCAGTTATTGTCATTTTCTTCCCTTCTCGAATATTTTTTATCCGCTTACCTAATTCAACGACATAGGTTGGTAGCTCCTGTTTTCTAACTCGTTTTTTCATTTTCAAAAATTGCGAGAAAACGTTAAAAGCAACGAATTACAAACGACTGGTTGCATGTAACCCAATAATTGAATACTTTTATCGGAAATAAAAATTGAAGTTCATGAGAAAAACATCTCTATTTCTTTGCTCACTGATACTATATGTCGCGTCTTTTGGGCAAACATGGATAAAGTATAATACCACGAACACAAGTATTGGACTAAACAGCAATAATATTTCCGCAATGGCAATTGATAATGCGGAAAATAAATGGATTGGGACTGTAGGAGGTGGATTATCAAAATTTGACGGTACAAACTGGACAAAATATACTACCACAAATACCGATAGTGGTCTTGTGAATGATAATATTATAGACATTGCAGTAGATTCAAAAAATAATCTTTGGATTACAACTCAAGAAGGAATTTCAAAATTTGATGGTACAAACTGGATAAAATATACTACTACAAATACTAATGGTGGGCTACCTAACAATTGGGTGAGTTGTGTCGCTATTGATTCAGATGGAAATAAATGGTTTGGTATGTTGGGAGCTTTTTGCAAATTCAATGACACTACTTGGACGATTTATAATAATGCAACCACTAATAATACTGTCATTCCCAATTATTACGATTTTATTAGTATCGGGTTTGATAAAGAAGGAAATGGGTATTTTGGAACTTTTGGTGATGGTTATATTCAGTATGGTAAAAATGGATTTTTACATTTTAACACAACTAATGGAAGTGCTTTATTAAATGATTTTTGCCAAGTAATAGCTTTTGATTCATTAAATAATGATTTATGGATTGGAACAGATGCGGGATTAAATCAATATTCATTTAACCTTCATATAGGAGGAGGGTCTTATACTACCGCCAGTACTTCCGGTGGATTGTCAAATGATTTTATTACATCTATTGCGTTTGATTCGAAGGGTAACAGGTGGTTTGGAACGTCGAAAGGTATTGTGAAATTGGCTGGCGGTAAATGGACTACTTATAATTTGAATGAACCAAATCAGGACTTTACTTATAATATTGTAAGCACAATAATTATTGACAAACAAAATAATGTGTGGGCTGGTGGACCGGATGGTATATCAGTGATGGCAATATCTGAATTTGCATCAGTAAATGAATTATCGAAAATTAAAACTACTATCTATCCAAATCCAACCTCCGAAAATTCAGTTTTACAAATTTTATCTTCTGAAAATATGAATGCCATTGTAAGTATTTGTGATTTGCTCAGTCAAAAAATATGGAGTGAAAACATCAGTTTAGTGAATGGTCAAAATCAAATTCCACTTTCTACAAACGATTTAACCAATGGAATTTATTTGGTTCAAATTTCAAGCGATTCTTTAAACGCCTCTACTTCATTGGTAGTTCAGAAGTAAAACCGATTTCAAAGAAGATGAAACCCGTCAAATCAATATCCAATCAAGGAAATGATGAAGAGCATGAGTATTTCAAAATAAAAATGAAGATTATTGCGTTATTATTGGGGATTGGAATAGTTTCAGTATTTGTATTGAAATTCCTTGAAAAGGATAATAATTCCGCTACCCCTACCAATAATGCCCAAACAGAATTAAATATTGCAAGTGATTCTATAATTCAGCCAGAACAAAAAATAGAAGAAAAAATTGTTGAGCAAGATTGCAGTTTTGAAATTGATAAAAACGGAGATACTATTAAAGTTATCAATAACACGAATCATTCAATTACAGAGTATCAAAATAATCGACCATCTATAAAAACTTATCAAAGTGCAAATCCATTTTATAAGGATAGCGTGATTTCATTTTATCAATCTGGAAAAATTAAGCAAAGGGATATTTATGAAATTTCCTTTGAGGACGAAACAACTTTAAAATTCAAACTTTATTATGATGAAAACGGAAAATTTACAAAAAGAGAAAAATATAATCTAATTCCCAACCCAAATGAAGAAGGTTCTTCTTCAGTCGCATTGGAATCTTCTGATTATAACGAAGTAGACCCTGTTTACACAGAAAATAGAAATGTAGAATCAAATAATTATAATGTAAGATATTCACCAGTGCGCATTGTCTCATGTTCTTTATGCAGGGGAACAGGAATTGAGGAAAATAGAAATAGAAATTCTTTTTCACCTGAATACGGGAGAATATGCCCGCTATGCGGAGGCTCTGGAAAAACAGTTAGTTATTAATTTCTGTCATGTTTTAAAAAATAAATATGAAAAATACTTTTATGCTTACTGTCTTAGTATTGTTTCCGTTGGTTGTTTATTGTCAGGCAGGAGTTGAATCGGAATATACTTTAGAACCTTTAATTTTTTTAATCGCGATTTTAGCAACTTGCTTATGTGCAAGTTTTTGTGTCAACGCTTTTAAAGGCAAAAAAGAGATGCCAATTTTATATTGGGGATTGGGATTATTTGGTCTTGTGATAGTTTATGTCTTTAATTCAAAAGAAAATAAATATAGTAATGTAAAAAATACAGAAACTACGGTACAAACAGAATCAAATGGTGAGTCAATAGAAAATGAAACCATTGAACAAAAAATCGGAAAAAAAATTGCAAATAGAACGTTTCATTATAGTGGTGGAGGGCTTAATACAAGTATTAATTTCTCACCCAATGATGAACAATACAATAGTTCGTATGGTTCAGCCACATTACATCAATTAGGTTGTAATTTTGTTTATGCTTATACCACTAAAGGCACAAGGATAACAATGGATTACGTTGGTTCGGATTGTGGTCGACCATCCACTTCTACGGCAGTGAATTATAATTTTTCGGGTGATTATGTTTCAATGTTTATTAATGGTCAACAATTCATTTTCAGATAACAAGTATTGATTGATAGCGGTCATTTCTTGATTTAACCCGGTTCCAGGTAGTTTTATTACACCCGGATTTAAAAGTGACGCCATTGATTGCTCACACAAAAATCATTCGGCAAAAGCGTTATTTTTAAATTATGCTGTAACCATCAAATATTCATTGTAGAAATCAAAAAACTCATATTTCAACTTTTCCATAAACCAATACTTGCCAAATTCATTGTATAATTTTTTTAAATCATTTTCTCCGGCAACCTCAACCAATTTATCGTGAATAACTTTGTTACGTCCAATTTCACGAATAAAGTGAGCGCGGTCTTTTGAAACAAATTCATTTAAAACGTCAATTAGGACGACCGCAGGCTTTTTAATTGTCAGTGGAATAACTTTGGTCGCCTCGTGGTCAAAAGTATCAACAGAAGCCTTCTTTTTGCTTTTCTGCTCTTTAATAAGTTTGCTGATAGTTATTATCATTTTATTGGTGTCAACTTTTTCTTTGTATTTGATTTCGTTAATTGCTTCAGTTTTCGTTGTAACCGAAGTTCCTACTACATTTCCAATTACAGTTTTTATAATTTCTTTTGTTTTGGCTATTTCCTCCGGTTTAACAATACAACTATCATGTTTGGTAAGTGGAGTAATGCCATTCTCAACCAATTCTTTACAAATAACATCAATGAATAAATAACTTTCAATTTGCTGCAATGTCACGGAGAATAGCTGATAGTCGTTATGTTCTTTCAACAAATGAATTACTTCGTAAATGTTAGGAAAAACCAGTTTAAATAATTCCTTCAATTGTTTGTAAGAACTATTTTTTGAATACGCTACCAACATCCAAATCATTTTAGCATGATTTCTAGTGATAATTTTTTTTCCTAAAGCCTTATTGATTTCAGTTTCTAAATATTCATAAAATGTACCATTAGAAGTTACATTTTTAAACAATGATAATTCAAGGGTTACAGAAGATTTTAGGGACATTTGTAATAGTATCTCTTTTGTAGATTTATCTAGGTCTTTCAGTAGGTTCTGTTTGATAGTTCTACTAACATATAGAAGGGAATCATCCATTGATTTATTAAAGAAAGAAATATTAAAACAAGAATCTAATATTGGATTTACTAATAAAGGTTGAGAATTAGATAAATCTTCTTGTTTATAACCTTCAATTTGTTTGATAAACTTTAATAAATAAGAAGACATATTGGTTAAATTAGAATCAAGTCTGTTATTGGTATCATTTCTTTGCATTCTTTTATCTTCATTAAAATCAGTTACACATTGATTGTCATACCATCGGCGGTCAAAGGGTTTAATTTTCTTTGATTCCGGTAAATACGTTTCAATTTCTTCATTGGCTTTAACCTCATCAATCGTTAATGATTTAAAGAGCTTTTCGATTGCTTTCATGTGGTCTAGCTTTTTAATCCTTTCACGTTTGCGCCTGTTCTGTTTGAAAATCAGTTTCGGTATCGGCAATTGGTGTTTAACAAATTCGCCATTCATTAAAACGGGGTTAAATGCGTAAACCCGAGACTTTTCTTCTGAATGATTTTTAGCAATGTATATTATTTTATGTTTCCTGAGCCATTTAAAATACTTGCTATAATCATGAGCAATATTTTTCTGTATAAATTCGGCATTGGTTGGCTCATTCAATCTTTTAAGGAGATTTTTAATTAATCTAAATAATTTGAATTGGTCTTCAATTGGGTTAGGGTCAACACCTAATTTTTGCGTGATTTTTGAATGTAGTCCGGCAGGCACTACAAAGGTTCTTAATCTCATTCATCTTCTCTTTATTTTATTGTTATTTTTTTTCTCTTTGATTAAGGGAGGAGAAGACCAACGGTAATGAACCGCTGGAACTCCCTAAAACCATTTCGGGCTTCGTTTAATAAATAGCTCCGAAGTCGAGGAAAGTAAATGAAATTGACCTATATTATTTTTATATGAGATTAATTATTAGATAGAATTTATCTATACTTTGTGCTGTGATTTTTGGTCGCGGTCAGATTATTTTGTAGGGAAAAAAGTTCTACAAATATTTTCTCGAAAACGCTTGCGGTATTTGTGTCGCATAGGTTTGGTGATTTGTAGGCTCTGCCACTATATTATATATATAAGTAAGGGTGAACCGACAACGATAATCACGTACCATTTTTTACAACCACAGAGGTAATAAAACCACCCGACCAAAATAATTGACCAATACAATTACAACCCTCCCTCCCAACACCACCCCTGCCAAAACAGCCCTCCATCCATTTTAAAATAAATTAATTCCAAATGGTCAACGCTATTATTTTTCTTCTGCAAGACAAATTTTCAAATAGTTGAATAACGGGGTATCGGTGTGTTAAATGAAATTTTTAAATTTTTAGCTCAGAAAAATTTCAAGTGTCTTTGATATTTATAATAAATTATAAACGATGAAAAGCGAAAGACCCAAACTAACACCTCAACAATTTTTGGATAAGGTAAAATCTAACGGTTCGGCACAAACAACAGGAGCAGGAATCAAAGTAATATCAAATTATCTGAAAGGATTAAACGACAAAACAAAGCCTTCTAACGGTTCCAAATAGCATTTCTATTTGATTTATACTGGCGCTATTGAAATCGCTTAAAATGATGGAAAACATTGATATTGTTAAGAATTAGATGAAATTTTGTTATGGATACTGAATTGCAATGGGAGTGACATTCATCACGACAGTAAAAATTGCTGGAAAAATTTGAAATTAACCAAAATGGTCTAAAAAATGGACACAATATAATAACGTATGAAAATCAATTGAAAGGAAATGTTGGGCTTTTACTTCTTTATAAACACCCAAAAATAAGCATGGTATTTCCTGGCGTGCCGTTGGGTAACATGACCGCTAAGTACTCGATTCTTACTACCAAGAATGAATAAATCCTTAGCACGAAAGCCTATTTCAATAGCATCATTCATAATTTGAACGTGGCTAAATAAATTCTTTTCGGTACTAATTACGGTATCCTGACACTTAAAAATTAGTACACCTTTATTGTTCAACACCCGATAAAATTCTTTCATGCTTTTTAAATATACGTCTTTCAACTCTTGGATGGATTTAAAACATCCGAAACGATAACGTATGATATTGCTTTTATTATCACCTCTTCTTTTTCCATTAAGTGGTGGAACCGTTGATACAACAAAAGGTGGGTCAAACATTAAACAGTTAATTGATTTATCTTTCAAAGGTAATTCCCTACAATCAGCTTTCTTAACTCCTTTTATTTGTGGCATAATATCAAACTTATACTTCGGCTGTTGTATCCCTGAATTATTGTAAAAATTTCCAATTGAATAAGTTGGGTCACAGTCAATAAAGCCTTGCGGTACATGGAGTTTTAGAATATTTTTGATTACTTGATGTTGATTATAACTAAGCGATGAAACAATATTTTTCTTGGTAATTTTTCTTTGTGGCTTAACTTTCGGGTGCTCTTTGATGATTTTGCTTATTGTATCACGGGCAATACCAAGAGTTTTAGCAATATCAATTTTCGGATGACCTGATTTGTATAGTTCCAGTACGTTATCCCTTTTGGTTGAATCATAAGCATTGTAGGTGTATTTACTGAATTGACGTACTCCACATTCAACGCACTTATATCGTTGATTACTTTTTGAATCAAAACCGCCTTTCACACATTTACCACCGCAGTTTTTGCAAATAATCTTTAGCACCATGTTTAGACAATTTACTAATATAAAAATGTCCAAATGTAGTCATTATTGATTATGCAAATGGTAACCTATATAACTTAACCTCAACCGGAAACATTTCTATTTTACATCCACTAATTCCGATAGTGGAATATCAAGCGCAAAAGCTATTTTTCTTAGAATTAATATGGAAGGATTTTGGGTGGCTTTAATTATTCTTCTGAGTGTACGGGTATCTATTTCGCAAGCTTCAGCCAGTTCGGATTGAAGTTTATACTTCTTGTATCCTAGCTTTTCTATTTTTCTGCCAAGCAGTAATAAATATTTATCTTCCGATAGCATAGGGCGTAAATGTCCCCACCGAATCTTTCAAATGGATGGCGGATTTGCCCGAATATTTTTTTTATATTCACGGCACAAATGAAATAATAATGCAATCGCTAAAGCATTTTATAAAGCAATTTTTTTTATCCAGTGTTTTACTGTTCGCAATATGTCACAATGTTTCCGGTCAACTCGGCGGAGTTCAACAACCAACATTTCAAACGTTTACACCAGTAAATACAACAGATTCATATAATCCAAATCCTTCTAATTCTAATCAAAGTACTTATCACAATGACCCACTTGAATATTCCCGAACAGCTCGGCAAGCAAGAATAGAAGAACAAAACCATCTTATAAGACAGAAAGGCATAATCGAAGCTGATGAAAAAAGAAAAGTTTATGAAGAATTTTTAAAAGAAGAACGTGAGGATGAAATAAGAAAACAATTTCAACTGTTTCGGGAGAAAACAAAAGATTCAAAAAAATTACAAGAAATAGCGGTACTAAAAGAAAAATTCAGAATAGCGAACCCTAATTCACCGGATTATATTTCAAATGCAAGGTTTTATTTTTCTGCAACACAGGAACTTCAACAAATGCTAGAAGGAAAAATTACATTGGATTTAAAAAGAGCTGTGTTTATTACCGAAAATGCTTGGTACGGAAATACAAAATCCTATAAAACCTATTGTAATCAAATTGACCAGTTGGTATGGATATGTCGAGAAATATTAAAGCAAGAAAACCTTTCAGAAAAAAACGCATCCGCTTGTCATTACGCAATACAGAAATTATTTTCCGATACTCTTACAGTTAAAAAAGCAGATGGAAGTAAGAAGACAATATATCCTTTAGAATATGATTTTGATGATTTTTGGGGTAATGACAACTATTCCAATCTGTTTGTTTCAAAACTTTTAAATACCAAATCTGGACAATGCCATTCCCTACCTCTACTTTACCTCATACTTGCCAATGAGTTTAAAATCCCTGCTTATCTTGCCATTGCGCCAAATCACTCTTATGTCAAATATCCCATTGGTAGAACCATGTATAGTTTTGAATGTACAAGTGATAATCTTATTTCAGATGACTGGGTAGTAGCTTCCGGTTACATTTCTTCAATGGCAATAAGAACCGGAATTTATCTTGCTCCACAAACACCAAAAGAAACTATTGCCGAATGTTTAACTGACCTTGCTTTAGGCTATCAACAAAAATTTGGATATGATGATTATGTTAGGGAATCAGCGCAATTAGTATTAAAATATCATCCAAGTTCAATTTCCGCAATGCTAACAATATCCAATTGTACAACAGCTTTTTGTTTTTTTGAAGCGGAACAGCTTAATTTTCCAGCTATTGAACAAATCGGTAAATATCCACAATTCAATAAACGCTATCATTTAATGCTTGATTTGGAAAAAGACATTGAAGGTTCCGGCTACATTAAAATACCACAGGAAGAATATGCTAAATGGATTAAAACAGCGGATGAAGAAAGTCAGAAAAGAAAAAACAAACAACTGAATCAACAAATGGCATCTGAAATAAAAAAGGATAATGCTTCCTCAAAAAATGAAACAGGAAAGTAAATATATTCTATTCTCCAAGTGCGTTAATGCTTTCTGCATCATCTTATTTGTATTTGCCGGATGCTACAAAAAACAATACTATTCTAAAATATCAGTAAATAATGGCACGCCAGTAGATACTATAAAAACAGTTGTAAGTCCTATCAATAATGATACTGCAAAATATGGACACACAAAAAATATTAACATTGATATTCCTGAAATCACAGCAAAAGATTATTATTCTCTTGCTTATGAAGAATTAAAACGGATGCTTGAAGGAAAGCAATCTTTGAGTTTTAAAAAAGCCGTGTTTATTACTGAAAATGCTTGGTTTGAAAATAATATTAACTACAACGCATATAATGAATACATAAGCGGTCTTACGGATATATGCCGACAATGGAATAAAGCAAATAAATTAACAGATTATAAATTTGAGGATAGCACACAAGTAGCGTTGTCAGGAAGTATTTTCAAAGTAATGACCGATACGGTTTGGGATGTTTCAGGACGCATTATTTCTTTGCCATTCCAATATGATTTTGAAGATAATTTTGCACAAAAAAGGTGGGAAAATATGTTTCTTATCAAACTCATGGCAACGCATAAAGGAAATTGCCATTCACTACCATTTTTGTATAAAATATTGGCGAAGGAGCTTGGTGTTAAAGCATATTTGTCATTCGCGCCGAACCACATATACATTAAACAAAAAAGCAAAAAGACAAGTTGGTACAATACGGAACTTACCAATGCGATGTTTCCGGTAGATGCTTGGATTATGTCTTCGGGTTATGTGAGTAGAGAATCAATTGTAAGCGGAATCTACATGGATACTATAGGAGAAAAGCAATCTATAGCTGTTTGTCTTAACGACCTTGCCAAAGGATATTTGAGAAAATTTAAAAGCAGTCCAGATTTACAATTTGTAATAAGGTGCTGTGATTTAGGATTGAATTATTTTCCAAATTATGTTGAGCTACTTTTATTGAAAGCAGAAACAACAAAAAAACAGTATGAAAATCATATTACCAAATATGGAAAAGAAGTTGCAAATAAAGAGCCGTATAAATTCAAAACAGATGCTTTGTACGAAGAAATGGAAAAGACTTATGCAACACTGGCAACACTACACTACAAAGAAATTCCGCTACAAATGTATAATGAATGGATGGCTTCTATGGAAAGAGATAAGAGCATATATAACAATAAAGAAATAAATGTTATTTTTAAAACGCAATCGAAATGAAAATGAAAAAAATAATCATAATTCCGGCGTTGCTTTTTGCTTCGCAATGTTTTGCGCAATCAAATACACCAAATCCTTATGCTTCTATTGGCAAAGAAGCAAAGATACTTACTTTAAGCGATGGACGTTATACTGAAATATTTGAAGAAGATACACTTCAAAGAATTGGCTCGGTAATGTTCAATACTGTTACAAATAAAATTGCATATTTTATTGATGAAAATGACACCTCATTTCAGATAGCAATAAGTCAGCCAACAGAAGCAAGTCGCTGGGTTTCGACTGACCCAAAAGCAAGTAAGTTTCCTGAAATGAGTCCTTATTGCTTTGCGGGAAATAATCCAATATACTATGTTGACCCAGATGGTCAGGTAATTAGACCTGCAAGTGATTATTCTCAAGGAGTAATTGGTGAAGCAATATTTCAAGTATTCAAATCAAAAGATATTGCACTTCAGTTATTTGATTTTAACGTTGAAAAATTTCAAGAGGGCAAAGATAGTTATGGGCTGATAACATCAAAAAATAATTATACCAGTTTTAATCAATTTAAAAAAGCTTTAAAAGCAATAGGTAAAAAGGAAGGAGTGAAATATTCTAAAGAAGATTTACAAGATGCTTACAATGCTTATAATAAAATAAATGAAAAAGCTGTTCATGAAATTTTAGTTACTAATTCTGAGCAGAAAAAGGACGAAGGAAATTATGAACAAAATACAGGTGATGAGGGGACTACAAATTTAAAAGTCAAATCAGCCGATTTATTAAAGACGGTAATTAATTTTAAAAATATCGAAGAACAGAATAAATCTACTAATACTGACGGCACAAGTTATGATGCTAGTAAAATTTCAGAGCAAAAATCAGATTACCTTAAAACTGAAACCAACGGGACAGGGACAAAAACCTATAATTCAGGAAATACGTTGATTAATGATAATGGAGATAAAAAACAAGGAGCAGAACAAGTTAAGGAAGTTATAACAACTGAATAGCAATTAATAAAAATCACAAATGGGTTTATCAAGATATTTTTTGTATACTTTTTTTTTATTGTTTTGTTATAACTTCAGTTCTGCTCAAGTTTCAAATGTAATTGCTGTGGAAGAAAAATGTGACTTACACATTTTTTATACATCCAAAGACACAATAAAAGCAATAGGGAATTATACTTGTGATGCTTTGGATATTGACAGTACGATTGATGCTATTTGGCTATTGTATTCAAAATCCGACACTTCGTTTTTATTTTATCAAGTAAGCATAAAAAATCACAAGAAAAATGGAGCGGAAATATGGTATATGGGTAAAGAGTATGGTGGTTTTTACAGCTATAAAAGTTTTTTAAATGGCGAATTACATGGTCCTTCCATTGAGTTTCGTCCAAATGGTATAAAATCAATTATGAATTATTTGAACGGCAAAAAGGTAGGAATTGGATACTATAATGATGATTATTTACACGAAGAAAAATTTATTTACTACGATAAAAAAGGTTATCAGAAAAAAACAGTGAATCTTTTCTCAAAACAGCGGTGAAACAAAGTAGAGCATTTAATTTAATCTCCCTTTTAGCAGTGGGTTATATTGTAGCTCTCTCTTCATGCTGTCACTATCAATTAAACAGCATTTCTATTTCTAATAATATTGAAACAAAAAAAGGAATTTGGATAGAACCTTCTTCCGGTGACAGTGTTAGTTTTTTTATGTACAACTACGTTGGTGGTAAAAAAAATGGAATTGCTCAAGTTTTTTTGAAGAATCAAACCAAAATAATCGGGCATTATAAAAATGACAAAAAAATAGATGAATGGAAATTCTCTAAAAACAATATGATTTACCGTAAAGAGTTTTATACCGATAATTTCATGTATAAAATTGAATTTTTTGAAAATGGGAAAAAAGTTAAGACTATAATTTGCGACCCATCTTGGTAATTTTTCAAAATAATTTTCTAAAACAACAAATTGAAAACCAAAAGATAGTTTTTCGTATCAAAACCCCAAGTGTATCAAAATAATATTACAACTGTATCAATTTTTGTTCCTAAAATGTATCAAATTATATTAAACATTTATTTTGATACATTAAAACAATTAATTATCTTTGGTTTGTAAATAAAATCAAAATGGAAACAGCAATAATTATCGCAAGATGTTCAACAACGGAAAACAAACAAGATGTTTCCCGACAAACAAATGAATTAACCGAAAAATATAAGCACCGATTTAAAATAGAGAAAGTATTCGCTTATTATAAGTCAGGAACGAAAAACCAACAGAACAATAGTGAAATGCTTTCTTACGCAGAAACCAATAACATCCAACACATTATCGTTTCTGAAATCAGTCGCGTTAGTAGAAAAGTTATTGATGTACTTCAATTCGTGGACTACTGCAACTCAAAGAAAATCAACGTTATTATAGATAACTATAATATGTACTCTCTCGATGCCAACAAAAAAATTAATGCAATGACCCAAACTATGCTACAAATCGGTGCGAGTTTCGCTTCTATGGAATTAAGCTTAACAAAAGAAAGATTGGACAGCGGTAGAAAAAAATATATTAAAGATGGTGGGCGCTTGGGGCGCAATAAAGGAACAACAGAATCAAAAGAAAAATTCTTAGAAAAACATAAAGACATTCTTAAACATTTAAAACAAGGTCAATCAGTCAGACATACAATGAAATTGGCAGAGGCATCTAGCGGGACGGTACAAAAGGTAAAAAAGCTTATGTTGGCATAAAATGGGTTTGCATATGCAAGTTCTCCGACTTTGTAAACAGTGTAAATAGAAAATAGATTTTAGCCAATGGCGGAAAACATGGGAGGTGTAGGCTATTTTATTTTTAATATTTTCACTTTATAAAGCCTAATCATTTCATCCTTGTCTATCTTTTCACGATTTCCGGACATAGTAAAATTGATTTCACCAGCTTTACCCCAATTTATTATAGTACCCCTATTGGTTTTATTCAATAGTAATCCCGCTTCTGTCTTATCGTAAAAGGGTTTTAATAGTTTAGCTTCAAAAGCTTCTATTTTTTTTTCGGTACCTGTTTTTTCAACTGGTTTATTTTTTTCAGATTCCTTTTGCTTATTTAGATGGTTTGATAATATTTCTTCTGCAAGTGGCAATGCCATTTTTATAACCTCTGCTAAATCATTAAACCTTTCACGAGTATTATTCATAACTTCTTCCGGTGTATATAAAACCTCTTTGTCAATAGTTATTACTTCATTTATACCATGAAATGCTAATGAATGTGCAATATATTTAGTTGGTATGTCTCCAATGTGTTTCCATAAAATCGATAATAAAACAGGTAGAACATTTTCTATCCTATCTATTGTCACTAACTTATTATCATCGGTTATTTCACCCGTTGCTTCTTCTAGATACCTTATAAAAGGCTCATATTCCTTACGCATTTTCTTATAAGAAATTTGTCTAAGATATTGTCTTCCAATTTTTTTAATTTCTTCTTGATTTATATTTTTTTCCATGTTGTAATATTTTATTTATTGTCTTTATCTACTGGTTTTGGTCTGTCTAAGGCACTAATATACATTGGATTAACTTCTTCTGGCTTCTTAATATATTCATAAACTTGTTCAATATTTTTATGACCAGACATCTTCATAACAATGTGTATTGGTGTAGTAACAACCATGTTAGTAATAAAGGTGTCACGCCCTTTATGAAAGTTAATTACTTCATGTTTTGGTTTAAAATTACCTGTTAATTGGTCAATTTCTTCTGAATCATCATTAAATAAACCGCTTTCTTTTAACAATTCCTTTAGATATTCGTTAATTTTTTGGTTGGAAATGGTAGGAAACTTGAAATTATAGCGCTCAAGTATCGAATATGCCAGCGGTGCTAGTGGAATAAGAACATCTATCCTGTATTTCTTAGTCTTATCACATCGTTTCTTTATTGTCCAATGGTTATTTATCATTTTAATATGGTTACGGTTTAATGACTGGAAATCACCGTAACGTAAGCCAGTTAAACAAACAAATACAAAGTAATCTCTAACACGATTAAGACTTTCCCTATTAAACTCTGTATCATTCAACTTATAAATTTCATCAATGGATAATACAGTACTTACTTTATCTTCAACCGTAATAGTTCGTTTGTAATCCCTTATAAATTCACTACTGGTAACTAATCCACGTGGTTTAAGCCAATTGAAGAATGATATTAATGTTTCAAATCTTTTCTTTATTGTTTGGTTATTTAAACCACCTTTAGTTTCAGAACCTTTTGGTCTAACATCTTGTAACCATAACTTGAAAGTATCTAACCAAACATAATTTATTTCATTTAAAAATGTAGGTCTACCTTGCTCAGTATCCCAATCGGTTAAGGCACTTAATAATGATTTGTAGTCCTTAATACTTAAAGCTACTAAATCACTTTCTTTAACAAACTTATTCTTTTTATAATTATAGAAGTCAGTAAACAATTCAACAACTTGAGAAGTTTGTTTATCTGTATTAATATCTTTATAATTCTCTAGTTTATTCTGTAACAAGTCGGCACTGATACGTTCCGCACCATCTTTAGAATGTTCATCAATAATTTTATTGGAAATGGATTTCCATTTATTAATCTTGGCATATTTAATTGTGTAGTTATCAGCATTAGCTTTGAAATCATTCTTTGAATCATCCCAATCAATAGGTTTACCTTGTTTATCTATGGTTACTTTAACACCAGTATTGAAACGGCATTTCTTGCCCTGCCATGAATAATAAATTATAACTGAGTTTCCTTGTCGTTTAAATTGACTGTACATATTGTTGGTGTTGGTTTGTAGATTAAATGTACAAAGTTTCCAGTTTCTTGCCAATTTCTTGCCAACTTTTATTAAACTTTGTGGTGTTGAATATGTTTAAAGTGTTCAACTGATACAAACCAAAATCTTAAATACACCACTATTAATAGGTTTCAGAGGTGTATTTTCAAACTAGAAGTGTTGAATGTGTTTAAATAAAATAACGTAGGTGTTCATCCCTCTTTCTCCGCCATAAGCCCTGCATATTATGCGGGGCTTCTTTTTTTGACATCAATCAAAAATTCATTAATAAATATGGATTTCATCTGAATCACACCTAACTATCCCTTGAAATATTGACTGCTTGTCTAATCAAGACAAAGATGGTAGCCATGCGTTGGAAGGGAGATCATCCCATAGCCTCAGGTGCCCAAAAGGTAGATTTCATAGCAGATGAAGCTTACGACGTAACCCCGCTGCTTCAGGGTTTCGCCGATGTATTAAATCAATTGGCTAAGAATGGGTATTCTAACTGGGAAGTAAACCAAACACAGAGTATATTTAAAAAAACTTTTATTCCCTTTGGTCTCGCGGAAGGCCAGGTCTTTGCCGAATATGATTTGATTTATTTGCTCAACGACATGATGTTTTGGGGCGCACGTAATATAGATGGCCGTGGTTTTGATAAGGAGGAAAACAGGCCTACCAACTTACAAATCCCGCTGGTTAAACAAAAGTTATAAAAATCTACTAAAGAATATTTATAAATTCTCTAAAAAAGTGCTTATTCGCTCCAACTCCTTTAAAAATTGATTCGAAATGCTAATCTTCTTTCCCGCAAATAAAAAACCGCAAATAACTTGTAAGAAAGTTTTTGCGGTTTTTTGTTTCCTTGTTATTCAGCCATTTATATAATAATCTTATTTTGTTTGTTTTTTGCTGTGAACTTGTCTTTCATTTTAAGAAAAGGTTTTTCTATTAAATAATATGAACCTAGAGCAGCAATGAAAATGAAAAAAAGATTTTGAGGAAACTGATGTATCCAATTTCTCGACCCGTCAATAAAAAATTGTTGCCATAAATAAATACTATACGATAACAGTCCAAGGTAATTTATCACTTTCAAGTTCAGTATTTTAAACCATATTCCCTTCGGTCCAAAAACAGAATACATCATTATAAGAGCTATTAGCAGGTTTGCTATTGTACCATGTGTCAATCCAAAAGGAATAAATATAAAGCCCAAAGAAATCTTGTCTGCAATCAAAGGGAGATACCTCAAAAAAAATAAAATTATAATTGAACAAAAAAATATTTTCGACCAATGAGAATTCATTCTTTTTATAATATTATCCTTATATAATGCAAAAAGACAACCTGTAGAAATTGCATCAATTCTTGTAAATATAGTTAGCTCACTCATCCAGTTAATGGGATGGAAATTCAGAAATATTCTGATTAATGGTACAATAATAATGAATGAAATAGAAATATATTTTCTAGTCTGCTCCCCTGCCAAAAAAATAAGAGGCCAAATAATATAAAAATGTTCCTCAATGCTAAGCGACCAAGCATGAGACGTGTACCATTCTGCATCCCAATTAAAATACTTAGTATATGTTATTGCGGTAGGCCATGAATCATCATTGATATATAAGTACCCTGTAAGTTGAAGAATAAAATATACCAACAACATAAAATAATAAGCGGGAAAAATTCTTAAGGTGCGGCGAAAATAAAAGTTCTTTAAAGAAATCGTTTTGGTATCCTCTTGAAGCATTAGGGATGTAATTAAGAATCCCGAAATAACAAAAAACACATTTACACCTAACTGACCATCCATTAAAAAAAAAGTAAATGGATTTATCCATTTAACATCCGGAAATGTAACATATTTCATCAAACACAAATGATGAATGATAACTAACCCCATACTTAATGTCCTTAGACCATTAATACTTGGGTACCTTTGTATTTTCATTGTTAACCCTTCATCAACTTCTTAAATCTCATTCTCTTCGGCTCAACATTACCCAATCGTTTTTTCTTGTTCTCTTCGTATTCAGAGAAAGAACCTTCAAAAGGATAAATGCTTGAATCACCTTCGAATGCGAGGATGTGTGTGCATACACGGTCGAGAAACCAACGGTCGTGGGAAATGATTACCGCACAACCTGCGAAGTTTTCGAGGGCTTCCTCTAAGGCGCGTAAAGTATTAATGTCGATGTCATTCGTTGGCTCATCTAATAAAAGTACGTTACCGCCTTCTTTCAAAGCGATGGCCAGGTGCAAACGATTTCTTTCACCACCAGATAACACTGCGCATTTTTTCCCCTGGTCAGTTCCACCGAAATTAAAACGCGAGCAGTACGCACGGGCGTTCATCATTTTTCCGCCAAGACTAATATTTTCCGCTCCTCCCGACAAAACATCATATACTGTTTTCTCAGGATCAATGTCTTTATGCGCCTGATCAACATAAGAGATTTTCACTGTCGGACCAACTTTAAACTCTCCACTGGTAGGTTGTTCCAATCCTAAAATCATGCGAAACAAAGTTGTTTTACCTGCTCCATTCGGACCGATGATTCCAACGATACCTGCAGGAGGCAGCTTGAAATTCAAATGCTCATACAACAGCCTGTCGCCATAAGCTTTTGAAACATCCACTGCTTCAATGACATCATTTCCTAAACGCGGACCATTCGGAATATAAATTTCCAGGTTCTCCATTTTCTCTTTTCCTTCATCCGCCAGCATTTTATCGTAGTTCGCCAAACGTGCTTTGGATTTTGTTCCTCTTCCCTTC
>Ga0206974_1113_pt2 | contig 18767 bp, 14 predicted proteins | sample Alteio_BWOrgHeat_84_FD_152920 | JGI IMG/M metagenome (GOLD analysis project Ga0206974, IMG submission 152920) | Enriched cells from forest soil in Barre Woods Harvard Forest LTER site, Petersham, Massachusetts, United States -... | ecosystem: Environmental > Terrestrial > Soil > Temperate forest >... | reverse complement strand
GGCCGGGACAAGTGGCGATTCTCGCGCCCCGGGCCGCGACGTCCTTCGCCAGTTGACTCCTGAGCAGATTCTGCAAACGCTCGAAAAGGGTGCGATGAAAGCTCAGGCGGCCGAGCGCAGCCGCGCGCAGCGCCAAGCACTCGCGGAATACCTTTCCGGCAAACCGTTTGGCAGCGAACTTCCGAATCCCATCCCCAAGTCTGCGTTTTGCGGCAGCTCCGCGCAGACGTTCCGCAATTCTTTGGACGGCCCTGCCTGGAACGGGTGGGGCGTCAGGGTCACGAATTCGCGTTTCGAGCCGGCGGAAGCAGCGGGGATGATCGCTGATGATGTTCCGCACCTCAAGTTGAAATGGGCATTTGGGTTTCCGGGCGCGAGTTCGGGGGGAACGCAGCCGGTGGTTGTCGGAGGCCGCGTCTATGTAGCGGACGCGGAAGGGGACGTTTTTGCATTGGACGCTCAGACTGGCTGCATCCATTGGACTATCGCGGTGGAGGCTGGCGTCCGAAGCGCGATCACGATCGGTCCGCACGGTTCGGGCGGCGGGCTCGCAGCCTACTTTGGCGACCAATCGGCAAATGTTTACGCTGTTGACGCCGAATCAGGCAAGTTACTGTGGAAGGTCAAAGTCGACGGCTATTTCCTCGCTGCCATCACCGGAGCCCCGCAATTGTACGAAGGCCGATTGTTCGTGCCGGTGTCCTCGCGTGAGGAGTCCCAGGTCGGAAATCCGAAATATCCTTGCTGCGCTTTCCGCGGGAGCGTGGTTGCCCTGAACGCTACGACTGGGAAACAAATTTGGAAGACGTATACGATCGCGCAGGAGGCCAAGCCCGAGCAGAAAAATAGCGTTGGTACGCAGCTTGTGGGTCCCTCCGGAGCGGCCGTATGGGATGCGCCGACGCTGGATCTAAAACGGAACGTTCTCTATGTTGGTACGGGTAATAACTTCTCACCGCCGGCGACCAATCTTTCGGATTCGATCGTGGCTCTGGATATGAAGACCGGGAAAATCAAGTGGAGCCGTCAGCAGACCGGAAACGACATCTGGAATGCGAGCTGCCGGCGGCCCGACCGCGAGCCCGCCGTATGCCCGGACGCAGATTCGCCTGATTTTGACTTTGGTTCCACGTCAACGCTGGTGGAATTGCCGCGTGGGCGTCAGATGCTGATCGCGGGAAATAAGTCGGGAATAGTCTGGGCACTCGATCCGGACCGGCACGGAGAAATCATTTGGCAACAGCAGGTCGGTAAGGGGAGTTCGGGAGGCGGCGTGCTATGGGGCATCGCCGCAGACAGCGAAAGAGTGTACGTGCCCAATGGCTTCTTCGATCCGAAAAGTCCTGATTCCGCTGGTGGGATGGCTGCTATTGGGCTTAGTGACGGGCTCCCGATCTGGAGTACTCCGAATCCGCCGTGCGGTGACCGCAAGGCCTGCAAGCCGTCCCATCCAGCGGCTGTGACGGCGATCCCTGGCGTCGTGTTTTCCGGCACGATGGACGGCCGGCTGCGCGCCTATGCGGCGCAAGATGGCAAGGTCCTGTGGGAGTACGATACGGCTCGGGATTTCCCTACAGTCAATGGCGTGAGGGCGAACGGGGGCTCGATGAGCAATGCAGGCCCGACGGTCGTGGGCGGCATGTTGTTTGTCAACTCTGGCTACTCTCATCACGGCGGTATTGTCCCCGGCAACGCCCTTTTGGCCTTTTCTGCCGAATCGGTGCCTGTCTCGCGCAACTCTCGATGAGGTGTTTATGCGCGCAACGAAGATGTTGGACACGAGGCGAATTTCGAGGACCATTGGATTGTTCGCTGGACTATTGGCGATCGGTCTTTTCGTCGCCGTTCGCCCCACAAAACCGCAACCGGACAGCCCCCAATCAGTTCACCAGGGGCTGCGGCTCTACGTGATGGACGGCGGAAGTATCATCATTGACGCCCCCGAAAAGTTTGGACTTACCCGAGAGCAAGTAAAGAATAGCAATATGTCATGTCCAGTCTATTTGATCGTACATCCTCGAGGAACACTTCTATTTGACACGGGTCTTGGCGATCGCTATTTTGGCCGCCCATTCAATGAAAATCTGCTGGGCGACCCGCCTACCCCTGCACCTTTTCAATCTTTTGTGCTGGTGACAAAGACTCTGAAAAGCCAATTGGAAGAGATAAGATATCCCCCCTCTAAGATCACCTATCTGGCGATGTCGCATCCGCACGTCGATCACATCGGCAACGCTAATGATTTTGCGGGTTCAACCTTTCTCGTGCACCAAGGCGACTACGACATGATGTTCGGACTGGAAGTAAAAGAGGTCAACCCCGCGTATGCCGCTCTGAAGAAAAGCAAGACGAAAATCATCGAAGGTGATTACGACGTGTTTGGTGATGGTACGGTCATGCTCCTTTCCACACCCGGCCATACACCGGACCACCAATCGTTATATGTGAAGCTTCCGAAGACCGGGGGTGTTTTGCTGAGCGGTGATCTCTGGCACTATCCCGAGGACCTTAAGTTGAACTCCATGCCAGAACGCGAAAAAGCTTCAGGGATGACCGAGGCTTCGCGGAAGAAGCTTCAAGATTTCACAGCGAAAACCGGAGCGCAGCTGTGGATTGGACACGACATCAATTCCTTTTCTAGGCAAAAGCACGCACCGCAATACTACGAGTGAACCTGCCTTAGCTCATCGACACCGTGCAGAACATATTTGGCGCCCTGCGGCGATACCTGCCGGCAAACGCCGAGGAGCAGAAGATGAGCCGGTGCCCCAAACCCCCGCTGCCTGGGACGTCGGGAGGAGCTGACTGTTCGCATCGGTATCGTTAGAAGTTTGGATTCAACTCCATAATGATTTAGCTGTGTGGTTCATACCCTGCTTCTTTCCAGATCGCTTCTGCGTCAGGCGACGCGAGGTATTCCAGGAGCGCTTTGGCGGCTGCGGCATCGCTCGCGTGCGTAGAGATGAACCCCACAACGGGAACGGGCGTACAAATCTTCCGCGGCAATACACCTACGATATCGTATTTATCCTTCTCGGGAAGCATGTCGCTGAGCATCAGCATGCCGATATCGATGTTTCCATCTTCGAGCCGCTTGGAAGTTTTGATGACGTTATTCGTGGCGTCCGGGGCGATCCCTCGACTCGCTGGGCCAAGCTCGACCTGGCTCTTGGCGGCGACTTGGTCGGCAATGCCAAGTTTGTTAAGCGCCTCCCAAGGTCCCTCACCTGCGGCAGTGAAATCGGGATCTTCATATCCGATGCTCTTGGCCGCAAGGAGCGCTTTCTTGACCGCTGCGGGCGTGGAGATGTCTGGGTGGGGCCGGCCCTTCGGTACCCCGACGGCCGTGAGAATGCTCGCGACTAGTGTTTGGCTGCTCGGATCGATAGTTCCTGAGGCGACCGCTCCCGGGAAGGGCGCTATGAGGAGGTTCACGTCAAGAGGCTTCCCTTGCGCAACCATTTTTCTGGTCTCCGCGCCGTTGCCGTAAGTGACCTTTACTTTGTGGCCTGTTTTGGCCTCGAAATTGTCGACAATCTTCTGGGTTGGCGCCCGCATGGGACCGACCGCCAGGAGAGTAATCTCACTCTGGGCATTCGCGCCCGCACAGGTGCCAAGCAGAAGCGCGATGACGAAAAGCAGTGAAGACGAATACCTCTTGTGTTTCATGGATTTCTCCTGCCGCAGGTCAAGTATGCGACCCGTAACTCTTGGCCTGCTTATACACCAAGCGAATTCGGTGCCGCCACTCTTTTTCCGTTGGCCAAGAAGTCGACAGCCTTGGGAAGCTGTTTCAGCCTTTTCTGGCAGCGGGCGAGCTGAGCCTAAAGCTACTTGCGGAATTCTTGACCCGCTGGACGCTTGAAGCGATCTGAGGCGTGTTACTCTGACGGGCTCCTAGTAGCTTCACAAGGAGGACATGTAGTCACAGTCGAGTAGCCCTTAAACACGAACTTATAAGCGCCCGCGCCTCCACTCTTCCCATCCGCCCCAGCCAGTTCTGCCTGAACCGCGTAAACATTGCCTTTGTGATCGGCCCCGATCAGGTGGCCTGGGGGATCAGATTGCGGAGAGCCCGTAGTGAACGAACCAAGAACCTCGAGCGTCTTCCGGTTGAGGATGTAAATAACTGGGGTTCCACCGACGTACAAAAACCGTTGGTCAGGCGAAAACGCCGTACCCCTTGCCTGAAGGGGGTATTTGCTGTCTAACCCAACAAATTGTTCCGCGATGAATTTGCCTTCTGGCGTAAACACCTGGACTCTTTTGTTTCCGCGATCGGCGATGTACAGCAAACCGTCATTGGAAATACTCACATCGTGCGGTAACGCAAACTGCTGTAGAGCATCCCACACGCCGCATAACTTAGGGCACAATTCACTTTCTTTCACCTGTGGGATTGCCGGACGCGCGCCCCGATCCAACGGCTTACTGCCATACGCGCCCCACATGCGTTTGAATTTTCCCGTATCGGCGTCATAGACCATCACTCGGCTGTTGCCGTAGCCGTCTGTGACGAACAATTCATTCGTTTTGGGATAAACACGGAGACTCGTCGCTCCTCTCAGGACCTCAGTGGCATTGCTGCCCGTTTGGCCGCTCATGCCGATCGCCAGGACAAACTTGCCGTCTCTCGTGAATTTCAAAATTTGATTGTCATTCGGAAGGTCCGCTGGATTGTTCATCTTGCCGTCGGCGTTTCCGACGATCCAAACGAAACCCTTGTAATCCACGGTTATGCCGTGCTCGTTCGAAGGCCACTGATATCCCGGCCCGCTCTCCCCGCCCCAACCTTGTATGAAATTGCCATCATTGTCGAATTCCATTACGGGAGGGGCTGGTATTGATTTGAGATCCGGTGGCGTTGACCGAGGATGTGCAAGCCCGCGAGGCCGACTCAGTATCCACACATGATCTTTATCGTCGATTGCGACGTCGGAACCGAATCCCATTCGCCACTTTGCCGGAACTTTCGGAAAATTAGGATCGAATTGGAATTGCGGCAATCCCCCCTCACCGATATGAGGAGCCTGCATCGACGCGGCCTGTTCGGAGGTCTGTGGGGACATCGGACGTGCGATCGTCCAAACTATAAGTACCCCAATAAAGACGAAGCCAGCCAGCGCGTTGCGTCTCATGGGTATTCCTCCTTAAAGGGGTAGTGAGAGTAATTCGAGGGCTCGAACCTACCACAGGTGGGGCACAGGTCTGTAATTATTTGCCTCGTTGCTTTAATAGCGTCGATAAACCTGCGGCAGAATGGATGTTCTGTTGTGAGTTTCCGTTGTTTCGGACAAGATGAGGCGCAGCCACTCGTGAGTCCGACATATTTGGTGGCTACCCCTCAGAAATCAAGCACAGGTTCTGCGAATTCGACCCCTACCTCTGTGCGGCCTTCGTGACACAGACCAAGACGGATTACTCGGCAATGGCTTTCCGCCCAATTCTCAGGATTCTGGAACACCAGCCTTTGGCCTATCGTCACACTAGCTGCTAAGGCTATGAGGGCCCCGTGGGCGCTTAGAGAAGACGTACAAGTGTGTTCCTGAAATCGACCCGCGTCTCCACAAACTATAACCACCATGCGGATGGATAAGCGAGTGCTGCGACGACGCTCGATTTGAACAGCAGCGCCGCTTGCAGCCTGGGTGGACATAGGTGTTTCGCAGCATAGGCCGACAGTGGTCTCGTTGCAATGAACGTTTTGTTAAAATCAGCCTACGCATTATGACCAATTTGCCCACTGCTATCGGCCGTACGAAAGTATCGCAATGAGCGATGGTCGGCTGGCGGCAATTGATATCGGCAGCGACACCATCCACATGATTGTGGTGCAGCGTCAGCGTGGAAATCGTCTGAAGCACGTTCTGGAAAAATCGCGACTGATGGAACTCGGACTCCTGGAAGAGCGGAAAGGAAGTCTGCCAGACTACGCGCAAGGTTCGATTCGGCGGACCCTGGAGTCCTTCATGCGCCAAGCACGTGAAGCCGGTGCTTCCGAAATCCTCATTGGCGCAACCGCAGCACTCCGAGATGATCTCCACCGAAGCACGATCGCGGCTCGCCTCAGCCGAGCTGTGGGGCTGCCGGTACGTATCATCTCCAAACAACGAGAGATTGAACTCGGATTTCTGGCGGCCCGACATAATTTGCGGCCCACAGGAAAGCAGATTTTTGTCGACAGTGGCGGCGCCTCTACGGAGATAACTCTGTGCGAAGGCCGGAGTGCGCGTCAAACCGCCTCGCTGCCGGTGGGGGCTTCGAGGCTCTCGGTTCTACTTGAAGGCGACCCTCCCGGAGTTTTGAGCTTTGCCCGGCTCATGGTGCCCATCCGCTACGCGATGCGAAAAGCCCCATCCGCCCAGAACGTGCGCACAGCGGTTTTCAGTGGAGGGACGGCCCATCGCGTTTGCGATGTCGCGGGGAACCCTCGGCACCTTCTGACGCGCGCGGCGCTCGAGCGGGCATTGCGGCACCTCCTCAAGAAACCCGCCAGGAAAATCGCCAAAAAATATGATTTCGATCCTCGGAGGGTACCGCTCTTAATATCGGGCGCCGTAATCCTAGCGGCGATTCTCGATCACTATGGTTTGGAGCGCGCGGCCGTGACGGCCAGCACCGTGCGTGAGGGGATGATACTTGCTTACTTAGCTCGACCGAAGGCTTGGTGGAAAAATTAAGCTAGTTGCTCTTGTTCCAGGCTGGCTGAGAGGCGAAGGGTAGGACCGATCAGCCGCGGCAATGGCAAAGTACCGCACCTGTGGAACAGTTCCAAACTCTGTCGGCCTATAGGGCAGCAATGTCGGGCAAGCCAAGATTCTTGCCGAGTATTTTCTAACAGATTGGCTCCTCGAATGAGGTTATTTCTCCAAATTCGATGGGGCTCACGTTGTGGGATTCTGACGCGTCTCCAGTGACTTGGGTGGGGCGACCAACTGGAGGTCCAAATCGCGGTCGAGGTCGTGCCCGCGGCGCAGTTTGACATGTACCCGATCTCCGGGTTTCTTATCCCAAAGGGCCAAATGCACATCCGCAATCGACTTAATATCCTGGCCGTCGATCGCAATCAAAACGTCTCTTTTCTTTAGTCCGACCTTTTCTCCTGCGCCGCCCGCAGCCAAAGAAGCGATCCGATATTCCCCACCTTTATTTTCCAGGTTCACACCCAGAACACCGGCCGGCGGCAGATTCTGTTCTTTGCTGAGCAGAAAATAGTCTGCTATGTGCGGCTCCAGGTCTTGTCCGCTGCTGAGTACGATCGCCTCCGTTAGTTTCACTCGGCGCTCCAGACGTTGAGGAATACCGGAACCGAATTCCACGTGCCCCGCGCCGCAAAGGATCACCATTCGACGGTCTGGGTTAGCATTGAGATAGGCGGCGGCACTTTCCGCCATGCCTTCGTCCCATACCAACTGCGCCTCGACAAAATGGTTGAAAGCGTCAGGTTTCATCCCGGCGTGTCCTTCAAATGCCTTGCGCAGGCGATTTCTATAATCTTCATCGGCGGGTTCGATTTCATGAGGCAAGTAAGCACGATCGTTCCCAGATAATCCGGCAATGCCAACTTTTGCGACGGCCGAAACCAGCGCGGTAGGAACGTTGAGGGCACGAACAGGAATGTGTTGTTCGCGCGCGTAACGAAAAATGGGGGCATACAAGCGATAATCGTATCCCCAGCGCTGGTAATATTCGGTGGCGCGAAGGAATTCGTTCTCCTGGATTTTTCCCTCGATATAGTCGTCCACCTGCTTCTGGAAGGGTTGCTGGAAATATTCGACTCCGATCGCGATATGGGGATCAATTTCATGCAGCCGTGTAATGATTTGAAGCTGATTTAGATGATTGTCATAGCGATCGTGTGTCTCACCGACGAAAACGACGCGTTTGGCGGCGAGCTGTGTGACGAGCCTATCCGTTGGTAAGGGCGCGTCCAGATCGATCGTCATAAAGGATGCCCGATCCTGGCCCGCCGCTGCAGCCCCGGAGCCGCAACACAATCCAACTGCCATAATGAACAGGTATCCCGAACGCCAGAGCCGCATGGATCAATCATAGCAGAGGGCCCCCGGCGAACTGCCAGCGTGACCTCTTGTATTGAGTCGATGTTTAAGGGGGCGGCGGTGCTAAGCTTCGTTACTTCTCGTCAGACGCGAGCCCGGCCAATCGCATCGCCAAACCCTGAGCCCGCTTCGGATCGTAAGACCTTAACATGGCCATCTTCTCAGCTTCGAGCGAGCCTTCGGCGTGAACCGCAAGCACCGCCTGATAACCTCCATAAAGGCGAGTAGTGAGCTCGCTGATCAGATTGAGCATGGCAAGCCGTCGTTCAGCGGGCCAAGCGGCTCGCAAATACTTTTCCAGGACTGGACGCACCTCGCTGGAATTCCAATCCGCACCAGACGGGCCGGTTACTAAAAGGCCGCCCGCCAGATCCTGAACGATCTCGATGGCGCGATGAAAATCGCGGGCAAAGGTCCACTTCGCGAGGTTTGTTGTGAAGACGTGCGGACAAGCAAATCCATCGACTATTTCGCAACGAAGCGCTGCGAGTTCCACCAGGGCTCGGACCGTCTCAGCGTAACCGGCGAGCCAGGTCAGCTTATCGCGTACATGGCCGGCGCGTTCGATTCCATTCGCTTGCGCGATGCTGATTGCCGAGCCGACCAGCGCGTCCAGCAAGGGGAGCTTATAACTCACGGCGGTGAAGCGATGGTATTCCACGAAGCCAAGTGCGGCACTGCCGGCCAAATCCGGCCGGTCATGGAAAAACACGCGTTCCCATGGAACGAAGACATCCTCAAATACTGTGAGCGTCTCGATCATTTTGTGCTTTGTGGAGATGGGGCGCGTAAATGGATCGTCTGTGCCGTGCAGGAAATCCGAGGCATACAAGCGAAGGCCGGGGGAGTGAACAGGTACAGCGAAGGCCAGCGACCAGGGCTCGTCGCCCGCGCTCATGCTTCTGCTGGGCAGTACGATGATTTCGTCGACGTAGGGTGAGCATGAGGTATGCACCTTCGCCCCGCGAACGATCATGCCATCTGACCGTTTTTCGACGACACGCACGTTGAGATCGGGGTCCGCCTGCTCTGAGGGACGCTTGCTTCTATCGCCTTTCGCATCGGTTTGTGCCACTGCCAGAGCGAGATCTCCATCACGATATCTTCGATACAACGTTCTGACTCGTTCCAAACCCTGCGTTTCTCCAGCGCGGGCCAGCAGACGCATCAGTGCGAAGAGCGCGTCGGTTCCGATTTCCTTTATGAGCAGAACCAAAGTGCCGCCTAGCGCCGTGCCGGTCTCGATCAGCTTGCTGCGGTCGAGGAGATCCTGAGTACAGCGAGGGACGTGGTAGTAGGTCGAATAGACCGCGTTCCCTTCCCGCCGCGTAGCTAGTTGCTGAAGCTTCGGGTCCTCGGCCAATTGGAAATCTATTGCGGCGTGCCGGGCCGCAACGCCCAATTCTGGGTGTCCCGTAACGTCGCGCACGCGCTGACCTCGATAATAGACTTCCCGGCCATCTCGCAGGCCACTAAGGAATTGTTCAGCGGTTCGAAGACCCATGAGCAAGCACCTCGCATCCTTTGCTTACGACCTGCCTTGTCCGTGCAATTATTCAGAACATGCGCTCAATTCTCTACAGAAGATCGGTATTTATTCTTTTGTGGCAGGCGGGACTCAGGATAGTGGAAGTATGGACTACTTTGTATGAAGATTCGTTCAGGACTCATGCCATCGAAGACCACTTCTGATTCTTCAAAACGCTACTTCACGTTCGCCGAGCGACGTAAGGCTCCACGCTATGGCTTGGTGGCAATTGCCGAACTTACAGACGCCGGTGACGCCAAGATGCTTTCGGCAAAGGTTACGGAAGTAAGTCGCACCGGATGTTATGTAGATAGCCCGAAAACATTTCCCGTCGGGACATCACTAAAAGTAATCATCTGCCGCGATCAGCGCACATTTGTGGCGAAGGCAGACGTCATCCACGTGCAAGAACAAATGGGGATGGGCATAGCCTTCATTGATCCACCGCAGGACCAGTTAAAGATACTCGATTCCTGGCTCGCCGCGCTTCCGTCATCCTAGCCCCTAACAAGGCCTCTCATAACTTTCCGCTTTAGGATCTTGGTTTCATATTGACTCATGCCCGCCAAGAGCCTCCGTTAGTGCGCCGCCAGGGGGGCTGCTAAATGGCGGATAAGTTAGCGGTTTCGAAGAGCTTGTATTCAGCGTTTTCAATCAGCTAAAGTTCCCGCCACAAAAAGAAGGGAGGCTTTATGACACCGCCGAGTTCCTCCGATGCAGAGTTTTTTCAGCAGAGGGGCTTTGGGCAAAAGCTCGGATTCGGTCAGCGTCCGGCCTTGCTGATTGTGGACATGGTCAAGGCATTCACGAATCCCGAGATGCCGCTTGGCGCGAAGCTGGACAGCCAGATTGAAGGTATCCAGCTTCTGCTGCATGCCGCACACGGTCGAGGTGTGCCTGTCATTTTTTCGACTGTGTCCTATGACGACGAAAACCTGAAGGATGCCGGCGTGTTTGGAATGAAACAGAAGGGGTCGTCCACTCTGCGCGCGGGCACCGAAGGCGTGCAGATTGACTCTCGCCTCGACTTCCGCCCGCCCGATTCGTTGCTCGTCAAAAAGTATGCGTCCTGCTTTTTTGGAACCGATCTCGTTTCGCGCCTCCTGGTTCGCGGGGTCGATACGCTGATCATTGCGGGATGCACGACGAGCGGCTGCGTTCGCGCTTCCGCCGTCGATGCCTGCCAAACCGGTTTCCGCCCGATGGTCGTGCGTGAAGCCGTTGGTGACCGCTCGCAGTCAGCTCATGACCAAAGCCTTTTTGACTTGAATGCCAAATACGCGGATGTGGTGTCCCTGGAAGAAACACTGCAATATCTGAACACCCTTCGCGCCGCCGCTGCCTCGGGTGGTGCGGGCGCCTAGATCGGAGAGCATCCGCTATGGGAGAGTTGCCTACTCGAAATCCACAGGAACAAACCCGCTTTCCTTATTCCGCAATTGTGGACCGAAAACCTCTGCGGTGGCCGAACGGCGCTCGCATCGCCGTCTGGGTAATTCCTAACATCGAGCACTTTCTGTTCGACCGCCCTTCTACTTCGATGACACACGCCACTACGAGCCTCGTTCCCGATGTGCTGAATTACTCCTGGCGCGACTACGGCGTGCGCGTGGGAATCTGGCGGCTAATGGACATCATGGACCGCTACGGCATCAAGGGAACCGTTGCGCTTAACTCGGACGTTTGCCTCCGCTATCCGCGCATCATTCAGGCAGGAAACCAACTCGGCTGGGAATGGATGGGACATGGGACGAGCAACTCGATCATGATCAATCGGCAGACCGAGGAGGAGGAGCGCTCGCTCATTCGCGACGTTGTCGACACGATTGAAAAGGGTACGGGAAACCATCCACGAGGATGGTTGAGTCCGGCGCTAAGTGAATCACATAGAACACTTGACCTGCTGGCTGAATGCGGCATCGAGTATGTCTGCAACTGGGTCAACGATGAGCAACCCTATCCGATGCGAGTCAATACGGGCTCGATGATTTCCATTCCTTATTCAGTTGAGATCAATGACATCCCGGCTTTTGTAGATCTGAAACAAAGTGCCGAGACCTTCGGGCGTATGATTTGCGATCAATTCGACGTTCTGTACGAAGACGGCGCCAAGACCGGGCGAGTCATGGCTATCTGCTTGCACCCTTTCCTTATCGGGCATCCCTACCGGAGCAAGTACTTCGCTCAGGCACTCGCGCATATTACCTCGAGGCAGGACGTGTGGCTCACGACCGGTGGCGAGATCACGGATTGGTACGTGAAAAACTATCTCCGCCCGCAATAACTTGGAGAATGTTCCCGAACTCGATAGCCGTGCTCTCGTTAGCGATCACTGCAGCCGTTAGCTAAGGTATTTCTTCGGATTTCGGGCGGTGAGTTTCTGCTAGTATGTCATGTAGCGTGGTTGAGCTTGGATTGAAAGACTAAGTCATTCTCATCGAAGGGATAACTCAGGTGGACACAGCCAGGATTGTGCAGGAGATAGACAGCGAAATTGCGAGGCTCACCTCTGCTCGCAGCATCCTCAAAGGAAATAATTTAAGCGGACACGCACCACAGCACACGAGGAATGCGGCAAGCAAGAGAGCTGTTAGTGCAAAACCGGCTAACAGGCTAAGCGCAGCGGGTCGAAAAAGGCTTTCGGATCTGATGAAAAAACGCTGGGCCGATCGCAGGAAGAAGGCTGCTCCGAAAGCCAAGTAAGGTTAAGCGACCCAATCATCTGCGAAATCATTGGAGAACTCAGTAAGGACGACGCTGGGAGGTGTACGGCGCGAGTGCGGGCACTCTGACACCTTTGACACCATTTAGGTTCCGTGTTTTCGCAACCGCAAACGAGTTTTTGAGCTGAAAGATTAGACTGGGCTGCGGCTCTCCGCCCTCAGGGCGTGGGGACGCTAGCCACGACTTGATTCGAGTACGTGCTCTCCGTATTGCCAGAGGCAACAGCTGTCGCCACATAGTAATACGTCTGACCGGCCAAGACGCTGGGATCGACGTACTGAGTTCCTGCAACGATAGAAGAATTCACCAGGGTGTACGGGCCGCCTGACACGGATCCGCGGTAGACGTTATAACCGATGACCGTTGATGGGCTCGCCGTCCAGCTCAAAGTGGCCGTATGAGCCAGTACACCAACGCCCGAGATCCCGATCGTGGTAGGGGAATTCGAGGCATCGCTGGCGATGGTCACATTATCGGTAATACTGCCGGTTGCCGAGGGTGCAAACGTGACGTTCAGGGTCACCACTTGGCCGGGCGTGATAATTTCCCCATTTGAGATGCCGGAGGCATTGAAGCCGGAACCCGCGACCGTGACGCTCGAGACAGTTATGTTGACCGCCCCAGAATTCGTCAAGGTCACACTCTGGGCGCTGCTGTTATTGACGATCACATTACCGAAGCTCAAGCTCGCTGTGCTCGGGGTGAGTGCACCAGGAATCGCGGCATTGACGGTGAGTATCGCGGCATTGCTTGTGATGCTACCAACTGAGTCGCTCACAACGACTGTGAATTGCGCACCGTTATCGGAAGAAGTTTCCGCCGGAGTTATGTAACGCGAGGAAGTCGCGCCGCTAATGTTCGTGCCGTTCTTTTGCCACTGATAGATGAGCGGCGAGGTACCCGAAGCGGTCACTGAAAACGTGGCCGTTTGGCCCGCTGTGATGGCTTGGCTCGACGGTTGAGTGGTAATAGAAGGCGCCACGGGAGCTGGATTTACCGTCAGCACTGCACTATTACTGGTTGCACTACCAGCCGAATTGCTAACCGCAACGCTGAACAGCGAGCCATTGTCGGAAGTAGTCTCCGCTGTAGTCGTGTAAGTAGGTGAAGTTGCGCCGCTAATAGGTACGCCGTTCTTTTGCCACTGATAAGTAAGGGGTGTTGTACCCGAGGCGGTCACCGAAAAACCGGCCGTTTGGCCGGCTGTGATAGTTTGGCTCGCTGGCTGGCTAATGATGCTGGGTGCTACAGGATCCGGATTGACGGTCAGGGTCGCGCTATTACTGGTGATGTTACCGGCAGAATTGGTGACAACAACCGAGAACAGAGCTCCGTTGTCCGACGTCGTCTCTGCGGCGGTCGTATAGCTGGCGGAGGTTGCGCCCGAAATGTCTGCCCCATTCTTGCGCCATTGATAGCTTAGAGGCGAAGTGCCGCTAGCAATGACCGAAAACTTCGCTGTTTGACCTGCAAAAATAGTCTGATTGGCCGGCTGTGTGGTAATGGACGGAGCCATCGGCGATGTTGTAACCGAAAGCATGGCCAAATTGCTGGATACGTTACCGGCAGAATTGCTGACGGCTACACTGAACTGCGCACCGTTGTCGGAAACGGTTTCCGCAGGCGTCGTGTAGCCGGCCGACGTTGCGCCAGCTATGGTGGTCCCATTTTTGTACCATTGATAACTCAGCGGCGCGGTACCTGAAGCTGTAACGGAAAACGTCGCGGTTTGACCAACGAGAATAGATTTGCTTACGGGTTCGACGGCGATCGAGGGTGCTACTGGGGTGCCAATGCCGGTCATCTGGACCACGAACGTCGAGCTCATCTGCGGGCCATTGAAGGAAGCTGCACCCGATGCGTTGCCGGCCGAAGTGGGTGCAAAGCTCGCGGTAAAGGTGGCGCTATTACCAGGATTCAGGTTCACGGGCATTGCCACTCCGCCGATGGCGAAGCCAGCGCCTGAAGCGCTAGCCTGGGAAATCGTGACTAAACTCGTTCCGGAATTGGTAAACGTCAAACTCTGATTGCTGGTGCTGCCCACAGATACATTTCCGAAGCTCAGGGCGGCGGGGCTGGCGCTTAGTGGGGCGGAAGGCACGGAATTGGACGTTGCTGAGGTGGAATTCGTGGAATTGGTCGTGACAGAGGCGGAATTGCTCTTGGCCGAGGTAACGCCGGCGCAGCCCGAGAGGATTACGACGGATGCGAAGAGGGTTAGAGTTAGAAAAACAATTTGCGTGGGGGCACTGGGGCGCGTATGTGGATAGGTCGAAAGTAACTGCGAACGCAAACTTCCCGGGGTAGTAAGCACAACGCAGCGAGTCTATGAGCGTGTGCGATCCACCTCTACTGGTCAGACGAATCGATGAGGTACAGGTGTTCAGGAGTGTCCGAGCGAGCAGTCGGGACTGGCCTATTGGGGAACGATAGTGTTCACTCGACGTACGAATTACCAAATGCTTTTCCGACCTGAGTTTCGTCCTTTGAACTACCTTTCTGTTCTCCAACAGCCGTGGTCAGGGGCACGGCGGGTGGCCTCATAGCCTGGGCCAACGCATGATCCACGAGTATGGGATGGCCGCCATTTGATTTCACCTCGGGTTCGACACCGATGTCCTGCAAATCGAAATCGCGGGCAACGTCTTCAACAATTTTTTCGGAGACCGTTTTCGAGTGTTCCACAAAGGCACTGATCAGCGCGTGCTCGCAGAGTAAATTTGTAATTCTCGGTATGCCACCGGCATGGTGATGCACGGCCTCGATTGCTTCGGAACTGAAGATCTCTTCGCCCGTGCTGCCGGCCATGCGCAAGCGCTGCTTAACATAACCCTGTGTTTCGAGTAGCGTGAGGGGACCCGTCTTCGCCCAAAGTGTGATGCGTTGCCGAAGCTGCCGGAGTTGTGGGTCATTCACTTTATCTTCCAACTCAGGTTGGCCGGCGAGGACGATCTGGAGAAGCTTCGCAGTGGAAATTTCTAGATTTGTCAGGAGGCGAATCTCTTCGAGCATTTGGGGCGACAGATTCTGCGCCTCATCTACAATCAAAACGACACGACTCCCGATTTGATGCTGCTCGAGCAACCACTGATTCAGCTTCATAAGTGCGCGGCTTTTCAAGGTCGATTCACAAGGGATGCCGAAGCCCGCCATCATGAAATCGAAAAATTCCAGTTCACTCAGTCGAGGGTTGAACATGAAGGCCGTGGAGATCTGCTCTTGGCGACACCACTCAAGGAGTTTGTTGAGTACGGTCGTCTTGCCAGTTCCTACTTCACCAGTGAGCAAAACAAAGCCTTTACGGGCTTGGATTCCATAGATCAAACACGCAAGGGCCTCCTGGATGTGCCCTGTGAGATAGAGGTATCGCGGGTCGGGATTAACATTGAAGGGGTTCTCGCGGAGTCCGAAGAATTTTTTGTACATATAAACCTCAAAGTGTTACTTCCAGTTCAAGGCCAGCGGTCTCCTCATCTGGCCCGGACAAGCAATGGATGCCACTCAAGGGTCAAACCGTACTGGCTAAATGATGCCGGGAGCCCGCAACTGAGAACGGGACAGCTGCCAACTCCGCTACTCTGCTGCTCGAATTCGTAGCTTAGGCCGAAGCTGAATTGACGTCCGATCGGGCGGTTCAGCCTGGCACCGGCGAACCAATTGTCAAAGTTACTGGCAAAAACGGAGATGGAGATAGGGACGAGCGAGTGGTTACTGGCGTATCCGCCATAAACCGAGGCAGACCACAGTTTTGTCAATTCGCGACGCGCCGTGGCCGTTACCGTTTCCGTGCGGCTGCCAAAGAAAACGCCCGAACCGGCGGTTACTCCGCGAGAGTAGGAGAGAGAGTAGGTAGTACGGCGTCCCTCGTAACTCAGCGAGCTGAAGGCTCTCCAGCTCAATTGCTTTGTGTTATTCAAACCGAAGTGTTGGAAATGGAGAAATTGCGGTCCAGCCGCTAGCTGGAAGGCCCATCTCCCGGTGATCTTCCGCCCAAAGGCCGCCTGAACCGAATCGGTCTCCAGGCGACCGCTCACTCCCGTGAAGGTTGTAAGATTGTGATCGTAAGTAAGGGCGAGGCTGTTTTTGCCGCTCAGAGCGTAGTTATATCCGACACGCCCAGTGGCGTTTTGGCTGTTGATGTATCCGGAATCAAAAAAGTGCTGTAACCCGTAGGAGCCTACGAAGGTTAGCGTGGTTCGCCGGGTGAACGCATAATCGGCTTCGCTTAGTGCGGTAGTGTAGATCTGCCGTGCCAGAGCTGTTTGGATTGTTCCACTTGAAGTCAAGGATGGTTGGATGGCGCTTAGCGAGCGATTCTCGCCCAGGGCGGTAGCACCACCTGCGAATAGACCGCCAAAACTCGATCCCCATGAATACAGCACATCGTCGCGCAACAGCACTGTCCACCGGCCTAGGAATATTCGTTGCGAGATGGTGGCGTTGTGGTAAGGCAAATTCGGGATGCCATAAAGAGAGGGTGGATAGAAGGTGTCCCCCCCGCGATAGGCGACTGTTAGATCAGAGCGACGCCAGTGGCGCTCCACATCAAGGCTGCCGCCCAATCTGGTTACGGACAGAGTTTTGCCCGCTGCAATGCCGGTTTCCCCGAATTCTGAAAACTGCAATGCGGGATCAAATATCCCCCTCAGACGGCGCAAAGAGCCCAAGCCCAAAGTTTCTGCGCCCGAAAGTACGTGCGTGTCTGGTTGCGCCGGTACTGAAGCTGAGCCACTGTTCGCCCCCAGAGAGGTTTGATTGCTGTCGCTGCCAGCCTGCAAGGGCGGCAATGGCTGAGCGGGAGCCCCTGAATCGGTTGATGGAGAAGCCGCCGGAGGTTGCTGCGCCCGAGCGAGGGAGACGCAAAGTACGGCGGCCGTGATCAAGGCCCGCAGGGCATGTGAAAGCCACGTGCGTTTCATTTGCATGAGCTTTAAGTTAAGGTACGACGATCGTATCGCCGTTCTTCAGGACGATATTCTGTTCGGTTCGTTTGCCGGCGATAATTTCCTTGTAGTTAAACGACAGCTTTTGCTGCTTTCCGTTTTCTTGCCGCAGTAAGTAGATCTTTTTCGAATTCGCGTATGTTGTGAAACCGCCCGCATTCGACAGCGCCTGTAGAATGGTCATTTCCGGAATCAAGGTATAGGCGCCAGGGCGGGCGGCCTCGCCTAAAACGTAAAAGCGTTGACTATTAATCTGAGTGACAATGATCGTGACTTGAGGGTTCGTGACAAACTTATTTAGACTTTTTGTGAGTTCCGCCGCCAGTTCCGAGGGAGTCAATCCGGCTGCCTGCATATCGTTGAGTAGAGGAAGGGAAATCTTCCCGTCGGGGCGAACAGGGACCGTACGGGAAAAATCCGGCTCCCTCCACACGCTGATGTCCAGCATGTCTTGTGAACCGATCACGTAGTTTGGATCTTGGGTGGTGACTTTTTTCGCAAGTTCGTTCGCAGCTGATGTAATGGCTTGCGGGTGCTGTTTGCCCGCAGCCTCCTGCGCGCCCATGCAAAGCGCGAGCAGCAAGGAAAACGCAACTGTCAACAGAGTCAAGCGCCTACATTCGCACACTTTTCGCTTACCTCCTGGGAGCAAGTGGTAGTTGCGCTACCAAGAGCGCCCTATTCGGTTGAGTTCTTGATCTGACCGTTACCATTCCCCGGATAGCCGTAATACGAGCCATAGGTCAGAAGTCTTTCACTGACAGAGTTAAAGACCACACCCAGGACATTCTTGCCACGCAACTCCTCTTTGGCCCTCTGAGCGATTTCCGCGGGGGTGGAATAAGCCTTCACCACGAGGAGCAAAGCATCACAGCAGCCGGCAGCAACGTTCGCGTCAGTGACCGGAAGACAGGGCGGTGAATCGACAATGACCCAATCGAACAGCGGTGCTACACGGTCAATGAGCCGTTTGAGTCGTCCGTTTGCGAGCAACTCGCTCGGATTGGCAACTTTTGTTCCGCCCGGGACGAGATAAAGATTTCCTTCCTGACTTGACTGCATAACCGCCATCTCGTCGGCTTTTCCTTGCAGATAGTCGCTTAAGCCGGGGGTATGCGGTGCTCCGAGTAATCGATGCAGACGTGAGGAGCGCAAATCTGCGTCTATAACCAATGCCCGTTGGTCCGGCTGTTGAACGATTGCCTGCGCTAGATTGAGGGTTACAAATGTTTTTCCCTCTCCCGCCAGAGCGCTCGTTATTAAAATAGTTCGAACCGGTTGGCTGCCTCTAAGCTGGCAGAGTCGCGAGCGCAAGCTGCGAAACTGTTCTGCGCCCACGGCGTTTAATCCCACACCGGAGAAGATATTCACAGATGGGTCGAGAGACCACTTAGGGGACGAGCAACCCTTTCTTAGATCATCAAATTCCAGTGTGTCGGTTGCATGGCGATCCACGACGTTCACGCGCATCCTCGCCTCGGTGCGGGCGGGAGCTGCACTCCTCGATTCGGC
>Ga0206974_1117_pt1 | contig 18783 bp, 16 predicted proteins | sample Alteio_BWOrgHeat_84_FD_152920 | JGI IMG/M metagenome (GOLD analysis project Ga0206974, IMG submission 152920) | Enriched cells from forest soil in Barre Woods Harvard Forest LTER site, Petersham, Massachusetts, United States -... | ecosystem: Environmental > Terrestrial > Soil > Temperate forest >... | reverse complement strand
GAGGTACGACGGCAAGGGGGCACGGATGCATCCCGACTTCGAGCTGGAGTCGTTCCTCCATGATCTGCGTCGGTCGGCGGTACGGAATCTGAGAAGAGAGGGAGTGCCTGAATCAGTGGCAATGAAGATTAGCGGACATAAGACAAACGCGGTGTTCCGGCGCTATGACATCGTAGATAGCTCAGATTTCCATGCTGCGATGAAGCGGTTGAGAAAGCAGCTAAGGCACAGAAGCCTGCTAACGCCGAGAACGGCTGAGAATGGGCATAAGTTAAGGCATAGCAAAATGAGACCTTCTGCAAGTCATAGAAAATGGTGGGCCTGGACTGACTTGAACAGTCGACCTCACCCTTATCAGGGGTGCGCTCTAGCCACCTGAGCTACAGGCCCGCATTGGAAGCGATTACCGTTGAAAGATTGCGCGCGACTTTAGTCAAAACCGGAAAGCGGTTCAACCCGCAATCCTAACGGCCTCATTTTATCATCATCCCCCACAAACTTCTTCTCGCAATCGATTCTCCTCGCAACCGCTGCGTTGCGTTCTGGTCGAAACATGCTACAGAGCAAGACGCCGAACGCTTCGTCGACAGCGCTTGGGTTTTGAGAGACTTTGCCAGGAAGATTGTTTTCGTGCCAGCTAACATCCTTCCATTCTGTAGCTTATGGCGCCGGTGACGGTCTGCGTCGGGCCAGCCTTCGTAATCGCTTGTAATCAACTTCGATCCTGAGAGAACTGCTCCGAAATCTGTAACGAAGCTGTTAATAGTCCGTTCGATTGCGGCCCGAGAAACAGTACTAATGGTCCATTCTGAAAGTCTGCCCCTGACCTCTATATAAGTTATTCGAAAGCTTGCATTAGCTGGTCTTTAGTGCCTGCTCCTGGATTTTGTGAGGGGCAAAGAGCGCGCGTTGCGCGGCTGCGCAGCAGCCTGAAACAGGAGGGTTGTCAGGAAGACGGTGAGAGTTGGCCCAAATCATATGCCGATTGATGCCCTAGATCAGGAAGTCATCAACAACCTGCCGCGATTGGCCGACGTGTATGACGCGTACGGCGTCCAGGTGAATGCTTTGCCTGTTGATGAAATCTTCGCCCTCTACGAACGAACCGGCTTTCTTTATCCAGACAAAGCGGCTCGGCTCCTGCCCCATTTGGAACAGGTGAAAGATAACTGGCGGCGCATGCTGAAGGGCGGAGATTCGCTTCTCTACGTACTGACTGCCGGCGACCAAAAACACGGCCGCGCATCAATTGCCGTCTGGCGCACGGCCCGGAATGGATGGACCTCGCAACACCTGGTCTCCGAGAACAATCCTTACGCGTCGCGTGCGGTGATGCTGTGCGGATCGGCGGCCAGCTTTTTGAAGGGCGTCGATGAGTCCCACCAGAATTGGTTCCGTCCCGAAAATCGCTTTCCCTCGCGCGTATTCGGCTCCATGGTCCAGACCATCGGCGAATCCTTCTCTTCAGTTCAGCGGCACATGTACTTTGCACTGTCGAAGAAAATCTCTTTGCCGACGCAAAAGGGGATCCGAGTTGTGCCCTACAGCGCGGCCCACAAAGAACCGCTTTGTGCGATTGCCACCGCGGCACGGGGCAGCGTTTACGTAACCGCGGAGGAATTGCGGGAAGACGCCGAGTTCAAAGCTGTCGACGAAATGTATCGCAAAGTGGGGCTCCGGCGAACCCGACGCGTATGGCTGGCGTATCGCGGATACAAGGACGAGCCGATCGGAGCGGTGATTGCCTATCGCGGCCCGCTGGGAGTCAACTTCAGCTACATCGAAAATCGATGTGATCTATTGCTGCATCCGACGCTTCCCGAATCAGACGTTCCCGGCGTCGCGGCTTGCTTGCTCAAGGCAGCTTCCAGCGCCTATCAAGGCTTTGAGCTGAACGCCATTCCAGTCATTACCGATCAGATTGCCGCCACCGCCCTCACGCAATTGGGTGCAGAGATGCTTCGCCATTATTGCCAGGGCATATGGCTCGGGGGTGGACAGCTGCGCTTTTATCGCCATGTGGACGGCTTTTATTCGAGATTGCTGGCTCGATCCGAAAGACATGCAACACATATGACGTTCGTAAGCTAGGGCAGTCGAATGGTTAAGGCCGCAACAATTGATTACATCATGGATGACCCGCGGGAGGCCGCGCGGCTGGAAGCAAAAGTCGATCCGGAGGCATGGGTTCAAAAGTACATGGCGCGCCACATCACACCAGGCATGGAAGTGCTCTCCGTGGGCTGTGGGCCGGGCGTCATTTTGGGAGCGGTCTGCGCATTGCATCCTTCGTTGCGCGGGACCGGCGTCGATATCAGCCCAGATCGCGTCGAGCAGGCGGTTCGGAGAAACCGTGAGAATCCGCGAATCAAGTTCTTATGCGGCGATGCTCACGCGATGCAATTTCCAGCCGAGAGTTTCGATCTCGTGTATTGCCGCATGCTGCTTCAATACCTCCAGAAAAAGGAGCGTGCCGTTGCTGAATTGGTCCGCGTCTGCAGGCCGGGCGGGCGGGTTCTGTTGCAGGACCTGGATGGGCAACTTCTATGGCATTACCCAGAAGATCCCACAATGCAGCGCGCTGTGGAGAAAGCCGTGATGGCTCTGGGAGACACCGGATTCGATCCCTTCGTCGGCCGAAAGCTTTTTTGGCTGGCACGGAAGGCCGGCCTCGAAAATCTTCAGGTGCAGGTGGACTGTTATCACTTGATCGCGGGGCAAGTCGCTCCGGACATTTGGAAGCAATGGGAATTAAAGCTGGAGATTGCGCGGCCGCAGATGACCCGGGTCTTCGGAAGTGAAGCCGAAGCCAAAGCATATTCGCGGAGGTTTCTGGAATATCTGAGCCGCCCGGATACGCTTACTTATTCCACGGTTTTCACGGTGACTGGAGAAAAGCCCTTATGAAGTCCCGGCTGCTTTGGAATTGCTGGCGCATGATTGCCTTTCAAGTCGCACAGGATGCCTGCAGAAGTAAATCGAAATAGCGCAGGAAATCCATTTGAGTCACGGGAAAAAGGAATTTAGCAGGCCCAATACGCAGTGCCCAAAAATTCGGATTGGGGATCCTACGCCAGCTCCGCTGGCTATCTCCTAGAGGGGGATGGATATGTCGCCGATACGCAAGAACGAAATCAGCTGGATGGCCTGCGCGGGCCGAATGCTGCTGGCCGGCATGCTCGCCGTGTGCCCGATGGCCAATGCGTCGGCGGCAGGGCCGCAAAGTGTTCCCGACGTCACCAGCATGAGTCTGGAGGACCTGATGAACATGCAGGTCACGTCGGTGTCCAAGCGGTCGCAGAAGGTAGCTGACGCGGCGGCGGCAGTCTTCGTCATTACCCAAGAAGATATCCGTCGTTCAGGAGCTACCAGCATCCCGGATGCGCTGCGGATGGTCCCAGGCTTGGAAGTGGCGCAGATTGACCAGAACAAATGGGCCATCGGCTCGCGAGGGTTCAACGGACGATTCGATAATAAGCTGCTGGTTCTGATCGACGGCCGAAGCGTCTACACACCTCTTTTCTCAGGCGTCTACTGGAACGTGCAGGACGTCGTGCTCGAAGACGTGGACCGCATCGAAGTCATTCGCGGTCCCGGAGCCACATTGTGGGGTGCTAACGCCGTCGACGGCGTGATCAATATTATTACGAAATCGGCCAAGGCCACGCAGGGCGGACTGGTATCGGCAGGAGCGGGATCACAGGAAGCCACTGCCGAAACCGTACGGTACGGCTCCAAGGTCAAGGACAACACCTATTATCGCGTGTATGGCAAATACTACGATTGGTACCCCTCAATTGACACGAATGGCACCACAGCTTCCGACGGGTGGCACGCATTACGCGGCGGCTTCCGTCTCGACTCCAACGCTACGACGAGGGATTCCATCACCGTCCAAGGCGATATCTATCACGATAATTTCGGTGAGACTCTAACAGTTCCTTCGTTAACCTCGCCCACGCTCTGGAGCACGTACCCCAATAATGGCTACGAAAGCGGCGGCGATTTACTGGGCCGCTGGAATCACTCTTTTTCGCGGTCTTCGACTTCACTGCAGATGTACTATGACCGAACCAATATCTCGGACCCCACGGTTTTTGGCGACCACGAATCCGTATACGACATCGATTTCCAACACGACATTCACCTTGGCGAATCCCAGGAACTAGTTTGGGGCTTGGGCTACCGCTCGATTCAGGATAGTAACGGCTCAAGCTTCACCGTAGCCCTTCAGCCCGCGCACAGCAGCTTGAATCAATATAGCGCATTCGTACAGGACGAGGTGAACCTGCTCGACAACCGTATGCACGTTACGGTTGGTTCGAAATTCGAGCACAACCCATTCACGGGCTTCGAATTTGAACCGAACGTCAGAGTTTTGGGAACGCTCACGAATAAGCAATCCGTCTGGGCAGCCGTATCGAGAGCCGTCCGAACGCCCGCTCTCACCGAGGAAGGCCTCCAGTTGAATGTGGGAATTGTTCCGCCAGGCACCGCCCCATTCAATAGCCCCTTGCCCCTAGTTGAGTCGATTTTCGGAAGTCCTCAGTTCGGATCAGAGGATCTTCTTGCGTATGAAGTCGGCTACCGCGTGCAAGCGACCAACTCCTTCTCTCTGGATGTTGCAGCCTTTTACAACAATTACACAAATTTGCGATCTGCTGAGCCGGGCGCACCCATCCTTGTCGGCAGTCCGGTACCGAGTTATGTAGTTCTTCCGTTTGTCGCGAGCAATAAGATGAGCGGAGGGACGTATGGCATCGAGCCTTTTGCCGAGTGGAAGATTCTGCCGAGATGGAAGCTCATGGGGTCCTACAGCTTTTTGCGAATGAACATACACAAGAACGCAGACAGCTTGGATCCGACTCCGGACCTTCCGAACGGCGCGAGTCCTCGCCATCAATACTATTTCCGATCTTCTTTGGACCTGCCGAAGCATTTCGAGCAGGATCTGATGCTTCGCTATGTCGATAAACTTCCGGGCCTGAACATACCCAGCTACTACTCGCTGGATCTTCATGTCGGTTGGAAGCCAATATCGCAGATCCAGCTCTCATTCGGCGCGCAGAATTTGCTGAACAGCCAGCACTTGGAATTTATCCCAGAATTCATCAACACGCTGCCTACACAGGTTCGCCGTACCTATTTCGGAAGTATTGCTTGGACTTTTTAGCCGGGAGCCAGGTGATTTCGCGTGATACCGATTTCGTGCCACGCGATAAGACCATAATGAGAGTTCTGCGACCAATTATCGCGATCGGAATCTGCCTGAGCCTGGCTCTTGGGGCTAGCGCTCAGGCGCTTGATTCCTCCGATTCGTCGGAATACCTCATCAAGGCCGGCTTTATTTACAATTTCGCGAAACTCGTGGGATGGCCGCAAGCCGCTTTCGCCCAGCCTGACTCACCAATCGTCATCGGAATTTTAGGAACCGACCCCTTCGGCGGAATTATTGATCGCATCCTGGCGGACAAGCAGATTGACGCGCGACACTTCGTTATCAAGCGCCTGAAATGGGGAATGGACCTCAAAGGCTGCGACATATTGTTTATCGGTTCATCCGAAGCAGCACACCTGGAGGAGGTTCTCCACGCTCTGAAAGGTCAGCCCATCTTGACGATCGGAGAGACACCAGGATTTGCGAGGCGCGGCTGCATCATCAATCTGATTGTCGAAGACAACAAGGTGCGGTTTGAGGTCAACCTGGATGCGGCGAAACAAGCGGACCTGAACATCAGCTCGAGGTTGCTGGCATTGGCACGAATCATCCCGCAAGCAGCAGCCGACGCAAGGTAGCCGGAATGAACCTTCAGAACCTATCCATCAAAGGCAAGCTGATGCTGATCACGATGTTGACGAGCAGCGCAGCTTTGGTCCTTTCCTCCGCCAGTTTCCTCATTTATGACCTCATCTCCTTTCGGCATCTGCTTACGCTGGACCTGATGACCCAGGCGCAGATCATCGGATACAACAGCGCCGCCGCAATGGCCTTCCGGGACGAAGCTGCCGCCACCGCGACCTTGTCGGCCCTGACGGCAAAAGAAGACATTGTGGCCGCAGTCCTGTACAGCCCCGACGGAACCATCTTTGCGCATTATTTTCCGAATGGCAGCGCACATCCGTCCACTCTGCCCGGCCGTTCGCAAGAGAATGGCTACCGCTTCGAAGGCGGCTATCTGGAAGTCTTTCGGGACGTCACTCTGAATGGCGAACACGTCGGAACCCTATTTTTGCAATCGGACCAGCGGCAGTGGAGCGTGCGGGCCAGACGATACAGTGCCATCGTCGGAATCTTCGTGCTGGTTTCCGGCTTGTTTGCATTGCTGGTCTCGTCCCAGTTGCAAAGGCTGATTTCCAGGCCAATTCTGCACCTGGAAAACGCGATGAGAATGGTTTCCACGAAAAAGAACTACGAGGTTCGCGCCACAAGATTTTATAGCGACGAGATTGGCAGGCTCATCGACGGCTTCAATACCATGCTATCCGAAATTCAACACCGGGACACGGCTCTTCAACGCGCCAACGATGAATTAAAAACAAGAACCCGGGAACTCGAAGGCGAAATCATCCACCGTAAGCAGACCCAGGAAGAGCTTCTCAAAGCCAAGCATGCGGCCGAAGATGCCAGCCGTGCGAAGAGCGCGTTCCTCGCCAACATGAGCCACGAGCTGCGCACTCCCCTCAACGCCATCATCGGGTATAGCGAGATGCTGGAGGAGGAAACGCGCGATTCGGGTAAGCTCGAAAACCAACAGGACCTGCGGAAGATTCAATCGGCCGGAAAGCACCTTTTGTCGTTGATCAACGATGTGCTCGATCTCTCCAAGATCGAGGCCGGGAAGATGGGCTTGCATCTGGAGACCTTTGGCGTATCGCTGATGGTGGAAGAGATGGTGACCACGTTACAGCCGGCGATCGCCAAGAATGCCAACAACGTGCAGGTTCGCATGGCCGGCGACGTTGGGATGATGCGGGCCGACGCCACCAAAGTACGGCAAATCCTGTTCAACCTGATGAGCAATGCCTGCAAATTCACCGATCACGGAACCATCTCGCTGGACGTAAGCCAAAGTGCCATGGAAGGGCAGGAGTGGATTCGATTCCGGGTCAAGGACACCGGTATTGGTATCAGCGCCAAACAGCAGGAAAAGCTATTTCAGGAGTTCTCTCAGGCTGACGCAACGATCTCGCGCAAATACGGAGGAACCGGCCTAGGGCTCGCGATCAGTCACAGATTTGTGCAGATGATGAAGGGACGCATCGGCGTGGAAAGCCAGCCAGGGCAAGGCTCTACGTTCACTGTGTATCTGCCTGCCCAAGTCACATTGGATGTGGCGGAGACTGCGCAACTTGAGGGAGCCGGTGGGACTCTAGCGGGGTCGACTCAGCATAAACCGGAAGTCGACACGGTTCTCGTGATTGACGACGATCCGGCCGTCCGCGATCTGATGTCACGATTCCTGACGAAGTCGGGATTTCGTGCGGTCGCCGCAGCAGATGGCGAGGAAGGGCTGCGGCTCGCTCGCGAAGTAAATCCCTTGGTAATCACGCTGGATGTAATTATGCCGGAATATGACGGTTGGGACGTTCTACGGAAACTCAAAAGCGATCCCAGTCTGGCGCAGATTCCGGTGATTATGGTGACCGTAGTTGATAACCAGGCCATGGGCCTCGATCTGGGCGCCTCCAACTATTTGATCAAGCCTGTTGATCGTGACCGCCTCGCAATCCTGATCGAAAAGCATCGCTTGGCGCGAACTGTGAGCTTGAACCAAGGCAAGACTGCTTCTCGCCCGGCGGCAAAAAGAGAAGAGCGACAGCCAATCGAAGTGGAAGTCTCCAGGAGAACGTAATGATGCCAAAAATTCTGCTCGTCGAAGATAACGAAATGAACCGAGACATGCTCTCCCGAAGACTACAGCGGAAGGGCTATCGGGTAATCACCGCGCAGGATGGCGAGCAAGGCCATTTGCTGGCGCGGTCCGAGAGCCCCGACCTCATTCTGATGGACATCAGTCTTCCGGCAATGGACGGCTGGGAACTAACCCGACGCCTCAAAGCCAGCGAAAGTACGCGACACATCCCAATTATTGTACTGACTGCTCATGCCCTGGTTACCGATCGGGCCAAAGCTTTTGAAGCGGGATGCGACGACTATGACACGAAGCCGATCGAGTTCGATCGCCTGAGCGAAAAAATCGAAAGCCTGCTTGCCGAGAAAAAGCCGTCATGAATTCTCGTCCCAGCCGCCTGCTCATCGTAGACGATAACGAAATGAATCGGGACATGCTGGCCCGCCGGCTGGCCCGAAAAGGGTATGTTATCGGGTTGGCGGACAGCGCCAGAGATTTGCTGCCGCGAGTCAAGGAGGACGGCATTGATCTCCTGCTCCTGGATATCGAAATGCCTGAAGTCAGCGGGCTGGATGCACTGCAATCCCTCCGAGAGTCGTATTCTCCTACCGACTTGCCGATTATTATGGTTACGGCAAAAAATCAGAGCGACGACATCGTCAAAGCGCTGGAGATGGGCGCAAACGATTATCTGACCAAGCCGATCGACTTCCCTGTGGCACTGGCGCGCATCAGCACGCAGCTGTCCCATAAAAATGCGCAAGAAGCCCTGAGAGAGAGCGAGGAGCGATATGCCCTGGCTGCTCGCGGCGCAAATGACGGTCTTTGGGACTGGAATCTTCTGACAGGCGCCGTGTATTTCTCTCCCCGTTGGAAAGCCATGCTCGGTTTCCAGGAGAACGAAATTGAGGATCGCTTGGAAGAATGGCTCGATCGCATCCACGATGCTGACCGCGATCGCGTCAAACAAGAAATTGATGCGCATCAAAAGGGGTTAACGCCGCACTTTGAAAGTGAGCATCGCTTACTGCACAAGGACGGGGGCTTTCGCTGGATGCTCAGCAGGGGACTCGCCGTTCACGACGCAACGGGCAAAACCTTGCGCATGGCGGGATCGCAAACGGATATCACCGAACGAAAGGTTTCCGATCCGCTGACGGGCTTGCCCAATCGGCTTCTATTCATTGACCGCCTGGGACGCCTGATCAAACACTCGAAACGCCGTAAGGACCATCTCTTTGCGGTACTTTTCTTGGATCTGGACGGCTTCAAGATGATCAACGACAGCCTTGGCCACCTGATTGGAGATCAGCTCTTGGTCGGCGTAGCGGCCCGATTGGAGAAGTGTTTGCGTTCGTCTGATACGGTAGCGCGTCTGGGAGAGACATTTACCGTTGCAAGGCTCGGAGGAGACGAATTCACGATTCTTCTCGACGATATCAAAGAACCCGCCGATGCGAATCGCGCAGCGGAGCGGCTCATGAAGGCGTTGGCACCTCCCTTCGTTCTGGCTGGCAAAGAGATATTCACGTCGATCAGTATCGGCATCGCCATGAGCAATACCGCCTACGAGGAGCCAGAAGACATGCTGCGCGACGCCGATACGGCCATGTATCGGGCCAAGTCGTTGGGCAAAGCACGTTTTGAAGTGTTCGATGCGGATATGCGTGCCAGCGTGATGGCGCGCCTGCAATTAGAGACAGACATGCGCCGCGCGCTGGAGCGGCACGAATTTCGGAATGTCTACCAACCCATCGTCGCTCTCGACTCCGGCCGCATTGTGGGGTTCGAGGCTCTCATGCGCTGGCAGCATCCAACCAGGGGAATGATTGGGCCGGAAGAATTCATCTTCGTTGCCGAAGAGACCGGATTGATCCGCGACCTGGGATGGTGGAGCCTGCGCGAGGCCTGCCGGCAAATGAGCACTTGGCGGACTCGTTCCAAAGCCTATCTGGATTTAACTATGAGCGTCAACGTCTCTGCCAAACAGCTTTTGCAGCCTCACCTTGTGGACGAGATGAGCAAATTACTGCGTGAAACGGCCTTGCCTCCTGAAGCCCTAAAGCTCGAAATTACTGAGAGCGCCGTCATGGCGGACCCCGCAGCTGCTGCAGAAATGCTGCAGCAAATCAAATCTTTGGGGGTCCGGCTGGCGATCGACGATTTTGGGACGGGCTATTCTTCATTGAGCTACCTGCACCGCTTCCCGCTGGATACCTTGAAAATTGACCGGTCTTTTATCAGTGGCGCCGCAGATGGAAGCGAGGGCATGGAAATAGCTCGAACCATTATGCCCATGGCCAAAAATCTTCGACTGGATGTTGTCGCCGAAGGAGTCGAAACGATTGAACAGGTCGGACTTTTAAGAAGACTGCAGTGCAAATATGCACAAGGATACTATTTTTCGAAACCGCTCGCGCCCGAAGAAGTCCCGCCGCTGTTAGCAGAAGAGCCCAGCTGGGAAATGCAGAAACAATCGAAGTAGAGCCGCAATCCCTTCCGTCAAATCCTTGCGTCAGAATAGGTCTTTGCTTTAGAACTCGCCTCTGCGGCGTTCGAAAATTCCTTTCCGATGATAGACTGACTCCGGAGGCTTACCTGACGCCGTGGTTGCATGGCTATTGGTTTTGCACGTTTTCGGATTCACGCTGTGGATTTCCGGTCTACTCATGACCAGTCTCGTTTTGCTTCGCCACGTCGGAGTGGCGGATCCGCAAACACGCTCGAGCCTGGCAGGAATCGAGAAGCTCAGTCTCCGGGCGCTCGCGGATCCCGGCGCCACTCTGGCAATTCTGGCGGGAATCCTGCTCATCATGAGCAATAGTCCCTACTATCTGCACGCGCGCTGGCTGCATATCAAGCTTATATTCGTACTCCTCTTAATCGCGCTGCACGTGATCGTCGGAACGAGAAGCAAGGCGTTTTCATCAGGACGCATCACCTTAGACCGCGGATACGTTCGCCTGCTTTCCATCGTGATTGTGTTGGTCTTTATTTCCATCCTTATCGCCACGTTGCCGGGCGAAGTTCTCTTGACACACTAAAAAGAATCGCCAAGTTGGCGCGTCAGGCAAGCGCAATTACATCGATCTCAACGCGAACATCTCGGGGCAGCCGCGCGGCCTGTACCGTCGAGCGGGCAGGAAAGTCCTGCCGAAAATACCGCGCGTATGCCTGGTTCATGGACGCAAATTCGTTCATATCGGCCAAAAAGACGGTGGAGCGCACCACTTTTTCGAGAGACGAGCCGGCCGCCTGCAAAATGCCTTTCACATTTTCAAGCACGCGTTCGGTCTGCGCTGTGATGTCCCCCGAAATCAGCTCCTGCGTGCGTGGATCGAGAGCGATTTGACCCGATACGAAAACGAATCCATTCGCGCGGATCGCTTGCGAGTAAGGGCCAATGGCCTTGGGGCCTAAATCGGTAACAATCGCTTCTTTCACGAAACCTCCCGGAGTGTCGTTTTCTTCTCCAAACTGGTAACGCCAATTCGGTCATCGTGCGGCTTGATAGTGCGCACGAAACTCAGCGGGAAGGCCCGGATGATCGAGCCAGGCATGAAACTCACCGGCGAGGTTCCGGCCTGCCTCCGCTTCGACGGCCGAGCGCAATTCAGCGCTGCCGATTTCTTGTCCCGCCATATCGGTCAAAATGCGACGCAGCGCGCTATGGAATTTTTCTTCCCCGGCGATCTCTTCAAGCGAGAGTAAAAAAAGAGCTCCCTTGTAAGACTTGGCCGTGGCCTCCTGGCGGCCATAGCCTACCGCCGGCCCGAAGCCAGGCTTCTCGTCATTTGCTGTTCCCAAACTGTCATATGTCCCGATAAGCCGCACGATTTCCTGCTGGCGAGCTGGGGCGCCTCCTCGCCTTTCCGCTGCGTGGAGCGCTCCGAAAAGGGCCATCCCTCTGCCTAAAAGGAGGTCCGCCTCGGGCCGGGGACGGACATGCCAGCCGAACCAGGTTCGTGCGAGCTCATAGTCTGCCAGGTCCAAGACAGGACCGCTCGTCAAACCCAAGGTTATGGCACGATGGTCGAAGAGCACGCCTTCCGGAAACGAGGCAGCCGAAATATTCGAAGTCATCGGAAGAATAGGGGCAAGTTCCGCCGCCGTTTCGACGACATGAATTGGCAAATGACTCCTCGTGATGGAGCCGAACACCTCTTCATATGTGCTATTCGTAGCCGCCAAACGCTGTCCGGCCACCCGCGCCGTCTTTTCATCGAGCGATTCGCGAGTCCAGAAAATAACGGCGCCAGTTTCGGTCTCCACGCGCTGTTCCTGATAACGTCCGGCGACGAGGTAGGGAGGGAACTCCGCTCCGACCATTTCAAAGCGGTGCCTTAGGGACTCTCCGTAGTGCTCGATGCGCTCCTCGCGGCCCACGCCCAACACGCGGAAATCCGCCGGTACGGTGACTTCGAGTTGTTGTGCTTGCGCTCGAAGAGAACCTCGCGCGAATGGACCCGAGGGGGCCTGCCAGGCGGGAAAAACATTCGGATCGGCGAGATAGAAACCGTCGGCAGTAGCAGCCACAACTCCGCGACCTTCCGGCGCAGGCTCGAGATCGTATGCGAAGACAATCTCCCGCCTTTCGCCCTGCGGCCACGGAGGATCGAATGGAATCCGCAGGGAGGGACCTGATTCTTGCGTCACTCTTCGGTCCGCGACAGCCTTTCCGCCAACAGTCACGCTCACGTTGCTCGTGCCAAAGGACGGGCCATTGGGCAAAGCAACGTCGAGGTAAGTCAAACTCCGGTCTCCAATATTTTCGAGTTTATCCGAGACCTGCACGTGGATATGTGTCGGCTCGATTGACGTTGCGGAGACATCGACCGAACGATAGGCCTGATTAAAACCCGGGCCCAAAGCAACAGCGCAGCCGAACAATGATAGGCAGAGCAGAATCAGACAAGGTAAGCGCATTCGCGAGAAAGTCCCAGCAGAATTCTAGCGGCAGGCTAGGACCCGGTCAAAGAAGCTAATGCCAGGAAGTCACGTGGAAGCAATGGCGACTAGCTTAGCGGCGGCGCCCTTGCTGGCGCACGAAGCTATGACCGCCGACCGCGTAATTGTGGCGAGCGATGATGTCATCGGCCTGCTTATCAGTAATCCCTCGATCCACTGCGGCAACAAGCTGCGCATTCGATAGACCCGCATCCCGTAATTCGGCCAACCGCGAACCTGCGAGCACAGTTCCGCCTTTCGACCGCTGCCGCGCGACCTCCAGGATGACGTCATCAGACAGTCCCGCCAGCCGCATGGCTGCGGCTTCGCCTGCAAATGGCGTCAACTGATCCAGCCGCACCAGTTGCATCACGGAACTTTCCTTCATTCCTGCGTCAAGCAGACCGGCAATGGCGTCGCCTTCCGCAAAAACACGCTGCCGCGAGCGTGCGATGCCAACCAATTCTACGCAGCCCTGCTCGGTCATTCCAGCCCTGCCCGCGATCAGAATCTGGCGCACCTCGTCATCGTTCACATGATATTTTTCAAGCTGATCGAGACTCTCCGGATGCATGCCGACGGCGTCGAGCCGGCTCATATTGGTCTGGCGAACTTTGCCGCAGCCTACCACTAAAAGCAGGCATGCCGCCAAAGTGAACACGGATGGAGATCGCCCCAGACAAGCCGATGCTGCATGACGTGCGGTCTTCATAAGTTCATTTTAGTTCTGTGCAGACCTGCTCGTGGCGTGTTGTGCCTGGATAAGCAATGCGGCTGGCCTAAAGGACAGGATTCTGAATGAACTGTCCGGAAGGGTAATCGCTAAACTAAACCTGATAGACGCGCTCGACCCCAAACACACCTGAAATTCGCTTCATATTTCTAAGAATGCGCTCCAATTGGTTGCGATCGGCGATATCGACGGTGGCTTCCACCCGCGCTTGCAAGTTGTCCGGCCGGCTATCGAGCACCTGAATGTTGGCGCCCACGCCACTGATGACGCCGGTAATGTCCGCGAGTAGCCCAGGGCGATCTTTGCCGTGTACCACCAGCGTAACGGGATAGGTCCCTTGCGCCACATCGCTCCATTGCACGTTGATCCGCCGCTCGGATTGATAGAGCAGCTTCTGCACATTCGGGCAAGAGGTGTTGTGTACGGCCACTCCTCGGCCGCGCGTGACATAGCCGATGATAGGGTCGCCCGGAATCGGATTGCAGCACTTGGCGCGATAGACCATGAGGTTGTCGTGGCCCAAAACAAGAATGGAGGGATCACGGATGCCGAGCATCCGCTTGACCGACGATACGATCTTTGTAGCGTCCTGCCCGTCCCCTTGGGGCTTTTCCTCGATCGATTGCCCGGTAAGTTTCGCCAGGACCTGCCGGGCAGAGTATTTCCCATATCCCAGGTCTGCGTAGAGATCTTCCAGTTTGTTTCGTCCGCACTCAGAAGCTACGCGGAGCATCTCGTCCTGGGAAATTTTCTTCAAGCTTACGCCGGCTTGGCGCGCTTCGCGTTCGATCAACCGCCGGCCCACTTCCGTGGCTTGCTTACGTTCGTGCAGGTTGATCCATTGCCGGATTTTGGACCGTGCGCGTGAGGTGCGCACAAAACCGAGCCAATCACGGCTCGGAGCATGCCCCTTTTGCGTTGCGATCTCCACGACATCGCCATTCGAAAGCGGATGGCGCAGCGGCACCATCTGCCCATTCACCTTTGCCCCCACACATTGGTGGCCAACGTCGGTATGAATGCTATAAGCGAAGTCGACCGGAGTAGCACCGCGGGGCAACGTCAGGACTCTGCCCTTTGGCGTGAAGATGTAGACCTCTTCAGGATAGAGATCCACTTTGAGCGTGGAAAGAAATTCCGAGGGCTCGCGCATCTCGCGCGCCCATTCGATCAATTGCCGCATCCACACAACGCGTTGGTCGTCGCCATCGGAAACGTTGGCGCCATCTTTATATCGCCAGTGGGCCGCCACGCCTTGCTCCGCGATCCGGTGCATTTGACTAGTGCGGATTTGCACTTCGAACGACTGGCCTCCATGGATGACGGTCGTGTGCAAGGACTGATAAAGGTTCGGGCGGGGCATCGCGATGTAATCCTTGAATCGACCTGGCACCGGCCGCCAAATTTGGTGAACCACTCCGAGCGCCGCGTAGCAATTGCGCACATCCTCGGTGATGATGCGGAGGGCCAGCAGATCGTAGACTTGCTCCAAAGTCCCTTTTTGGCGCTGAACTTTCTGATGAATCGAGTAAAGCCGCTTGACGCGGACTTCCAGGGTGGCGCTGATACCATTCTCGGCAAGGTGCTTGCGGATCTCCTCCTCAACCTCGCCGAGGAACTTCTCAAATTCCTTGCCCCTCAGGGCAACGACTTTCTGCAACTCGGCGTAGGCGGAAGGCTCGAGATAAGCGAACGCCAGATCTTCCAGGTCGCCGCGTATCGCGCCCATCCCTAACCTGTGGGCGATGGGTGCGTAGATGTCGAGGGTCTCCCGGGCAATGCGCTCCTGTTTTTCCGGTGGCAGATAGCCCAACGTTCGCATGTTGTGCAGCCGGTCAGCCAATTTCACCAGCACCACGCGCACATCCGTCACCATTGCCAGCAGCATCTTGCGAACGCTCTCCACCTGGCGAACTTCCGGGGACACCAAGTCCAGGCGGCTGATCTTGGTTACTCCCTCCACCAGTCGGGCTGTATCGGGGCCAAACTCGGCCGCAATGTCTGAGAGCGAGATACGCGCGTCTTCCACGACGTCATGCAACAGGGCGGCGCAGAGCGTCGTCATATCGAGCCGCAGTTCAGCGAGGATATGGGCTACTTCCAGAGGATGCGAGAGGTAAGGGTCCCCGGATTCGCGCACTTGGGCCTGGTGTTTCTCGGCCGCAAAGGAAAAAGCACGTTCTAGCGGAGCGAGGTCCTCTCCAGGGCGATTTTGCCGTACCTGTTCCAGCAATTCGCCAAAGCGCGCCTGCAACCCACGCTCGGCTAATACGGCCTTGCTCGCAGCTACCAGGCGGGGTAGCCGACTGGACCTATCCGTTGTTGCCATGAAAGCCTATTTTAGGGCCTTCCAACGAGACGCGCTACTCCGGGTTACTGGACGACCCCGGATCGGGCAGGCCCAAAGCAAAAAGGGGCGTCCGGAATCCGGACGCCCCTTGAAGACCCAATTCGGTAAGTGCTTAGGACTTCGATTCTTTCTCGGCGATCCTTTGTTTGATTTCCTTTACCTTATCGAGCAAATCGTCAGCCTGCTTTTCGAGCGATGCCCGAGTGGCATTGTCGGACATATCGGCCTTTTGGCGCAGCAGCAGGCTTTGGTAGGCAACCGCATCAGCATAGTCGGGTCGCAGCTCCGTGGCCTTCTGCAGCATCATCAAGCCTTCGTCCACAAGCTGCCCATACTGCTGAGTGAGTTGCTCACGCACTTTGTCGGGCAGTGGGTCGGCTTCCTTAATTTGCTTTTTCGGGCTCTGAAGATTGTATGCCTGGCGCGCCTCTGCGTTTCCCCGATAGGCCAGGGTCCAGTTGATGACCCCGACCCAGTAATATGGTTCCGGATCACTGGGCGACAGCTCAATGTGCTTCAGATGATACTTCTTGGACTCGTTGTATTTATCCGGGTCAAACGGCGTGCCCGCCATGTTGTACAGGATGGAACCAATGCCATCCAGCGCAGAGAGATTCTTCGAATCCACCGAGAGGACATCCTGGAATTCAGTCACTGCCTGCTGGCCGACGCGCACATTCTCATCCGACGGTGCGCCGGGGATGTACTCGGTGGCGTACGCAGTGGCCAAATACAGACGTGCATTGAGCAGACTTGGGTCGAGGTCCTTTGCCTGCTTAAAATCCTCGATGCTGCTGTCGTATTGGCCGTTCTTAAAGGACGCTACACCTTTATTCAGCAGATCACGAGCCTTCAGCTTGCTGCATCCGGCGGCGCCAAATAGCGTGACCACCACGGCAAGCAAACCGAGCACTCGCGCAACCGTGCTACGACTGTGAATCATCCGTTGTGCGTTCATGACAAAGCTTTCATCCTGCCCTTCTTAGATTCTCCCGAGTTCGAGGGCTTTGCCCTCGTTTCCCCTTCGTTCCCGGCGAAAACTCGCCGCCCTTATTGGCCGGCTTCCAACTTGGCCGTGATCAGACCTACTTTATCCACGCCCGAATTGCGCATGATGTCGATCGCGCGTGCGACCTGCGCAAAAATGACGGTGTCATCGCCCTTGACGAAGGCAACTTTTTCGGCTCGCAGTTTGAAGATATCGTTCAGGCGAGGCCCCAGCGTGTCCCAGTCAGCATTGTCTTCATTGATTTTCAGCATATTGTTATCGAGGACCTGAACGACGATCGTCTTCGCCTCGATATTCTTCTGGTTTGTATTCGGCGGCGCCGGCTGAGGCACAAGCGCTTCCAGCCCTTTCGGCGTCAACGGTGTAATCACCATAAAAATGATCAGCAACACCAAGAGAATATCGATCAAAGGAACTACGTTCATTGAAGCGATGGAGCCTTTTTTCGCTCCGACATCCATTCCCATCTTCGTTCTCCCTTGCGCTACAGCGCTACCGTTTGCCTAGCCATGTTTCAATTCCAACCAGCTTAGGCGCCCGGCCGTACTGGCGGCGGTGGCGGAGTGCGTCCCTGTTCGGCCTTATCCGTCAGCAAGCCGACGTTATCCACCCCGGCCGAGCGGACCTCATCTACAAGCTTTACGACGTCGCCGTATTTAGCGCGGCCGTCGCTCTTGATGAAGACAGTTTTATCGATGCGGTTGGAAATGCGGTCCCGCACCAGCGAAGCAATCTGATCGAGCGCGGTCTTTTGGTTTCCGAGGAAAATAACGCCGTCGCGGGATATGCCCACGATGATCGCGTCATCGCGGTCCGCGTTGGGCATATCCGTCGGATTGGTGACCTTGGCCATCTCCACGCTCATGCCTTTCTGCAACATGGGCGTGACCACCATGAAAATAATCAGCAAGACCAGCATGATGTCGGCCATGGGAATAATATTCGGGGCCGCCATCACCGGTGCTGCTTGAATCTTGAAATGCGCCATGGCTTACTTCGTTCCGCTTCGCCGTGTGATGAAGTAGTTGATCAACTCCATCGAAGAGTTGTCCATCTCCACGTCGAATGCTTCCACTTTGTTGGTGAAATAGTTGAAAGCCCAAACCGCGGGCACGGCAACGAGCAGGCCCAGCGCCGTGGTCACCAGCGCTTCAGAAATTCCGCCGGCCACAGCCGAAAGCCCAGTCGCCTTTTCCGCTTCGATGCCCTTGAACGCGTTAATAATTCCGACCACCGTGCCGAACAATCCGACGAATGGAGCCGTCGAACCGATGGTGGCCAACCCGCTGAGCCCGCGCTTCATATCCGCGTGCACAATGGCGATGGAGCGATCCAGTCCGCGCTTGGCCGCTTCAACGACTTCAGCTTCCGAAACTTGTGCGGAAGCCGACTGAAATTCCGATAGCCCTGTTGCCACCACCTTCGCGATGTGGCTCTTCTTATTCCGCTCCGCGATGGAGATAGCCTCGTCCAGCTTGCCTTCCCGGAGAGCTCCGGCAACCTGCTGCACAAATACGCGCGACTGTTTGCGGGCCGCGCTGTACATCAGCGCACGGTCAATCATCACGCCGAGCGACCACGCAGACAGAATAAACAGAATGAACACGACCGCCTTCGCGACGAGGCTCATACTGCCCCACATGGACCGCAAATCCCACGTGCCGGCTTGCAACGCCAGCAGGTTTATTGCCGATACAGCTACGTTCGCAACCATACGGTTTGCTCCTTTTTCGTTCGCACACTTTCGACCGGGGTCTTACGACGAGCCGACCTCGGCCGGATACTTTTTAGGGGCTACTTCAATTCGCCACCAAACAACTAGCCGCCAAGGACAAACGTAACGGTGATCGTGGTATCCACTTCCACGGCCTCACCGTTCAATTGGGTCGGC
>Ga0206974_1115_pt1 | contig 18844 bp, 22 predicted proteins | sample Alteio_BWOrgHeat_84_FD_152920 | JGI IMG/M metagenome (GOLD analysis project Ga0206974, IMG submission 152920) | Enriched cells from forest soil in Barre Woods Harvard Forest LTER site, Petersham, Massachusetts, United States -... | ecosystem: Environmental > Terrestrial > Soil > Temperate forest >... | reverse complement strand
AAAAGACGAAGATCGGTTCGAGACCTTTGACAGTTTGCTCATGGATCTGCTGCGCGAAACAGTTCTGACGAGCAGCCGCGCCGATGCGATCGCCAAGGACTCGCGAATTTATCAGGATCTGCTGAGCTCCGCGGTGGCTATTCGGGAAGAACTCGCAGGTCTCGAAGGGCAGCGAGATGCTCTCTCGCGAAAGATGGAAAACGGTGGAGGGATACTAGCGCGAGTGGGAATCGGTGCGGATGCATCGCGGATGCGCGCCGAGTTGTCGAAAATCGAGCCCCACATCAAACAATTGCAAGCCAAGCTCGATCAATTGGCCCCGCAAGTCGAGGCGGCTAAGAACAAGGCCGACTTTACAGGTCAGGAATACGATCGAATGCTGGGCGATTACCTGAACGAGCCGGAAAACGCTCATCGCCTGTTTGACGCAACTTGGGAGGGAAGTCAAGAATCCGCGGCGGAGCGCGCCCGCCGGTTGGACGATTGGGTCTCTCGGCTGGAAAAGCGAGATCTATTGATCCACGTGCTGGCTAGCTATGAGTTACGGAATATCTTTCACGATTATTGCCCTCCTGTTCACTTGCAGCAGTTAAAGAGAGCGCTGGTTTCCCGGGAGGAACTAGAGCGGGTCGCACAAATTCTGAAGCAATTTCCGGCCCGGCGATTCTCCATGGAGCGAATCGAAACGCTGGCCAAGAAACTGCGTCGTTACCCTCGAAACGAGGCGCAGGCAGTGGCTTTGCATTTCACCGAAGATTTTATGCGCTTACGCCGCGACTTGCGGAATTACGAGCGTTTGGCTACCGCTATGGAACGAATCCAGATCGTTCGCAGCGAGCGCACGCGCGAGATTTCGCGCATGAATAACAGCCTGTACGAATTCCTCTTGCCTTCGGAAACTCCTCCCGCGCACGATCAAGTGATCAATCACGCCGTGGTGAAAGCCGACGTTCGCGGCTCCACTCGCATCACTAAGGACCTGCTGGCCCGCGGATTGAATCCTGCGACGCTCTTCAGTCTCAATTTCTACGAGCCGGTAAAGCGCATTCTGGACCGATATGGGGCGGCCAAAGTTTTTATCGAGGGCGACGCCATGGTATTGGCTATCTTCGAAACGGAATCGAACCGCTTGCATCAGCGCGCCGTTTCCAAGGCCTGCGCGCTCGCCCGGCAGATTCTTGCGATTTCCGCCGCTTATAACGACCGGCCCGACGTAAGCGAGTTGCCTCGTTTGGAATTGGGGGTGGGGATTGCGTTTCAAGGCTCAGCGCCCACGTATTGGGTGGACAGCGATTCCCGTATCATGATTTCACGAGCCCTCAACCTTTCCGATCGACTGTCGAGCTGTTCAAAGGTCGCACGGCGAATGCTGAACGGCAGTCCATCTCTCTTCCGATTGTTCGTCTTCCAACCCGGCCTCGAAGGCGCTCAGGAGGACGAGGCGGACGAATTTTTGATTCGTTTCAACCTCAACGGCGTGGAGCTAAACGACGAGGGCTTTGCCAAACTGACCGAGGAGATCGCGCTGCAATCTGTCGAGCTCGAGTGTGAAATGCCGTGGGGCAAGGAAAAGACCACGTTTTTTCTCGGCCAGGCGCCCATCGGCGACGCGGTCGAGCCGATTCTCTTGCGCCGTGGGTTCGTGCGGCAATTGCTGTCCGATGGCCGTATCGGACCCGAAGGGCAGCGCGCCTATTACGAGGTCTGCACTGACCCTCGTGTTCTCGAGTTAGTTGAAGCTATGACCTTCGCCGCATCCCGGAAAAACTGATCGCCGCGTTTCCGACAAATTGATCGCTGAGCTTCGGCCTCTTATAATCGCGCCCGGAGGCGCAAGGGGTCCGGTGATCCTCCCGGTCTTCAAAGCCGGCGATCCGTCCCTTCGCGGGGTGGATGGTGGGTTCGACTCCCACACGCTTCCGCCAAAGTCCCATTGAATCTGCTGCGCTTATTCCCTCGATAGTCTGATCCGGACTCAATCTGACCAGGGTTTTGGACCCAAGTTGGACCCAACTTTTTCAAAGAGCACTTCCGGTTAGTGAAAGCTCTCGCAGCGCCGGGCTCGCGATTCGCTGTCATGATCCTGGCGTCGCGGAGAAGTGTTGTCCTGAGCTACCAGACAGAGAGTGCCGGGCCGCACGATTAAGCCCGGCACCGCTCTTACGGCCGCGGTCGCATTCAAAGAAATAGCGAGTACGTTACACAATTTCACCGTGTATCCAATTGCCTCTTGATAAACATCGTGGCGAAATTCGATCGATGTTGCTACTCTCCGCGCGAAGCGCGCAAGTCACGGAAAATTGTGGGAGCGCATGTTCAGCAGCACGGATTGCAGCAATCTCACTGATCAGGAAAAGATCAAGCACGAGGTCGACGACGGTTCGCGCGACCAGATGATCACGCGTGTGGTCGAACCAGCAGTGAGCGGACGCAAACCTAAGGCTAAGTCCTTTAGATGCGAACAGCGGTAGCTGGCAACTCCGCTAAACCTAGAGGGAGAGGAGGGCGCATGCCGTCGTACGAATCCTCGATGCTAAACCTCGAAAAAGCGAAAGCAAGATGGCGCCAGCCTCTGCCCTGGCGCAGTAGTCAGGAATCGCAGATGATCCGGCGATACGTATTCCAGTGGCTCACCTGCCGCGATCCCAACAGGCCTTCCGGTCGCGCTTGGGCCCGGCAACTCGGTGTCAGCCACACGTGGCTTCAAAAACTCGTTCGGAAATTTCAGGCAGACCCGAGCCAAATGTGGCGGCTGCAAGCAGCGAGGGGTGATCCCAAATTTGCGGAACTCAGCCGTGCGCAGAATCACACGGAGCAGATGAAGGAATGTGGGGAATTGCGCGGGTCACGCTTGGCAAGAGTAGCGAAGTTCCTTCGAACTTACTGAAGCCTTCTCAAAAGAACTTTGAATGCTTGTTCGAGGTTTTCGGTTCCCCTCAAGTTCCATCTTGGTTTCGAGGTTTCCCGGAAAGGAATCTCTTCTTCCGTGCCTCAGAGATTCGGTCGAAAAGCTCCTGCATTTGATCCTGTAGCTGGAAGAATAGTTGATATTGTTGTTGAATTTCCTCGGGTAGCTCAAAACGTTCAAAGGCTTCGATGCACTTCCCTATGTACTCCCCGGGATATTCAATAACGCACTCGTCCCATACGACTGAAATTACGGGATAGCTGACTTCATCTCCCTCATTGCCGACTTCGGAGCCTTCGAAAGTCACCTGGACATCGACGCTGGGCGGAGGCGAGCCGCAAGACTGCTTGATGTACTTGATCGCCAGTTCCGTCTCAAGATCGTCAGACTCAGGATCGTCTCCCCATCCTGGGCATTCTCCGATGAATTCGTGTCCCATGCTCGTTCTTCTCCATCATTTCTCGCTAGTGTTTTTCCTGAATTCGCCTCGATTCAGCAGGCTGACAGATGCGGGAAGAAACGAGAGTAGAAATATAAGCGTTGCGGCTCTATTCCTTTGTACGGCGCTAGAATTCGACGAAGTATTTCAATGGACGGCGATAGAGTTCGCTGAATTCCAGTAATTCCACGGCATCTACCCGCCGTTCACCGGATTCGCATTTCGAGACGAACGACTGAGGATGGCCCAGTTTTTTGGCTACTTCTGCTTGGGTGAGCCCTGCTTGAGTACCGTGCCTGTTTTAAGCGACTGAGAAATCTACGATAGCGTTGGCGGTACGAAGCGTCCTTCAAAGCGACGGCATTATTGCGAGCCGCTCAGCTATATCCCAAAATAGGATATATACTCTTGGGTTAAAGTCTGGCGGCAGCTAAGTCTTTGCGGCACAAAAGCCTGACGAAGCCCTGTTAACATCAGCCGAAATCACTACGGGGGTCCCGAGTGCTTGCACGGATTTCCTCTCGCTTAAAACTCAGTGTTCCCGCCGCGACATTAAGTGGGATGTGGCAGCCAGCTAACGGACCAAGTGATGGAATTCAGCCGCTCGGCGCTAAGGCCATGCCTTCAGACGGGAAACCGGAACATGAGCCACCCTTCACACCTGCGGGCCTCGCGGCCTTCAACAAAACAAAACCGGGAGTTGGTGTCAGAATCGCCCCACCGGGTGAAATCAATGACCCGGCAGATTATTGCGATCCACAAGGCATGCCCCGGGCGGACTTGTTCGAGGTCCGGACAACACAGATCGTTCAAACACCGATCTCCGTAATCATCCTTTACGAATTCGAAAAGAGATGGCGCGTGATCTGGACCGACGGCCGAGAATTGCCGAAGGATCCAGAACCGCGATGGTATGGTTACTCAGTCGGGAAATGGATTGACGACAACACGCTCGTTGTGGAGACCATTGGCACCGATGAACGGACGTGGGTGGATAACGCAGGGCGTCCGCACAGTGGTGATCTGCGAATCGAGGAACGCTTTCACCGAGTTGACCATGACACCCTGGAAATTTCGGTAAGCCTCGATGATCCAAAGTTCTACACAAAACCTTGGGTTGCTCTCGATAAGTTTCCAATGAGATTAGATCGCGCCAACTTCGATGTGCGAGAGATGATTTGCTCACCTTCGGAATTTGCAGAGTACAACAAAGAAATAGGCACTCGCGCAACGCCCCCTGCGCCCAAGTAAGCCTTGGAATGGAACGGTGATGCAAGCTTTCGGTGGGCCGCGCATTTCGTTTTAACCCTCTGCCGAAGAGGAAGCCTCGGGATTGAGGCCGAAAGAGGGCGGTCGCCGTTTACTGCGGCGTCTGAAATCGATCAGGTAAGGAACGCAGCCACTATTTCCCGTCGTCCACCGCTTGCGTCTTTTTAGCGCCTATTTCCACGATTCCGCCGCTCTCTTCGGCAGGGAGTACGCCCACTGATTGATCTCTATTTCGAGGCCGTCAGGATCGATGATGTGGGTGGAATACAGTTGGGTTGGTGGAGAGAAATATGGCTCCTCCCTTAGGGAAATGCCATTTTGCTTGAGCTGCGCAATCGTCTTGGTCAGGTCATCGACCACCAAGTGGATGTGAGAGAAAAATGGAGCAGCATTATCCCGTGACGGCATGAAGTCGACGAACGTGTCCCGGCTCATCTGGAGATAAGGATGATTGGGGTTGTTGATGGTGAAGATCTCCCTGAACCCCATCTTTTCCTCATAGAAGTCCTTCGCTACCTGATCCTTATAGTTGATCCCTATGACATATAGCCTGTAGCTAGGATACGTATCCGACCAGGACTCCGTTGCTTTCGTCGTGAGCGATTCGGGACTCAACTCATTCAGCTCGAGCCTGAGGCCAGCGGGGTCATAGACGTTGGCGTTTTTCACGTTGCTGGGTTGAGCCGTACCGGGCTCGGTCATTGACCCTGGTGTCGTCGCGGTACGTGCCACTGAGGGAATCCCGGCTCCTTTGAGGCGTGCCAGAGCAGCGGCCAGATCGTTAACAACCAGATGGACGTGTGTGAAGCTTGGCCGAACTTCGGCCGTTGCCGGCTGCATCTCGAGAAACGTGTCACGGCTCAGCTGATAGTATGTCGTGGCTCGGCCATCAGGGGTGGTGAATTTAAAGGCTTCCCGCAACCCCATCTTCTTCCCGTAGAAGTCTTGCGATGCTTGGTAATCCTTCACTGCAATGCCAACGACGCTGAGCCTGTAGCCGGTGTTCTTGTTTTCCTGGGCCGGAATTGATTTAACGCCGAACAAGCCAAAAGCGACGGCTGCCACGAGCAGCACGTGTTTATGCCAATCCTTGGCCGGTGCGCGCATCCGTGTCCTCCTCACGCTCTCGCGTGTCATTCGCACGATTTTACTCCGATCGAACAGTCTCCAGTGCTTGAAAAGTCGCGTTCTCGCACACTGGCACGGCCGGAAGTCCCAACTTGTGGAGTCGAGGTGTGACGCGGTGGTTTAGGTGCAGCCTATCCGTTTGCCGACCCTTTCGTCTGTCGGTGCCTCAATAGCTCCACCATGCTTCCGTTTCCACACCCCGCTCATCGAACCGGACGTGCGGATTCAGGCCCCTTCCCTCCACCGGCATTACCCGGTTTCCTTGGTACTACGAGCCTCTCCGCCATCCCAATCGGCCCAGCCTGTCTCTCACGAGTTGCCGGTTGATCCAGATGCGATCACCGCTGGGACTTCCCGTGTTGCGTATGATCCTCTTTGCATGCATGCCATCGCTAATACCCCGGCAGGACGGATAGACCTTGTTCGCTCTTACTCTTCCATCCGCTTCGGCCTTCCCCGAACTCGGGGCGGGTCAGCTCCTGCATTAACGTTTTCGAGGCCTGCTCAGCGTTCACACACGCCTCTTCTGTTAGGCAACGGTGACGGAACCTTCCAGCAAGCCACCGCCTACAGCTCAGGTGGATACGAGCCCGTTTCGGTGGCTATTGCAGATGTAAACGGAGACGGCATCCCCGATCTTGTGGTGGCTAATCTTTGTGCCAGCTTCGACTCCTGTACAGCAGGCGGCGGCGTAAGCGTGCTGTTGGGCAATGGTGACGGAACCTTCCAGACGCCGATGCTCTATGGCTCAGGTGGGTACGCGCCTGCTTCGGTAGCGGTAGCAGACGTAAACGGAGATGGCATTACAGACGTTCTGGTGACTAACCAGTGTATCAGCGGCAGCGATTGTCACGGGGCGGTAGGCGTATTGTTAGGCAATGGTAATGGAACGTTTCAGCCAGCAGTGGTTTACGGCTCAGACGGGTTCAACGCCGTGTCTCTCGCCGTCGGAGATGTCAATGGTGATGGCAAGTCCGACCTTGTAGTGACTAACGTCGGCTGTATCAGTAACTGCAACACCGGCACAGTGGCCATACTGTTGGGCAACGGTGACGGAACCTTCCAGCAAGCAGCCGCCTACGGCTCAGGTGGTTACAAGGCTGTTTCGGTGGCTATTGCAGATGTAAACCGAGACGGCATCCTCGATCTTATCACGTCCAACCTTTGTGTGAGCCCTGTCGACTGTAGCAGCGGAAACGTCGGCGTATTGTTGGGCGTCGGCGACGGAACCTTTCAACCCGCAGTGAGCTACAGCGCGGGCGGGAGTTCGCAGGGTAGCGCCACTCTAGGCTCAGTGGCGGTGGCGGACGTGAACGGTGACGGAACGCCCGATCTTGTCGTGATTAACCAGTGCGGAAGCAGCATCGATTGTCGAGGCACGGTAGGCGTGCTGTTGGGGAACGGCGATGCGACTTTCCAGCCAGCGGCGATATTCGGCTCGGGTGGGCTCTTTGCCACGTCAATGGTGATCGCAGATGTGAACGGAGACAGCAAGCCAGACATTATGGTGGCTAACAGATGTGCGATCAGTGGCAGCGTCTGTCCCGCGACCAGTAATGGCTCGGTGGGCGTACTGATAAATATCAGCACGCCATTTAAGGCTTTCGTTCAGCCGCCCATCGATGCTGATGGCAGCAGTGTCTTTAACGCCGGCAGGGGAGTGGTTCCGGTGAAGTTCACTCTCAGCCGGAATGGTGTTCCGACCTGCACCTTACCTCCAGCCACTATCGGCGTGACTCGAACCGTGGGCGCAACCCTCGGATTGGTCGAGGAGAGCACTTATTTGATGAATGCGGACAGCAGCTCAAACTTCAGAATTGACCCAGGTGCTTGCCAGTATATTTACAACCTCGCCACCTCTCAGTTGGGTGTTGGAAACTACCAGGTGGATATAAACATTGGCGGAATCGTGGTCGGTAACGCGGTGTTTGCCCTTCAATAGAGCACTCAACGATGCAGAGGCTCCCCGACCGATCGATAACCTCGGAATGGCATACGGGATTACCGGTGATTTGGGCAAGGCATCCGATGTTTAATTACGGCGTTTCTATCGATCCTAATTACCCGCTGTTCTACTACAACATCGCTTGCGTGTATGGCGGAAAAGACGATGTCGAAAAGGCAATTTCATATCTGCAGAAAGCTTTTGCGAATAAGGCTCATGTTATTCCGGGAGAAAAAATGCCCGATCCTCGCATGGACGATTCTTTTGCCCGCCTGATGAAAAATGACCGTTTCATAAGAGCAGTCACATCAACTCATGCAGTCTGGGCAGTAGCAAAAATCAGTTGTCGATAACACCGTTTATCAGGACCTATCCCAGTTTGTGTGCCGTACCGATAACAGGAGTACCAGAGACTAGAAACAATTCTTGGTATGCCACAACAACCTGAGATAGTTACCGCCGCGCCGCGGTTGGACGAACAAAATTCTCAGCGCGTCTATCGAGTGAAGGAACCAGAACGGCACGCGGCCAATTTTTTCATAGTCGCTGTTGGTAGCCTTTTTCTATCCCTCACGTTCTTGTTTTGGGCCGGGGTGCTACCCTACGGAGTTTCGCATCCCGACCGCGGTTCCCTCGGTGCACTTTTGGGATTTTGTCTTGTATTCGCAGGGATGGCACTGTTCATTGGCTCCGGCTACAACAAGAAGGTCATTCTTCACGCCGACGGCATCGAGGTCAAAGGTTGGTTTCGCAGCCGAAAGCTATCCTTTGTGGATATTCGCGGTCGCCAGACGAACGCCAGTTCAAGGAGCAAATACGGCTATGCGTACATTTTCGTGCCCACGGACGACAGGAAACGTAAGCTAGCAATTCCTGGCAGCATGCTCCACACGGATCAGTTCTTTCGAGATTGGATCAAAAGCATTCCCGAAATCCCACGCCATTAGGGCGTTTGCCACAACAACGCAAAAAAGCAATGCAGCTTTGGCCCAAGTCTCGAAAAGTCTTGTTCTCGGCATGTGGCCAGGGATGGCAGTTTCCCCGGGAACCGTCCAAATGCAACATTACGTCAATCGCTGAGTACCAGAAGAGGCTTGTAAGTGGCTTTCTCTACACGTTCGGCGTCCGCAAAATGCAACAGAACAGCCATTCTGTTGCAGCCTGCAGTGCCGAAAAGCCAGTTTCCGAAAACGTGACTTCACGGGACTTGGCCGGGACGACTTGCCGTGTAAACTATCACCCCAGAATTTCGCGGAAGCTATTTGGCAGCTTGTTCATCGATATACGGCGTTCGAAATTGGAGATTATACGGGAGCCGCGATGGCGAATTACATGGCTAGAGTTGAACTGCATCAGGCAGGTCCGGAGGATTACGAACGACTCCACGCCACCATGCAACAGAGAGGCTACGTGCGAGAGATGACGGGAGAGGACGGAGCCGATTATCAATTGCCGACAGGCACCTACTTCGTAACGAATACAAGCGCAATGCTACACGTTGCGCTCAACGCGGCAGTGGACGCGGCGAAGGAGACAGGCAAGAGTGCCGGAGTCATTGTCACGGATTGGAGCATGGCTCGATGGGCTGGGCTTTCAGAGAGTGAGCATTAAGCTGGCGAACGATGCCTCCATTCTGCCCGATTCATGATTTTCGGAACAGGTGGGGAACACATCCCGAAAATGCGTGCCGGGAGTTGACTTGGCGCTCACCCTTTTATTTCTAGGGCCGGTATTTGTCAGCCTTTTTAAATTTCGCGGATACTTCCAGCGATACGCTTACTGGTGTTCGCGGAGCCATAAGTTAATCGCGGAGCGCTCCTGCGCAGACAAGTCCGTGAATACAACGCCCTGACCAAAAATTCCGAGGCCGCTTCCTAAGTGCGTGTAGATTACTTTTCCTTGGACTTCAAATGCCTTTCTGCCCTCACCGATTTTGAGGAGAAACCTCGTCCCAACGGGAATGGGTTCAAGGGTATCGAGGTAACAACCACGCAAGCTCACTTCGTCGAGTTGTGTAGGAATTGACGTTCCGTCACGCAAAACTATCTCAGCATCCACGAGAAAGGAAAAACGCGGGCCAACGCGTTTCTTGGTAAACGTTTTCTCAATCGTGGGCATTGTTCCCATTGTATGGAATTTCGGTCAAACACGTTCAGAATGGTGTGCAAGGTTTGTTGAAGAGGTGAACAATAGACTTTGTGTCGGTTTTTGAAGCTCGTAGAAAGCCAGTTACCGAAAACCCGACTTATCGAGACTTGAGGCCTGCCTTAGTTCATTGGGCAAATAACAGAACCCCGCCGCAGATTCGGCGTGGCTTTCTCTCGCATAAGATGGCCCACTTTGTCTCCTAGTTACGAGGATAGCCTTGCGGCAATTCGTACGGGATGTTTCGGAATGAATCGTCTGCTGAATCCGCAGCTCCGCACACATCGATACGAGTGATCTTCCCATCACTCAGCCGCCGTACCGGCACGCCGGATTGAATCCTGGACTGGTGACAATCAAGTGGAAGCTGGACCAATGCTTGTTTAGAAGCTTGCGAGGAGGCTACCACACTCACCGTAATCGCCGTCCACAACAAAACCAACAAAATGCCTATTATTCTCTTCATTGATTCACCGTTATGATTCAGCGGCCTGATATCAAACGGAGGGCCATCTCAAGGCCCGCCCACAGGACAAGCCCGGACACCGCTAGAATGACAATCGCCACGGCGACTTTCTTCCCTGTGCTGCTTGAAGCTTCTTCTGCCTGAAATAAGCTGTTCATTGTTTCCCCCTCGGTAATCGCTGACCTCATTGCCATTGAGATTTGCTGAAATGGCAATCCAGCTTGTTGTCCTTGGTCAACAACTTTGTAAATTATTCGTAAACACGCGGGGCCCACCGAAGCATAGGAAGCGTGCGGTATGCGTGGAGCCGGTCACTTGATGATGGGCGGAGGCGAAACGAGGGTGAGGGGAGGTGAGAAGCGGGCGCCGAGATCAGCGGAACGTTATCGATCAGACCATTTGTAATCTCGCACGGCCTTCCCGGATGCAGTCTCTTCAAGCTGTGGCTCGGGCTCAGCCGCTACGCGACCGTTGCCTCGAATCCACCCGAGCTTAGCGAGATTGCTAACGGGTGGAGCGAACCAGTTCCCAGGCGGGTATGCCCCCGCTGTGGACCAGCGCCTTTTCACGGCGCGTCCGAAAATCCGACTTATTGGGCACTATGTCAATCTAGCCCAAAACGACTATTCTAAAATGTGACTGAAAACCCAGACACACACAACGAGACCCCTCTTCGGAGAGGCCTACTCCGATCCTTCCTTCGATGGTTTGTCCTCGGAGTGGCGCTTCTTTGGTTGCTTGCTGTGCTGATCCTTGTGGCCGCCCGCTGGATCGACCCACCGACCACCGCAGTTCGCATGGAGCGCCGCATGCAGGCCTGGATTCACCACACGCCATATCACGAACGATACAAATTCGTTCCCCTGAACCAAATCTCGCCCGATTTCCAGCATGCTGTCATCGCCGCAGAAGACGCGCGCTTCTACCAGCATCATGGATTCGATTGGCACGCGATGCAGATCGCTGCTGAAGACGATATCGAAGGCGGCCGCATTCGCGGAGGGTCCACCCTTACGCAGCAACTGGTAAAAAACCTGTTCTTCGGAACGGGGCGCTCGATCCTCCGCAAGGGCGCCGAGTCCACGCTTGTCCCGGTGGCCGAATTAGTCCTCGGCAAGCAGCGCATACTGGAGCTTTACCTCAACGTGGTCGAATGGGGCCCTGGTGTTTATGGTGCGGAGTCGGCGTGTCGTTATTACTACCGAACCTCGGCCCGGAATATCGACCGGCAACAGTCGGCCCAACTCGCCGCAATTCTGCCGTTGCCCCTGAAGCGACGGCCTGATCACATGAGTCACTACGGCGGAGTCATCCTAGAGCGGATGCGCCAAGTGGGTTGGTGAATCGCGCATCACATTCTTGAGAACCGGTAAGCCGAGTTACCGGGCTCTCCTCCCATGAGAAGTCGGTCTACACCTCAACTCCTGATAAGCCCTATGCACGACAGGCCGAAGGGATTGAAAGTGATTCAGTTCGCAATACGGTCGGCCAGTAACGCGACGCTGAGCGCATAAGCGTGAGCACAATTGTAGGCCAGCAGGGCATCGTAATTGTCGTAGAGGAGGAAACTCCGGCTCGAATCGGAAAAGAGAGAGGCAGGGAAATTGGCCTGAGAGAGGGGGCGACCCCCGGGCAGCCTAACACCTAGGCGCTGCCATTCGCTGACGGGCAGCGCGACGCTCATATCACGTGTAGCCTGGCAGGGCCCGTCGCGTCGTGGGAAGCTTATATCCCTGCTGCGCTGCACGATTACCTCGCGCCCCCAGCGCCGGCCCCTCACCCAACCATGTTTATTAAGATAATTAGCGATCGAGGCAAAGATGTCTGCAGGCGACTCCCAGATGTCACGGCGGCCGTCCCCGTCAAAGTCCACGGCATACTCGAGATAACTCGAAGGCATGAACTGCAGCTGCCCCATCGCACCGGCCCAGGAGCCACGCATCTGCTTGAGCTCGATGTCTCCTCGATTGAGGATATCGAGTGCGTCGAAAAGTTCCTGGCGGAAGAAATCTGCACGGCGCGGGTCCCAGGCTAGCGTGGTCAAGACCGGGACCGTGGGCTCGGTCCCTGTAAGACGACCGAAATTCGATTCGATGCCCCAGAGTGCCACAATGACGGGCGCCGGCACGCCGTAGGTCTTCGACACGCGCTCGAGCAGTGCTCGGTGGCGCTGAAGCATTTGCCGACCAGTCCTGACGGTGGACGCTCTCAGACGGATAGTGATGTACGCTTCGAGCGATAGGAGTGTTTCCGGCTGCTCTCGGTCGTGCTCGATGGATTCCACGAGAGGCCCGTCGATTCCTCCGAGCGCCTCTTCAACGACCTCCTGCCGGATGCCGCGCGAGAGCGCGTCGGCGCGAACGCCGGCGAGCCATTCTGAAAACGACGATCGTTCGTCTTGAGCGACCGCTTTCTGTGGGAACGCTTGGAAAGACAACAGCGCCGCTACGATAAGGAAGAAGACGTGGCTGCGCACGCACACACTCTACAAGACCTTGATCAGATCCGCCCTGCCGAGTCTTTACTCCGTAGCTATTGGGTAATGCCCGAGAAGTGTTGTCGGATCAGTTGATTATCAGGTGTTGCATCGACCGGTTGAACTGGCAAGACTTCATGGGAGCTGGCACTCAAATGATAAGGTACGGTGGGCTTCTACCGATAAGCGTGGATGTGAAAATCGGCAGTTTGCGTTACCTAGTCTGGGCGTTTTGGCGAACGCGTTGAATTAGCAAGACGCTTCAAAAATCGTTCCTGATGCGTCTTTGACTGAACGGGCCGCCATTGGAAGCATGAGGTGCACTCAAGTCCCATACGTCCCTCATGCCATCGCATAATGAGGCGAGCATGTCTGCAAAATCGTCTGAACAGCCACTGTGGCAGCGACGTCATTGGATGTGGTCTTGTCTCAGAGCTAGACCGCCGCTTCTTGCGTAATCGAATTCCGAGCAAGCTGAGTAGGCTCGTTGAACCCGGGTGATTGGCTCAACCATTTCCATGCGGCAAACAGTGTGCCAAATCCAGTTTTACTGAAAAGAAAGAGCTTCGGGGGCCACCTATTGGCGGACCTGCCAGATTTTTTCCGCTTTTCTGAAGCCAAGTCCTATTGCCCTTCCGCGTGTCCTATGCCGATGGCGATGCAGGAAAGATCGAAGAAGCTGGGACGACCCTAAACCTCTCGTTTGAGGGTCTGTACTTCTCCACTCAAAATCGGTCGTATACAGTGGGCATGTTCCTCGTAGTGACCTTCCCCTATTCACATCACAGTGAACATCGTGCGAATTTCTTTGGCAAAGTTGCTCGGATCGATTCTCTAGGAAATGGTCTGGTCGGCATTGCAGTGAAGTTGGTCGCCGTGACGCCCGTCAGTTCCTAAAGGGGGGAAAATCTGAAAGAAGATTGCGTTTTGGAATGCCCGCCTGCATTTGCCTCTTGAGCACCCGAGGAAGCCTGTTTACCATCTGCGTAAGTAACTTCCCCAGATTCGAGCGGCTCTCGAATCGGTGAACCGAGTGCCTAGTTACACGGACCAGACTAAAAATCTCGCGGACCGCCCGAACGAACATAGGCGCGTCGCTCGCATTCGCTTCAAAGCGACGTGTGCGGTGACTGTAACGGATTCTTCGCGCATGGTTGTTGCCCAGACCACTGAATTGGGTCGGTTTGGTTGCCTCGTCCAAACGATAAAGCCATATCCGAAAGGCACCAGAGTTCACATCGAGATAACTGAGAGCGGGGCCACGTTCGTGGCTTCCGGCGTGGTCGCTTATGTTACAGGTGAGGGCATGGGCGTCGAGTTCCGGATGGTTGAATTTGATAGTTCTGAAGTTCTTGCCAACTGGTTGTCCCGCAAACCCAGACAATCTGACCGCTATAGTTTCGCGGCGACTGCTGAGGTAAAAGAACTCGGCTCGCGGACAGGACAAGTTTTGATTACCCGCGATCTGAGTGCGGGCGGGTGTTTCGTCAAGACCGTGGCTCCGCTTCCCACAGGAAGTCGAATACGTGTGCACATTGAACACGCGCGTGCGGAGTTCACGGCCATAGCGAGAGTGACTGATAATGTCACCGCAGAGGGAATGGGAATCGAGTTCATCGAGATGGAACCTCGTGATCGAGCCATACTTGAAAAGTGGCTGGGTGAGAAATCAAGTCCAGAGCTTAACTCCATCGAGCGGCGCAATCGCTGAAAAACCGAGGTCCACGCCCTCTGTCGATAGCTTGCAGTATAGATGCCGCGAAACACGATCCCGACTATCCCGAAACGTGTCGAGACTCCCAACTTGCCCATAACCATCCTGACGAATGCCCTGACGGTATTGGGGCTAATGTTCATCCGCCCGGCAATCTCCTTGTTGGTGAGCCCCTGAATCAAGAGCTCGACGACTTCCCGTTCGCGTTCCGTAAGGTGAAAAGACTCGCTCACGTCAGCAGCACGCCATGAGGCGACACCGTTTCGTTCCAGCACCACCGCCACTGCTGCCTCAGCGGGTGGTCTTCGCCATTTAGCCAGCGGAATCGCCAGACCGACGTATTTTCTCCTGCCGGACAGGAACTCCACATGAGACGAAGATGCCAAAGAGGAATTCTGCTTGCCGGTCGGAGTAAAGATCCTCTTCCGCATGAGGCCCCACGCCGATGGGAATCTACGCGGCCCCTCAGGGTACGTCACAATTGTCTTGGCTTCTGCATTGGCGTAGAGTGGCTTCAAATCAACAAAGCCGTATAGACAAGTTTTTGGCACCAGTGACGCGTCAAAGACGCGGTTAGGGCTTATTACGGGAGTTGGAAAGATTTGGTCGGCCTAGGGCACGTGCTAGAATCTTCGGCATTGGGCGTTCGCGATACAGTTGGCTCCCTTGCGTTGGCAGCCCAAAAGTTGTTCAGGCGGTGCGAGATCACGACGAATATAGGGAGGGCAAAGTAGATGCGATTCCTTCGAATGCTTTTAGTTTTTACGATGATGTTCGTAGCTGCCGTGACGGTCGGTGCTCAAGCCCCCGGAGGTGGCGCTCCGCAAGCCGGTGGGCCGCCGCCGAAGCCTATGGTCATGACCGTAACGGGTTTCGCCGACGGCGCCGATATACCGGCGAAATACACGCAGGCCGGCGATCAGACCTCACCGGGAATCACTTGGACCAACACCCCGGCAGGCACGGTGAGCTTCCTTTTGCACGTGCATGACATGGAAGGTGCTCGCAATCGGACCACGGACGATACGATTCATTGGCTTGTGTGGAATATTCCAGGCACCGAAACCGGAGTTCCGGAAGGTATCCCCATGGGAACCCAGCTAAAGAATGGCGCCTATCAGATTAGCGTGGGGGGCGCGGTCTTTCGAGGTCCGGGCGCCCCGGCCGCCGGCCCGCGGCACCATTACGTTTTTGAGATTTTTGCGTTGGACACGAAGCTCGATGTCCAGCCTGGCACGGACCCGTTCGAAACGCGTATGAACGTGCTGAAAGCGATACAGGGGCACATCCTCGGCAAAGCAGTCTACCTGGGGCTCTTTCACCGACCACAATAGCTCTCAAGAAAAGGGGACGTAGCCAATTTCGCCCCAATGCATCTGCGTCCCCCCTGAATCTTCGTTGGCCACAGCCTATCGGTCTCTCTTAAGGTAGCAAGTTCGACGTGATCGGCCTGAGAAAACGGGATTGTCGGTAACTGGGAATCGGCAAAAAGCCACAATCAGAAAACCGACAGGAGTTGGCTAAGACACGCCAGTACGGAGAGGACTGGCCACTTTCCGAAATCCCGGGTGGATTCAATGGGTCATTGCAACACCCAGACTGAACGTCCTAACTGGAGCTTCAACAGCTACATTCGGTGGTACTCGCTAAGACAAACGGAAAAGACTGTCGTGTTTAGGTTTAATTCAGTACGGCTTCGAAAGATCGGTTCGCTGTGAGAAGTGTTGTCAGATCAGCCGATTAGCTTGTGTTGCATCGACCGGTTGAGCTGGCACGACTTTTCGGGGATTGGCTACTTTCTGGGGATTGGCTACTTTCTTAGGACGCTCTCCAACGAGGCATGAGCTTCCGCCCATCCATTTCCTCACTCGCCCCGAAGCAGCCCTCGAAAGGATCGGGGCAAAAGATAACGATGCTTCTTCCGTATAGCTGCAACATATTGCAACTATTGAGCATACGGTTTTCCCCTTAGATCACGGCCTATCCTCATGGATCATAAGCAAACCAGAACGTCGGCCTCCTGTGGTTTGCGAATTGCTTGAGTCTTTCCGGATATTGCCGAGTCGGACTGGGGAGGAAAAGCCTATGTTGCCATCTAGCATGAAAACCCTGCCTTTCATGGTATTGGCGCTCCTGGCTCTTGGATCCACGGCTAGAGCGACTACTATTTCTCCCATCTCCTCCAACTTCAACGGCACCGCCGTCTCAAGCGGAAATTACATTTGGTTCAGCGCTGTCGGGAAGCTGGCAGGTTCCGCTCCCAGCACTCCCTTCACGATCGATCTGACCGGCTCACAGATTACGTTTACATCCACCGATGCCAGCCATACGCCGATCGTGGTGAGCGCCCCGAACGCAGTGATTACTTTTGGTCCTTCCGGCACGACCGCATCGGATTCATTCGCCTCAGGAAGCTGGGACGTCACGGCGGCCTACAATGCTAGTGGGAATGTATTCCTGGACGGAGTCGCTTTTAAGATTCCCAGCGGTATCAGCATCACGAGCGCTAATCCAGTGACTTGGACAGCCGACTTCAGCACGAACGCGAGTTCACCCTTTACGCTGAACTGGGCTTGGGCCGCCGCCGCATATAGTTCCTCTTGTACAGCCATGGGCAGCACCAGCGCTTATGGCTCACTAGACGTTCAACCCGCCGATAACTCTATCCACGCAGGAACACCGAACGCGTGTGGACCATCAATCACACCGAATTACTTGGAGCCCGGAGCTAGGGGCGGTGGTGGATCGAATTGGACTGGTTCGCTGAGCGGGACGGTAGCAGTCACTCCCACGCCCGCCCCGGTCCCTGAGCCTGGCACGCTCTCGCTATTTGGCGGTGGCTTGCTGGGTATTGCCGGACTGTGGCGAAGAAAACTCCGCAAGTCCTAGATTCACACGACGCTAGAGACAAAAATCGGGGGACTATACCGGGCAGATTTCGTACTCCAGCTCTCCGATAAGGAGTCGAAGCGATCGCAGCGCGTCCCGGCGGACCCAATATACCGGGTCACGCTGGGTTGCGTGGAAGAGAGCTTCCGTTACCGCCTTCTCGTTCCTAGAGGCCAGGAGCATCGCCGACCAGGCTCGATAGTTCCAGTGCTGTCGTTGATCGAGCAGAACGGCGATGAGTTCGTCGGCGGCGAGGCTGCCGCATTCACCTGTTGCCATCCATCGCTCTACGGTCGTCACAGTATCGCAGCCCCCGGCGTCTGACGGTCTTGCTGGCCATTTCACGCACAACCCTGATCTTTTCCTCTTCACATAGCCTAACAGCCGCATGCGAAGAGCCCCATAGTACATCCGCGCTATTTCTCTAGGACCGCTGCCGCGGGAGTAGACTATGGACAGCATTGTCGGCCGACTCCTGAAAACGGCCTTCTCGGAAGATGGCCGTTCGGGGCTAAAAAGTGATAACAAGAACTTCCCGGGACTTGAGCGTGCGCTAAAATCATTTTCCGTGAAAAATGAAGCCAACGATCACGCCGATTAGCATCATGATCACCACTACGAGAAGCCCACAGCCAATGAGTTGAGCCCGATCCTTGATCCACCTTCGTCCATGAAGTGGAGGCACTTTGCCGAATCCACCGTTCGTGATCACCTCTTCTGTTAAGGCCACGATTTGAGGGAAGGCATTGTCGCTTGCCCACTCAAAGGAGGCACAGAAGCTCTTCGGATCGTCCCCAATCTCCGTAGCTTTTTCTCGATTAAGAATCTCGTTTATCAGGTTTGTGACCCGTATTCGTAAGTCTTCCGGAAGAGGGTCTGGCGGTTCCCTAGTGAGCATTTGTCTCTCTGTTTCGGTTAGTGGGTTGCCGTGCCTCTCTGCCTCCTGAAAAAGCAACGCCACCATGTGTTCTGCGGCTTCTTCTTGGCGACCGAACGGGCTTCTGCGAATCCACTTCATCGTCTGCAACAGGCATAACCTGCGAGGCAGGAGCATACCAAAACTTTCCCACCGCCTGAGAAACGGTGTTCTCGTCCAGAGGGATTTTCAGGCAGTAGCCACATTCCGTGAACAAGACTTGTCGGGAGTTAGGTCTGATTGGTTGCCTCGAATTCCCGCGCCCCTAGATTTCATTGCATTCATCGAATGAATCGCACCAATGATCCGTGGCCCAGTGGCATGCCGTCCTCTACGCCGACGAAGCCTCCGGTCCAGGTAGGATGGAGATCACGAAGTGCGATCGGAGGTAGATAAGCCTGTTCGACGGGGTTCGTTTGGACCACGCCGATATCGTCGCTGCTGGGAATCGCGACGGTCCAGGGAATGAGCCCGAGATTTCCCTCCACATCGAAAATGCCTATCCTGCCAGCATTGGAGATCAGCACTCCTCCTCCCGCCGTCGAAAAA
>Ga0206974_1114_pt1 | contig 18889 bp, 22 predicted proteins | sample Alteio_BWOrgHeat_84_FD_152920 | JGI IMG/M metagenome (GOLD analysis project Ga0206974, IMG submission 152920) | Enriched cells from forest soil in Barre Woods Harvard Forest LTER site, Petersham, Massachusetts, United States -... | ecosystem: Environmental > Terrestrial > Soil > Temperate forest >... | reverse complement strand
AAGCTCGTGGGCGGAACCCTTTAAAATTAAAATGGTGGAGTTGCTGAAAATTACAACTCTTGCTGATCGTAAAAAAGCCATCAAAGAAGCAGGTTACAATACCTTTTTATTAAAATCAAAAGATGTTTATATCGATTTACTTACTGACAGCGGAACATCTGCAATGAGCGACCAGCAGTGGTCTGGAATGATGATGGGTGATGAATCGTATGCCGGAAGCGAGAATTATTATCACCTCGAAGATGCAGTAAAAAAATATTATGGTTACAAATATTTAATTCCAACACATCAGGGACGTGCGGCCGAACATATTATTTCTAAGATCATGATCAGACCCGGAGATATCATTCCCGGAAATATGTATTTCACCACTACCCGTTTGCATCAGGAATTAGCCGGTGGAACTTTTATTGACGTGATCGTTGATGAAGCTCACGATCCTGAAAGCCTGCATCCATTTAAAGGAAATATTGATATTCAGAAATTAACGGACGTGATCAAAAAATACGGAGCAAAAAAAATTCCGTATGTATGTGTCGCTTCAACCGTAAATATGGCTGGCGGACAACCCATCTCCATGGAAAATCTTAAAGCGGTTCGTGCTTTAACACAAAAAAACGGCATAAAGATTATTCACGATATGACACGTGTTGCCGAGAATGCATGGTTCATTCAGCAACGTGAAAAAGGATATGCAAAAAAAATCAGTTGCACAAATTGTAAAAGAAACCTGTTCACTGACAGACGGTGGTACGATGAGTGCCAAAAAAGATGCGATGGTAAATATCGGTGGTTTCTTGGCTGTGAATGATTGGGATATTTTTGAAGAAGCCCGCAATATGGTTGTGGTGTATGAAGGATTACATACATATGGAGGACTTGCAGGACGTGATATGGAAGCGATGGCAATTGGTATTGCTGAATCGGTAAGCGATGCACACATGGATGCCCGTATCGGCCAGGTATTATATCTTGGAGATAAATTAATTGATTTTGGAGTTCCTATTGTTCAGCCAACCGGAGGACATGGAATTTTTATTGATGCAAAAAAGTTTTTGCCTCAGTTAACACAGGATGAATTTCCTGCACAAACTTTGGCAGCCGAATTATATATTGAATCTGGTATCCGCTCAATGGAACGGGGAATTGTTTCGGCAGGAAGAAATGCAAAAACAGGAAAAAATTATTATCCGAAATTAGAATTGGTGAGGTTAACAATTCCACGCAGGGTTTATACACAGGCACACATGGATGTTGTTGCCGAATCCGTTGCTGTTGTTCATCACAGAAGGGCGAAAATAAACGGATTGAAAATGGTTTACGAACCAAAGTACCTGCGGTTTTTCCAGGCAAAGTTCGAACCGATAAAATAAAAGATATTCTTACTTTTTCTGAGTATAAAAAGTTTAGATGTTTAAGTTTAGTTTAGGTAAAAAAGCGTACTCAGGTGCGCTTTTTTAGTTTGTGTTGTTGCGTTTTAAGAGATAATCTTCCAACGCCTCTCTCCAGTTCCGCATCACATTCAGGTTTCGTGATTTAAGAAAATGATTTTCGAGAACAGAATAACCTGGTCTGTTTACTTTAATCGCAAATTCTCCGGGATTGGCTTTGCTAAGGTTTGCATCAATTTTTGAAATTTCAAATATTGCTTTTGCAAATTCGTACCACGAACAACTTCCTTCCGATGTTGAATGACAAATTCCTGAATCTTTAACGGTAAGTAATTTTGAAATCTGTTTTGCAATATCAAGCGTAAATGTTGGAGAAACTTTTTCGTCATCAACAACACGAATTGGTTTTCCGGCTTCAGCCAAACTCAACATCAACTCAACAAAATTCTTCCCTCCTTTTGCACGGCAAGGATTTAAACCATACAAACCCGAGACACGCATGATGAGATGGCGGCAATTTGTTGTAGCTATCATTTGCTCACCTGCAAGTTTTGAAATACCGTAATTATTGAGTGGTTTTGCACAATCACTTTCGATATACGGAGCATTTTTCAATCCGTCAAAAACATAATCGGTACTGATATGAATGAATAGAGCATTCAACTCTTTGCAAACTTTTGCCATATTGAATGGTGCTGTTGCATTCACTGAAAAAAGCCATATCCGGGTCGGTCTGACATTTTTCCACATGATGATATGCTGCAGGATTAATGAGCACATCCGGTTTGATATCCTTTAAAAGTGCACTCACAAATTCGTAATTGATAATGTCAAACGAATCATGATTGAGTTCGATTACTTCATGTTTACCGGCACGCAATACGTTACAGATATCTGAACCTAATTGTCCGTTTGCTCCTGTTACTGCTATTTTCATTGTCTTTGCTTTTTGCAGCCCACTGTCAACAGTCTATAATCGACTGTGGTCAGTGGACAAAATCATTAAACTGTCATCTGTTCTTTAATGGTTTTAAAAATTTGAATATTATAATATTCAGGATTTTCGAAATCTTTGAATTTCTCGAAGTTTGCAAAAAGGTCATCAACAATTGCGGCTGCATCATCCTTAGGAACATAACCAAGTACACGTGCAGCTTTATCACAACTCACTTTATAGTTTCTGAAATCCTTGTTGTGATTGATCTGCATTTTTATTGTTTTTCCTGTTTGCTTTTCAATACGTTCTTTCACTATATCTCCCAGTTGACCAAGTGTATAATTGGCAGAAGAAATATTAAACACACCTGAAATTTCATCGCTTGCTTCAACAGCACGAATGTATGCATCGGAGAGGTCATGAAGACTTACAATAGGTCTCCATATTGCAGGATTATTTAAAGTGATTTGCCCTAAACTAATTGCGTTTTTAAACATGGTATTAATTACCAGATCAAGGCGCATACGTGGACTGTACCCGCAAACTGTTCCTTGTCTGAAACAAATTACCGAATGGTTTTCATCTTTCATTTGCATCACCGAAAGCTCACCTTGAAGTTTTGAAATTCCGTACGGATATGCAGAAACTGTTGGTGATTCTTCGTCATATAATTCATCCACAGTATAGCCATAAACGGAGCACGAACCTGCATAAATAAAACGTTTTACATTTGCCTTTTTTGCCATGAAACACAAGTAAGCAGGCAATGCCGAATTATAAATGAAATTGTCTTTCGGAGAAAATTCCGCCATTGGATCGTTCGAGACTCCTCCCAAAAAAAATTACAGTTTCATATACTTTCAATTCCTCTTCCGTAATATCAAAAATATTTTTTTTGATGAGCTTAATATTTTTCGGTAAATGATTTCCAAACCAGCACCAATCAACCACATCCACATCATAACCACGGTCAGCCAATTTAGGAATGATCACTGAACCAATAAAACCTGCCCCGCCTGCAACAAGTATTTTCATGTTTTCTTTAATTAGTTGTTATTAAAATTTAAAATTATCTGACTCAGGTTTGCCCAACCATTCTTTCAATGTCTGTGCTTTTTCATCTTTTCCGGATAGGATCGGATTTGTAACCGGCCATTCGATACCTATTTCCGGATCGTTCCATAAAACTCCTGATTCCGCTTTATTATTATATACACCCGTTGTTAAATACTGGATTTCTGCAAAATCCGATACCACGCAAAATCCTCTTGCAAATCCTGCCGGGGCCCAAATTTGTTTGCGGTTCTTTGAACTTACAATTTCACCAAACCATTTTCCAAGTGTAGGCGATCCTTTGCGAATATCTACAGCTACAAGAAAAGCTTCACCTGCAGTAACACGCATTAATTTTCCCATTGGCGGATCCCACTGAAAATGTAATCCTCTAAGCACATTCTTTACCGACCCGGAATGATTCTCCTGAACGATGCGAAGATCCATTCCAATAGCACTGAACATATCCGCACGGTAAGACTCGAGAAAAAATCCACGGTCATCCTGAAATACTTCCGGCATTGTTACAATAACTCCGTTTAAATGTTCACTTACTTTTTTTAATTCCATAAATTATTTTTTTAACGCTTTCAATAATGAATTATATGTTTTTCTACCTTTAATAAAATACTGATAGACGACACTTTTAGGAAATAATTTTTCAAAGATCACATCGTCATTTACGCAACGTAATTTTTGCACCTCCCGTCTTTTTTTATACAATAATGGTATATTAACAAGCAGCCAAAGATAAGCATAGATGATAGCAATACCACGTTTAAATGCGAATGTGTAAACAGAATGAATTACTGCTGCAATATCAAAAAGATAATGCCGGAATAAAATATAAAAGAAATTTCTGTCATCAAGATTCTTGAATAACATAAACATGCTGTTCCGGTGATTCCAGTACATTTTTTTAAAGCTGTCACTGATAATGGTTGCTCCTCCGTAGTGATAAACAATTGATTCGGGAACAACTTTGATTTTATATCCAAGCAAGTGAATTCTCCAGCACATATCAATCTCTTCCATGTGATGAACAAAGGTTTCATCCAATGCAAGACAATTTCTGAAAACATCTGTTCTGATGAATAATGCTGCCCCGCTTGCCCAGAAGATTTCCTTCACATCATCATATTGACCTTCATCAAATTCAATGGTCGAAAATATTCTGCCGCGTAAAAACGGATATCCGTATTTGTCCATTTCTCCACCGGCTGAACCTGCATATTCAAATCTTGTCTTATCAATCAGCCAAAGTAATTTTGGCTGAAGCGCAGCAATTTTTTCGTCTGACTGAGCTAATGTAACCAGTGGCTCGAGCCAGCCGGAATGTACTTCAACATCATTATTAAGAAAGACTGCATATTTTGCATCCGTGTGCTTTACAGCTTCGTTGTATGCTCTGCTGTATCCTCCATTTATGAAGGATCTCACAATTTTTACTTCAGGATAATTCTGCTGAACAAAAGATATACTCTGATCCGTTGAATTGTTATCATACATGATCATCTGCATACTCCGGTATGTTGTTTTCCGCAGGCTGTCAAAGCAATTTTTCAAAAATTGAGTTCCATTATAATTTAAAACAATAACAGCTACTTCGGGTAACGACATATTAATAATTACAGATTTTTATTCCGCAATGATAATATTTTGCAATTCAAAACTATATTCGTAACTGAATAAAAAAAAACGCTGATATAGCTCAGTGTTTTTATACAGATATGGCTGAAAAAAAAGAATACCCTTTGGATTGCCGCTCTTGCTTCATCCGTGAACTCAGTATTTTCAATGAACTACGGGAAGAAGACATGAGACTTTTGAATGAAAATAAAGGTCATATGTCTTACAAAAAAGGTAAAATTATTTTCAATGAAGGGCAAAGGCCTGCGGGTATTTATGTTATATTTTCAGGAAAAGTAAAGCTTTATAAACTCGGTTCAAATGCAAAAGAGCAAATTGTGAGGCTGGCAAAAGAAGGGGATATTCTTGGTTACCGTTCATTGATAAGCGGTAATAATTATAATGCCTCTGCTGAGACGTTGGAAGATTGTATGTTATGTTTTCTTTCGAGGGATACTTTTTTTCCATCTGCTGACCCATAATCCTACGGTATCGATGAGCCTTATGAAACTCCTTAGCGATAATCTCGGAGCAGCAGAAACAAAAGTTGTTGAGATCATTCAAAAACCTACCCGGCATCGGATAGCCGAAGCTTTGATCCTGCTCAAAGAGATGTATGGAATGGAAAGCGATAATCAAACGCTGAATATTGTAATGATACGTGAAGATATTGCAAATATTGCCGGGATGGCAACCGAAACTGCAATTAGAATATTGTATGAATTACGCGATGAGAAAATTATTGATCTCGAAAAGAAAAAAATAAAAATCCTTGACCTGAATCAACTATTAAAGGAAAGTCAGATCGCTGATTAAATAATATCGTCAAATCATTGAGCCGAGTCATGTTTTATTCCCCAGTCTAAATTTAAGTTTGTTTACGTATTAGTTATGGAAATCGTAGACCACAATCAATGTTCCTTATGCTCAGTTTATAACAGATCGTGGTTATTTACAGAAAAAAACAGTTATATAAATCCTGATAAAGTTCTTTTGCATTTATATCGTGGAGAAAAACTTTTTAACGAAGGTCATCCTGCCGACTGTTATTATTGTATCCGTTCAGGAAGGCTTATCATTACAAGGAAAAGTAAACATAATCAGGAAGAAATAATCAGCATTGCAGAACCCGGAGAATTATTAGGGATTGATTCAATTACAAACAATAATCAGTATAATTGCACTGCAATGGTTTTGGAAGATTGCTTCGTTTGCAAAATTAGCAAAGAAGAATTTAAAAAGCAGGAGAACGAACATCCTGAAATAGTTCATGATTTTCTGAAACAGCTCAGCAAACAATCAAAAATAAAAGAGAATTTTACGTAATGAATTTTTTTAAAAGATATATTTATCAGATAATTTTTTCCTTTCTGATTTGTCTGTATATCTATTATTCATTTACAGTTTACTTTGCCGGCTCGGGTAAGTATAATCTTAGCTCGGGACAGAAAGAGCTTGACGGGCAACTTATATGGCAGCAAAAAAATTGTCAGGCATGTCACCAGATATACGGGCTCGGAGGATATATGGGACCGGATCTTACAAATATAATTTCAGACAGAAATAAGGGAGAGCAATATGCCCGTATAATCATTCAAAACGGTACACAGCGCATGCCGAAATTTGATCTTTCATCTGCTGAAATTGACAAATTAATTTCTTACCTGAAGCAGGTTGACGGCTCAGGAAAATCAACGGTCAATCCCGAAGATATTGACGAATTTGGTAACTATAATTTAGCAGAATACAAGAATGAATAATATTTCATTTCGAATGTTGCGTTTTGCACTCGTATTGTTGATTACCGGATTATTTTTGGGAGTAATTGCAGCATTTGTTTTTTTTGATACCGGAACTTTCAATTCGTTTTTACCCTTTTATAAACTTCGTCCGTTACATGTCAGTGCATCTATTTTCTGGATATTTACATCAGCAGTTGGCGGATTATTTTTTTATGTAAATGAATATTATGAAGAACGTAAAAATGATTCTCTCCTTTTAAAAATTGCTTCAGTTGTTTGGGTTATTACAATCCTATCAATATTTATAAGTTTCCTTACAGGCAATTTTGGAGGACGCGAATATTGGGAGTTCCCTCCTTTTCTTGCCATTCCGATTTTATTCTGCTGGATCATTTTTGCTGCTATCTTTTTCGGAAGGGTTTTTTCAAAACAAGGAAAGACACCTGTATTCATATGGATGTGGAGTACAGGTATTATTTTTTTTCTGCTCACATTTGCCGAAGCAAATCTTTGGCTTATTCCATGGTTCAGGGAAAATGTGATCCGTGATATTACTGTTCAATGGAAAGCAAATGGTGCAATTGTAGGGTCGTGGAATCAGATCGTTTACGGTACGGCTATCTATTTAATGACCAAAATAAGCGGTGATGAAAGTGTTGCATTCAAATGGCCAAGTTTCTTTTTTTATTTTTTAGGCCTGACCAATCTTATTTTTAACTGGGGACATCATACATATAACGTGCCTGCCGCGCCATGGGTAAGAAATATTTCGTATATAATAAGCATGACGGAATGGATCATACTGATCAATATTATGCAGTCATTTAAATCGAAATTAACCGAAGCGAAAAAATTTGCGAATATCATTCCGTACCGTTTTTTACTTGCGTCCGAGATCTGGGTTTTCCTGAATCTGATACTTGCAATAATGATGTCGGTACCGGCAATAAATATTTTCACCCATGGCACACACGTCACTGTCGCTCATGCAATGGGAACAACAATTGGAATTAATACAATGATATTGCTCGCTTCATTATTTTATATATTCTCGAAAAGAGATCCTCAATTGATCTCAAAAAAGCGACATATCATAACAGGGTTGCTTTGGACCGGAAATGTTGCGTTACTTGTTTTCTGGACTGCATTGATTATAGCCGGCATTACCAAGGGGTATCAGATCGTTATCAATAAAGTTTCATTTGAAACAGCCATGCAAATTATCCGGAATTATCTTTATGTATTTGCATTTGCAGGAATTGTGATCGCTGTCACTTTAACATATATTTCAATAATTTTACTTCGTGCAAATGTGTTTGTCAAAAAAGAGGCTCAAACATAGTGAATTGAAAAATATCAGTTGCAAAGATGAATAATATCATCTCCCGGAATACATTTCACATATAGATTTGCTGCAATAAATTCTCAGGAATAATACACTCGTTTATGTTAACATATAAGAAAAAAGCATTGAAATTCGTAAGCGCAGAAGAAGCGGTATCGGTTATAAAATCAGGTGACAGGGTTTTCATTCATGGCAGTGCAGCAACTCCGCTTAATCTTTTACGGGCACTGTTCAAAAGACATCAGGAATTACAAAATGTAGAATTAGTCAGCATAAGTACTTTAGGTGATCTTGATTTCGGTAAACCGGAATACAAAGGCAGTTTCTATATCAATTCATTATTTGTTTCTGCAAACACAAGAGGTGCAGTAAATAATTCTCAGGGCGAATATGTTCCGGTTTTTATGAGTGAGATATCACGGTTGTTCAGAGAAAATTATTTACCGCTAAATGTTGCACTCATTCATGTTTCACCACCTGATGCACATGGCTTTTGTTCATTAGGAACATCTGTCGACATTGCACGATCTGCTACAGAATGTGCCGAAAAAGTAATTGCTCAGGTTAATCCGAATATGCCGCGTGTTCACGGTTCGGGTTTTATTCATATCAGCAATATTGATGCTATGGTTTGGACCGAAGATCCTTTACCGGAAGTTGATTATTCAAAATCGGCAGGACCCGATGCAGAAGAGATTGGCAGAAGAGTTTCGGAGTTGGTTGAAGACGGAGCAACTTTGCAATTGGGAATAGGAACAATTCCTGATCAGGTGTTGAAAAACTTACATCACCATAAAGATCTCGGCATTCATTCTGAAATGTTCTCAGACGGAGTGATTCCGTTAGTTGAAAGCGGAGTGATAAATAACAAAAAGAAAAAATTGCATCATGGTAAACTCATTACAGGTTTTTTAATCGGAACAAAAAAATTATATGATTTTGTAAATGATAATCCGATCGTAAATGCATTGGATATTTCGTATGTGAATGATGCAAGTATCATACGGCAAAATCCCAAAGCAACATCAATAAACAGCGCCATTGAAATCGATCTGACAGGTCAGGTTTGTGCTGATTCTATTGGTATGTATCAATATTCGGGCATTGGCGGGCAGATGGATTTTATAAGAGGTGCTGCATTATCGGAAGGTGGTAAACCAATTATCGCATTACCTTCAACAACAAATAAGGGATTCTCCCGAATTGTCGCAAATCTTAAACCGGGAGCCGGTGTAGTAACAACCCGTGGCCACATTCACTGGGTGGTTACCGAATACGGTGCGGTTAATTTGTTTGGTAAAAATATTGAACAACGTGCTGCCGAATTAATAAAACTTGCTCACCCTAATCATCGCGAAGAATTGGAAAAAGCATATTATGCAAGATTCAAAAAACCATTCTTTGGCAAAATGTAACCTTTCTTATATCATTTTCTTAAAAATATTGATTCCATCAGATAACTGGTAAACTCTGACCTTTGTCATGGTTTAAAAAAAAACCAAAAACAATATTCGTGTTTCATAAATCATGAACATGAAAAAGGTTCTATATTTCATTCTCATCTTTTCGTCAGTTGTATCATGTAAACAGGATGTAACGCAACAGGCTCAGCCTGTAACTACAGGTAATCTTACTATTCAGGTGGGTTACCGGTTTGATGCATCTTCATTACTCACAGATACTATTTTATATACGAATGCGGCAGGATTTAAAATGAGTGTTACACGGTTGCAATATTTTATTTCTGATATAAATTTAACAAATGCAAATGGCGGTTCATACCTGATTAATCAGGCATTTTTTATGGATGCAAAAGACCTCTCATTTGCTTCAATAAATTTAACAAATGTACCTTTCGGAAACTATACCGGAATGACATTTAATATCGGACTTGATTCTGTCATGAACGTTCCTTATGGATTACCATTAACTCCTGAAAACAATAATATGGTATGGCCAACAACTATGGGTGGAGGATATCATTTCATGAAAATGGAAGGATATTATATTGATACTGCAACTGTTTATGGCTACACCATGCATTTAGGAAAAAATGCATCCCGTGTTCCGATTACATTGTCAAACAAATCTTTTTCAATCAGTTCGACTCCTGCTAACGTAAAACTCAAAATGAATGTGAGCGAATGGTTTAAGAATCCATTGGTTTTTGATTTTGATAAGGACGGGAATTATACAATGGGTAATGATGCATTGATGATTAAACTAAAAAATAACGGAGTTGATGTTTTTAATGACTAACCATGAAAAATATTTTTATCATTCTTATCGCACTTGTTTTCATTAGTTCCTGTACAAAGGACTCAACATCTTCTTCAAATTCATCAAGTCAGGATACTGCGCTAACACCATATTCGCTGCATATCCCACCATATTTTCCGAAACCTTATCTTCCTTCCTATAATCCTATGACAGTTGAAGGCGTTGAATTGGGAAGACGATTATTTTATGATTCAATACTTTCAAGTAACGGGAGATCTTGTTCCTATTGTCATCCACAGTCGGAAGCATTTACTTCTACTCTTGCCGAGCATGGTCTTGACCCTGGAGTATACCCGAATATTCCTGTTTTAGTAAATGAAGCATGGAATCCATGTTTCGGATGGGATGGTGCATTCCCCGATGCTGATCATGTTGCCGTTGCAGATTTCACAGCTCCGTTTTTCAACTCAGACGTAAATCTGGTGATCTCAAAGTTAAAAGCTGACCCTATGTATTCAGCGTTATTTAAAAAAGTATTTCATGGGCAGGATGTATACCAACAGGGCGTAATTCAGGAGAAAGTAGCATTCGCGGTTGCTCAATTCGCGAGAACATTATTAAGCTATAATTCAAAATTCGACAAATATATGATGGGTATGGCTCAGCTTACACCCCAGGAAGAAAGAGGAAAAGATATTTTTATGAGTGATGTTCAATATGGCGGAGCAGACTGCTTTCATTGTCATAACTATCCGTTATGGACTGATAACGGATTTCACAACACCGGTAACGACAGTGTATTTAATGGTTTTAACAGAGGTCGTTTTAATGTTACAGGTCTTGCAAAAGATATTGGATTATTCAGATCTCCAACATTAAGGAATATTGCGCTCACTGCTCCATACATGCATGATGGCAGATATAAAACGCTTGATGAGGTGATAGAACATTATAACAGCGGTGTCCATAAGTCTGCTACAATTGATCCGATAATGACGTTACCGGGAAAAGAAATGGGACTTCAGTTAAGTACACAAAAAAAACAGGATCTTATAGCATTTTTACAAACATTAACAGATACTTCGGTGTTATCTAATCCAGATTACGGAAGAATAAAATAAGCGAAAGAAAGAATGTCAATGAATTTATTATTTAAAGAAAAATACTCCTCGATGACAGGAGGAGTGAGTGATGCATATATAAATAAATTAACACTACTGCTTGACGAGATCAGGGAATTGAAGAAAAAACACAATGCTGTTGTATTGTCTCATTATTATATGCCTCCTGAATTGCAGATTGACACAGCAAATGGTGGCGTTGCTGATTTTGTAGGTGATTCACTAGGATTAAGCGTGGCCGGAACAAAAACAGATGCGTCCTATATTATTTTTTGCGGAGTAAAGTTTATGGCCGAAACAGCTTATATTCTTAACCCCGAAAAAAGGGTCCTTCTTCCTGATCATAATGCAGGTTGCTCACTGGCGGAGAGTATTAGCGGCAATGATGTATTGCAACTCAGACAAAAATATCCGGGAGTTCCTGTAATAGCATATATCAATACTTACGCAGAAACCAAAGCAGAATGTGATGTATGCTGCACTTCGCGTAATGCTATTAAAATTGCAAATTCATTTGACAGTAAAAAACTTATTTTCCTTCCTGATAAATTTATGGGACAAAATCTTGCCGCTAAATTTAAAAAAGAAACGGATAAAGAACTTATCTTATGGAATGGGTCATGTGAAGTTCATGAGCAGTTCAGAACAAATATTGAAGAAATGACTTTGGCGAATCCTGATGCTGAATTATTATTACACTGGGAAGTTCCTCAGGAAACAGTTGCCGCAACATTAAACAACAGAAAAGGAATTGTGGGAAGCACTTCGGATATTTTGAATTATGTTAATGAAAGCAAAGCAACACAATTTATTTTAGGCTCTGAATGCGATTTAGGCGCAACATTGAAAGGGATGTATCCTGAAAAACAATTTATAACCCCATGCATCATGTGCAGGCATATGAAGCAAATTACATTGCAAAAAACACTTGAGGCTTTGCGTTCCATAGGAAGTGATAAACAAATGAATTTCGAAGTAACGGTTGAAGAAAAAATTCGTCAGAAAGCATATGTTCCCATTAAAAGAATGCTTGAGTTAAGTTAGTATTTAGTTGTCAACTGAATTATTGTTATTTTTGCATTTCAATTTTCATATTAATTAATGAAAAAAACGAAAACAGATATCCTGATCTTAGGAAGTGGAATTGCAGGTTTGAGTCTTGCTATAAAAGCATCTTCACTTGGGAAAGTATCTGTTGTTACAAAGGCAGCCTGCTCGGAAAGCAATACACGATTAGCGCAGGGAGGAATTGCGTGTGTTTGGGACGAACAGGATAATTTCTTAAAGCATATCGAGGACACCTTAACAGCAGGAGCAGGTCATTGTAAGCGTGAGGCTGTTGAATTAATGGTGAAAACTGCTCCTCAGCGGATTCAGGAATTAGCTGAATTAGGTGTACCTTTTACAAGTTCCGGGTCAAAAAAATTTGAGCTTGGCAGAGAAGGGGGACATTCACATAACAGAATTCTTCATATTGATGACCAATCAGGAATGGCCATTGAAAATGTATTGATCGAAAAAGCACGATCAATAACGAATATCGAATTTTTCGAATACCATTTTGCAGCAGGTCTTTTAAAAGATGAAAATAATAAATGTACAGGTGCTGTTGTTCTGGATACAAAGAATACTGAAATGCATCTGTTCAATTCTAAAGTTACAGTATTGGCAACAGGTGGTGCAGGACAGGTATACGAACAAACAACCAATCCTTTGATTGCAACAGGTGACGGATATGCAATGGCATCTCTTGCAGGAGCAAAATTAAAAGATATGGAATTTGTTCAGTTTCATCCAACATCATTGTTTCATCCGCAGGCAAATGGTTTTCTTATTTCAGAAGCCTTGCGTGGTTTTGGTGCAGAGTTAGTACTGCCGGATGGAACTATGTTTATGAAAAAATATCATAAACTTGGTTCATTAGCCCCACGAGATATTGTTTCGCGTTCGATATTCACAGAGATGAAAAAGCATCAAATTCCTTGTGTTTATTTAGATGCCACATCTCATAAATCTGAAGAATTACTAAAAAAATTCCCCTCAATTTACAAAATGTGTTTTCAATTGGGGATCGATATTTCTGAAGAATTGATACCTGTAGTTCCTTCAGCTCATTATATGTGTGGAGGTGTATTAGCAGATCTGAACGGTTTAACTTCGATTGAAAACTTATTTGCAATCGGTGAGGTTTCATGTACCGGTGTGCATGGAGCTAACAGACTTGCCAGCAACTCTTTACTTGAAGGACTGGTTTTTGCCGATCAGGCATTCAAGTATATCAGAAAAAATCGGACTGAATTATTTGCGGTTAATGCATCAGATCCTTGCATTGATTATCCTTATTTGGATAAGCAGGCTGACAAAAGAGAGATTGAATATTTAAAGTCAGATCTTCGGAAAATGATGTGGGAAAAAGTTGGCATTACACGAAACACAAAAGAACTTATAGTTGCAAAAAGCATAATTGAAGAAAGTGAAAACAGAATTGCTAACTGGCTTTCTAAAAATACTTTAAACGAAGATCTACTTTCTCTGAGGAATATGGTTATTACGTCAAAAATCATAATTGAATCTACTTTGAAAAGAAAAGAAAGTATGGGGACTCACTTTATAGAAGAAAAAAAGATCCTGTATAAAAACGATCAGATACTCGCCTGATCATCTGCATCCCATTCAGCGTATGACGAAGCTGTTTCAAATAATTTAATATGCTTCAGTTTTATGTGCTGAGGTAAATTTTCTGAAATTGATTGTGCAAAATCATACAATAAATTTTCACATGTTGGCTGAAAATCTTTTAAAACAATTTTATGATCCAATTCTGTAAGTGTTTTGATTAGTAAAGGATCTGCAAGTGCCGGTAATATCAAAGAATGGTCAAGTTTTTTTATTATAAGTTTTTCAATGATTTCCTTAAAATCTGAAAACTCCATTACCATTCCGTTTTTCGGGTTATTTGTATTATTTATCGGCAGTCCTATTACGGTAACATGCAATTCGTAAGAATGACCATGAATATTTTTACAGGGACCGTCATAATCCTTTAATAAATGGGCAGCTTCAAAATGAAAAATCTTGGTAATTCTTATCATAATAGTATGCGCGAATAAATTCTCCAAACATTAGGTAAACCATGACAATTATCATTATTTAAATTGTATTTGACATAAATGCTTGCCTCTTATTATAAAAGCACATATATTTGCTTACTAATCATATTTGTCATGTCTAAACATTTTTTTAAGACATTTATTTTAATGGTGATCTTTTTGTCACCTGTAATTCTACTTGCTCAACCATCATTTGGTTCCGGTGTTAATGATGTTACCCCAATTGACCAGCAAACACTTTTGTTGGCATCTGGCGGGGTCATTTATGCCATACATAAACTTAGAGAAAGAAGAAAAAAATAATATTATTTTTTTTATGAATTGTAAAAAAAACCGATAATAAATATCGGTTTTTTTTATGCCTGTGCCTCCTGATTAAATTGCTTCAAACTTTGCAGTGAAATGTCTGAGAAAGGGAGGTTCAAAAGTTATTTTATATCCTTTATTTTCATGTTTTGATTCCAGAATATCATCGAAAACATCAACTACATAATCGATATGACTTTGTGTGTATACTCTTCTTGGAATTGCTAATCTAACCAATTCCATATTTGCAGGAATCAGCTTCCCGTCTTCGTCATATTTTCCGAACATTACACTTCCAACCTCAACACATCGAATACCACCTTTGAGATACAAATCACATACAAGTGCTTGCCCCGGATAATGCTCAACAGGTATATGATTATATAAACTCTTTGCATCAACATAAACTGCGTGACCTCCAATAGGCCGGACTACCTGAATGCCTTTCTTTAGTAAATGCTCACCTAAATATTGAGTGCTTTTTATACGGTAGTGCAAATAATCCTTATCAAAAACCTCTACCAATCCAACAGCAATTGCTTCCATGTCTCTTCCGCTTAATCCTCCATATGTTGCAAATCCTTCAGAAATGATCAACAGATTTGTACATTTCTGTGCCAGCATTTCATCTTTAAGAGTAAGCAATCCTCCCATATTTACCAATGCATCTTTTTTAGCACTCATTATAAATGCATCACCCAGATTCAACATTTGCTGTGCAATTTCCTTATAGGTTTTACCTTCAAATCCTTCTTCCCGATGTTTGACGAAATACGAATTTTCTGCTATCCTGCAACCGTCAATTACCATCAACACTCCGAATTCGTCACAAATAGCTCTTACTGCAATTGCATTTTGCATACTTACCGGTTGCCCACCTGCTGAATTATTCGTTACTGTTAAAATAACAGCACCAATATTTTCTTTTCCATGTTTAATGATCATATCCCGCATTTGCTGAATGTCCATATTTCCTTTGAATGGTAATTCAACAGACGGATCATTAGCTTCTGCCGGTAAACAATCATAGGCTGTTGCACCACTGAATTCAATATTTGCACGGGTTGTATCAAAATGGGTATTGCTTATAAATACTTTCCCCTTTCCACCAAGAATTCCATACAAAATTCGTTCGGCTGCACGTCCCTGATGAGTTGGTAAAATATACGGCATTCCGGTAAGGTCTTTCACAACTCTTTCCAGATGTTCCCAGCTGTGCGCTCCTGCATAGCTCTCATCTCCCTGCATCATTGCTGCCCATTGATTCTGGCTCATTGCACCTGTTCCACTATCAGTAAGCAGATCAATAAAAACATCATCACTTCTTAATAGAAACGGATTATATCCGGCTTTTTTTAATGCTGCGATCCGCTCTTCTTCAGTTGTAACCCTCATAGGTTCAACCATCTTTATCCGGAATGGTTCCGTTAATGTTCTCTGCTTTTTTTGTGTTTGATTACTCATTTTTTGCTCATTATTATTCGCCAAATGTATTCTTATAATAAATAGCTGAAAATGACTAATGTCACTATACCTTTTTAATATTCGTAACTAAACATAAGAGGAATATTATTGGCGATCTTTGTTGCCAAACCTCCTGTATTATCAGACGGATTCATAACCTGCAGATTATTCATTGAATTCAATTGAACTCCATTAAACAATTTATTGTAATCAATTAATATATGAATGTACTGTGTCTGGTTGGATGTGATTGTGATATTTTGGGTTGGCATCATTACTTGCCTTCTGTTTGAATTTGTTCCGATCAGATATTTGAACGGAATTAAATTAGTTGCACTTGCATTCGTTGTGGTATCAATAGTTCCCTGAAAATTCACAAATACATAACCCTGAGGTTGTGCAGTGCTTCCAAACCACATTGATGAATTATTCAATGCTGTATCAATTGATGCAGGAACTTTCAGATTTGTAACCGAATCAAGACCGACTGTGAAGCGGAGTGATGAGTAATTTCCGGCAGGAACATTACCAACAAAGTAGATTTCAATTTCCTGATCCTTCAATACAATTGTATTTGGAACATTATAAAGAGATCCGTCAGATTTTACAAACCGGATATTTGAAATATATAATTGTGCGCGGTGAACCGTTATTCTTCTTCCACCTGACAGGATATAAACAGAATCATAATGTGAAACTTCATTTGTATCCGCATACGTATGAAGATGAAAAAATAAAGAACCATTACCTGATTGTTGTACCGGGGCAGATTGTGATTCGGTTTTTGTGCACGATTGAATGAAAATCAGAATTAAACTATAAAGAAAAAGCAAAATAAAATGTCTCATGAAAAATATTTTTAAATTATCTGAATAAGAAGAAAAGATTGCACTTTCATTCTTGATGAAAATCACAATCGGATATTTTAGCAGAAATAAATTTTAAACGCCTTTCGGTGGATGAAATATGCTAAAAAAAGGAGCCGTATATTTCCTGAAAGGAGTTTGGGAAAATATAATTTCAGTATTAGAAAAATATTTCTTAACAAGTACTTCCGAATATATATAAAAGAAAGTGATCTCCTGAAGATTTTTGATATTGTATGGAAAGTTCCTTTGATTTTCCTCCTGTGACTTCAGTTGTTTTTTTAAATAACATTTACCATTACATCTCAATTCCGGAGCGCTTTTATTTTCGCATAATACCAAAGAAATGTATTCTTTATTGAGTTGATAGTAAAGATAAATTTCTACCCTGTTGAAATATTGCAACACTAAAACGATTAAAAGAAATATTGGAATTATTTTTTTCAATTCAATTTCAAAGATACATCACTTACCCAACAACGAAAGTTAAAAATGAGTCACACCTTTCTTCCTTTTTTCAGATTATCTAAAATGTTTATCTTGCCGCGCAATAAAATTAACAGATGGAATACGATCCGATAAAGAATGACTTAGGAAAGGTTTTCAACCAATCCGTTTTTTTAAGAAAATTATTTTACAGACTTCTTGATCTTCTGCTCCTTCGCACATGGCATATTCACCGTGAGTTGCGCAAGTGGGAATTCGCAGATAAAAAATTTGAGATGATGGATGCCGGTTCGGGCTTTGGTCAATACTCATTTTACATTGCAAACAGAAACAGTAAATGCGCTATTTCAGCTGTTGATGTTAAGGAAGAGCAAATTGCAGATTGCAACAACTTTTTTGCAAAATGCGGATTAAAAAATGTGAAGTTTCAATATGGTGATCTTACAAAACCACATGCTGAAAATAAATATGACCTGATATTATGCGTAGATGTAATGGAACATATTCTGGAAGATGTTGATGTGTTTAAAAATTTCCATAAAGCAATGAAAAAAGATGCGATGTTGTTGATCTCAACACCAAGCGATCAGGGCGGAAGTGATGCTGATCATCATGGCGAATCCTTTATTGGCGAACATGTCCGTGACGGATATCCTGTTGATGAAATGCGCCAGAAACTGAATACTGCAGGTTTTGAAAAAACCGAAATTTTATATTCGTACGGAACTCCCGGAAAAATTGCATGGAAACTTTCGATGAAATATCCAATGACGATGCTCAACGCAAGCAAAGTGTTTTTTATCATCCTGCCATTTTATTATATCATTACATATCCATTCAGTTATATTTTGAACTGGATCGATACGTATACAAAACACAATACCGGAACAGGATTAATTGTGAAAGCCTGGAAGTAGCCCGATTGCATTTCCCTCTGGAAACATCCATTCTATTCATTTACATTTGAAAAGTGAACCTTTCATTTAAGATAGCAAAACGATACTTTTTTTCCCGCAAAAGCGGAGGCTCATTTAATCTCATCACCATCATTTCTTCCATTTCATTATTGGGTTATATTGTTGGCTCTGCAGCTTTGCTTATTGTGCTCTCTGTGTTCAACGGGTTTGAAGGATTATTCGTTAATATGTTCAATAAATTTGATTCCGATATACGGATAACAGTTGCAAAAGGAAAAGTATTTGATTCGAGAACAGTAACTATTTCAGAGATAAAAAAAATAGATGGTGTCTGGAAAATA
>Ga0206974_1072_pt2 | contig 18940 bp, 17 predicted proteins | sample Alteio_BWOrgHeat_84_FD_152920 | JGI IMG/M metagenome (GOLD analysis project Ga0206974, IMG submission 152920) | Enriched cells from forest soil in Barre Woods Harvard Forest LTER site, Petersham, Massachusetts, United States -... | ecosystem: Environmental > Terrestrial > Soil > Temperate forest >... | reverse complement strand
GATCACATAAGTGAAAACGTCACCGAAGTCGCACCATCTGAAATCAACTCGCCGAAGCTATCTATCTCACAGCAGTTCCAAGAATGGAGAAACACGACGATGGCACGCGTATTCATTACCGGATCGGCGGACGGCCTCGGAAAAACAGCAGCGGAGTTGCTCATCGAGCAAGGGCATGAGGTCGTCTTGCACGCTCGCAGCACTGCCCGCGCCGAGGAGACTAAGAGGAAGGTCCCTCAGGCCCAAGCGGTAGTTGTCGGAGATCTGAGCAGCATTGCCCAAACCCGAAGTGTAGCCGAGCAGGCCAATGCGCTTGGCACGTTCGATGCGGTCATCCATAATGCAGCTGTCGGTTACAAGGAGTCCCGACGTGCCGAGACGGTCGATGGCCTATCACATGTATTCACAGTGAACACGATCGCCCCCTATGTTCTGACCGCACTGATCGCGAAGCCGAAGCGACTGATTTATCTAAGCTCCGTGCTCCACCAAAACGGCGATCCGACCCTTGAGGATCTGACGTGGCAGTTTCGTGCCTGGGACGGAGAGCAAGCCTACTCAGACTCCAAGCTGCACGATGTACTTCTCGCCTTCGGGATTGCGCGACGCTGGCCCAATGTCCTCTCGAATGCACTTGAACCGGGTTGGGTTCAGACGAAGATGGGCGGGACAGAGGCAACGGACGATCTGGACCAGGCGCACCGCACCCAGGTTTGGCTTGCGACGAGCGTTGATCCTGAGGCATTGGTGACGGGAGAGTACTTCTATCACCTCCGTCGGAAGGGAACCCTTCCCGCAGCTCGGGATGTATCGAAGCAGGATCAACTATTGGCAATCTGCGAGCGGCTCAGCGGCATCGCGCTTCCTGAGTGACAAGCAACGATAGAGGTTATCGGGCGGCAGCACTCTTCCGTTTGCAGTAGCCACCCCTGACAACAAAAGGGAACAAGGAGCAAATGATATGTATGCAGTCATGGGAATCACAGGCAATGTAGGCGGTGCGGTTGCACGGAGTCTCCTCGCGCGAGGCGAAAAGGTTCGTGGCATCGTGCGGAGCCCGGAGAAGGCCGCAGATTGGCAAAAGCAGGGCGTCGAGTTGTTCAAGGCTGACTACGACGACGCAGAAGCGCTGACTGCGGCGTTTCGTGGTGTGGATGGCGTCTTTGTGATGGTGCCTCCCAACTTCGCTCCAACGCCGGGATACGTAGAAACCAAGGCGGCTCTCGCAGTCCTTTACAAGGCTCTTTTGAAGGTCCAACCGCCGAGGGCGGTTTATCTCTCATCCATAGGAGCGGAACAGACGAGCGGCCTGGGTCTCATCACCAGTTCGCATCTTCTCGAACAGACGTTAGGTGATCTACCGTTCCCGCAGGCCTTTCTTCGCGCAGGCTGGTTCTTCGAGAACTCGGCGGGTGACGTCGCGAGCGCCCGTGACGAAGGCCGGATTCAAGTCCAGCTATATCCCCTGGATCGGAAATTCTCCCTGGTGGCAACCGCCGACATCGGCAAGGTCGGCGCGGAGACATTGACGCAGAGCTGGAACGGAACTCGGTACATCGAGGTCGCAGGGCCCGAGGGTACAAGCCCCATGGAAATCGCAAAGGCTTTTGCGGATGTTCTGGGCTGCCCAGTGGAGGCTGTTGCTGTACCGCGAGACCAATGGGAGACACTCTGGATCTCTCAAGGGATGCCCGAAGGACGCACCGCTCCACGAGCTGAGATGGTCGACGGTTTCAATTCGGGATGGATTCACTTCGGCCTAGCTGGCACTGAGCATGTAGTTGGGACAACACCACTTCGTGAGGTGATCGCCTATCTCGTCAGTCGGAGCTAGCCGATCAAAACGTTGAGTCTCGGGGCGGTCCCGCTGCAAGGTAGGCGGTTCAGGCGCTACAGATGATCTGGACCAGGCACACTGCACTCAGTCGTGCCTGGCAGTAAGCGATGACGTGCCGCAAGACCAGAAAGGCTGTCATGCAGATCACGCGGATATCTAGCGAACTATCAATCTCGGAAGCTCACTCTATGGGAGTTTGACTTGAGCAGATGCGGGCGATAAATGTCAGCATTTTCCGCTGCCAGGAGACTACTCTCGCGAGGGGATCACAGAATGGCTGAGATATCGGTCAGTTCAGAACAAACTAGACAAACGGCTAGCGGGCGTAATGAGTGATCGCTGTCACCTGCCCCCCGAGATGCGCTGCAAGCTAGCGGTCTCCTATCGTTGAAGCAGCCGGCGAGCATCGTTGGACAGTTCTACTTTGGGTTTATCAGTGCCGGCAGCACGGCCGGAATATCCACCGTGGTCTCAATCGCACCACTGCTTTTCAGTCCTGGTGCGGCTGCAGGGTACAGCGAGGAAGGCGTGAATCTCCTGGGTGCTGCTCTCAAAGGATCGTGAAATGGAGTATGGTGTCGCCTTTGCGTGATTTCTGTTGTCAGAGAGTGACATTCTCGCAAAAGAAGGCGCGTGGGCTTGTGGCCGCGCTGAAGTCGATTTGGCTAAGCATCCATGAATGTGGCTTGCATTTGAACTCGGAAATAGCTTCGCTACTCTAACTCGGCCAATGGCGCATGAGATCGGGCACTCTATCAAAGCCGGATAAATATCCGCTTCGAATACAACGGCCAAAGAATCGCCAGGTTGAGCAGGACGAACAAAACCGCATAGGCAAGCGAGGCGTTCCACGGATTCAAGAATCGCGAGAAGAGATTGAAACAAGCGATCGGAAATGCCACCGCGGTATTGCTGCCGTCGTGAAGCGTCACCATCCCGAAGAGCGGATTGAGCATCTGCGCGACCGTAAAGCCGAAAATGGCATTCGACCCGAAAACCAGCGCAGGAAGTAGCGCGATTCGCCAACCGCGCATGCCTTCCCTGGCGTCGATAAGCCAATGCAGCAGCGTTACCGCAAGCAGGCTGAAACCGCCGCTGAAGAGCATAAAGCTCGGCGTCCAGATCTTCTTGTTAATTGGGATGACCGGATTGAGCAGCAGTCCAGCCGAGATCAGCACCGCACCGGCAACGGCCAACCCCAGGAGCTTCCGCGAAGCCGGACGCGCCGACCTCAGCCATTCTCCCGCCAGAACGCCAAGCAGCATATTCGCCGCCGCCGGCACCGTCGACAGCAAACCCTCCGGATCCCACGTCTGCCCACCCCAGAACCACAGATGATTCGTATGCATCAGTGTGCGGTCGATATACGCGCCAACGTTTCCAGTCATGTCCAGATGGCCAACCCCGCAACCAGGCACCGGTACCAGACACATCAGCGCCCAATACAAGAGCAACAACGCAGGAATAGCCGCCCCAGCCGCCAGAACATTCGACCTTAGCCGTCGCCCGCCGGTCACGCCGCTGCGGCCAGTGAAGATATACAGCAATCCCACCAGCAGATAACAGAGTCCAATCCGCTGCAATATCCCAGGAATGCGCAGATTGTGCCAGTCAAAGATCGGAAAGCCGTTGAGAAACAAGCCCAGCAGGATCAGAAATACACTGCGCTCCGTGATATGAAGCGCCAGCTGTCCACGCGTCTGGCCGCGCCGACTGCGCGCAGCGAAGGAATAGGTCATCGAAAGACCGGTCAGAAAAAGAAACGACGGAAAGATCATGTCCGTCGGCGTAACCCCGTTCCAATCGGCATGCTTGAGCGGCCAGTAGACGTAACTCCAGGAGCCGGCGTTCGTCACCAGCACCATCCCCATCACCAGCAGCCCACGAAAGACATCGATCGAAAGCAGTCGCCTCGAAGGGGCTGCGAATTCAACGAGAGTTGGACCCGCCGCGGTCTGGGTAGCCGGCATCATCAGTTGCCCTCAGATGAGCGACTGTAGCAGAAGAAAACGCACTGCACAATCGTTTGAGCAATCGACTTCGACAGGGATCCACCGCAGCAGCGGTGCGCCATCCAGCGATCGACTGAACCGCTGCAACGAAGTCCGCCTCTAGCTAGTGAACGACGCCAACGTCTTGCGTTGGCCAGTACACAAAGGCAGCTTTGCCATAAATGAGATCGCGCTTCACAGTCCCGAACTCTCGGCTATCAGCCGCGATCGAACGGTGATCTCCCAGCACAAAGTACTGCCCCTGCGGGATCACCATCTCGTCGAAGGAGCGCACATCCCGATACTCCTCCGGAACATACGGCTCACTGAGCGGCTTGTCATTCACATAGACCTGACCGCGATCGATGCGCAGCCTATCGCCAGGAATCGCGACCACCCGTTTGATGTAGCTGGTCTGCACGTTGCGCGGATAGCGAAAGACGATCACGTCGCCGCGCTCGATCGTAGAAAAACGGTAGATAAATTTGTTAATGAAAAGCCGATCCTCATTTTCCAGCCGCGGCAGCATGCTGGTGCCTTCCACGCGAACAGGCTGATAAAGAAAGGTGATGATCAGCAATGCAGCCAGCGCGGAAAAACAGAGATCCCGAAGCCAGAGAAACCAGGCACTGCGGCGAGGCTCCGCCCGCTCCACGGTCGGCCCCGGAGGTTCGGAAACCGGCTCCTCCGGAGCTTGTTCAACATCCGCGTTCATACTCTTTCAGCGTAAATCATCCGCTAAGGACAGCCCAGTGTCCCGACCGGGCAAACCATGCCTGGACGTCTGGTGGGCTTGTCCAACGGCCTCGGCTGGCCTACTGCAGGTACCAGGCCGGGCGCCATTGCGCCATCCGGAACGCTGGCCGAAAGGTTAGCCTCTTCCAGAAGCAACGGCCGCTGCAGCACCATCTCCACCGCCGTACCGCTCTCGATATTGATGTCGGCATTCTTGCTAAAAAGGGCAACGATACCGGTTGCAACCGCCCCCGCGCCGAGGCCGATCAGGCCGCCTTCCACAGGGTGTCCCGCACCCAGTCCGCCAATCGACCCTACCGTTCCGCCCGTGGGAATGGCGATCTCTGCCGTCCGGCCAACATTTCGGCCCTTATCGCCCTTACCCTCGATCGTTCCTTCCGCGTCCTTCATCTCGGTGGTCTTGGCGCCAGGCATGCTGTTGACCACGCCAGGAATCTCAACGACGGTCCCATTGGGAAAGATGATGGAGGTGAAATGCATGTTGAGCTGCGCCCGCCCCTTGACGCCAGGATGCACCACATTGTCCACTACGCCCTGCACATATACCCCGGCCGGGATCATCACGCGGCTCCCCACGACCACAGGAAATGTGGAGGATAGGTAGACGCCGTCCCCCGCTCGGGCGCTCTTTGTGTTGATGCCGCTGCGCAACTGCAGCAGTACCTTGGTGCCCGCCGGCACAGTATAGGTCTTGGTCGCAGCCGCAGACGGCGTTTGCACCGGCGCTGCTTCCGGTGTTGCGGCATTGGACACAGCGGGCTGCCCCGAGGCCGCTGACTCCGACGGCTGGGCGGGAGCCTGCCCCAAAGCGACTGCCGAGGCGGCGAGGATTGCCGTGGCGCAAGCGCCGTTTCGCCAATGCTTCATTGCAGCTCTCCCGTGGATTCGTAATTCAGCCAGAGTAGTCCTGTAGATAGACGATTGCGAACGGGAACAGGATAGCCGAAGCGCAGCCCCTTCGTGTAGAAACGTGCGGAATCCCCACAATCCTGTGGATTGTCTGTAACTGCTTCAACTCTGTTTCATTTCCAGCCGGGCTGCAAATCACGATAGGATGCGAGCAAGAGGGCGCGCATGACGGACCATCAGTTTCCAGACGAGAGCCTCGCTCAGCAGAGAAGATCCTTTGCCGAAGTCTATGCGGTCCTGGGCCAGGCGATTGCGGATGCCGCCTTCCCCGGCTGCGCCTTTGGAGTGCTCCACCAGGGAAAGATCGTCTTGCTCGACGCCCTCGGCGATTTCACCTATGAGAGCACCGGGCCTCAGGTCACTCCGCGCACCATCTTCGACGTCGCAAGCCTGACCAAAGTCGTTTGCACCACAGCCGCGACCATGCTGTTGTATGACCGAGGCCGGATTGATCTGGAGACTCCGCTCGGCGAATTGCTGCCCGGTTTTGTGATCGGGCGAGACGATTCCCGTTGGGCCCGCAAAGTGACTTTGCGGCATCTGCTCGCCCACTCCTCGGGTCTGCCCGGCTATGTTCCGCTTTTTCATACGGCAACCAGCAGCATGGCAGTCCTCCGCGGATGCCTCGAACTACCCGTCGAATCCGAGCCCGGCACGCGCTCCGTATATTCTGACCCCGGATTCATTCTGCTCGGCAAAGCACTCGAGACTTTGATCCCCGAGCACCTGGCAGCCTGGGCGATCCGAGAGATCTTCACTCCCCTGGGGATGTCGTCTTCGATCTTCTGCCCGCCACAGCCGATCCGCAGCTTGATTCCCCCAACGGAGGACGACGAACTCTTCCGCCAGAGGCGGATCCAGGGCGAGGTTCAGGACGAGCACGCCTACCTGCTCAAAGGGGCCGGTGGCCATGCCGGGCTCTTCTCAAATGTGCCTGACCTGCTCCGCTTTTCAGCCGAGATCCTCTCACCGAAGTTTTTCTCCGCCGCCACCATCGAACTTTTCTCCCAGCGCCAGCCACCCGAGGGCAGTTCCCGGGCACTCGGATGGGACACACCGTCCGAAGATTCCTCGTCGGGACAGTATTTCTCCGCCAACTCGATCGGCCACCTGGGATACTCGGGCTGTTCGCTCTGGATCGATCGAGAAGCCGCAGTGTCTGTGGTGCTGCTTACCAACCGCACCTGGCCACACCGCGAGTCACAGACGATCCGCACCGTCCGCCCGCTCTTTCACGACGCCGTTCGCCGGGGTTTACACTACCTTTAACCACATCCCTCGTCCATCAGATGGAATCTGGCAGACGTTGTCTGAGCGCAAACCGCGCTCAGGGGTACTCTGAACTACCCTGATTCGCCATTAATCAGGAAACTTCCTACCGCAAAAGGGTGATGAATCGCACACTCCATTGGCCGGACAAAGGAATACAATCAAAAATCGGGGATAATCCGACGATGCTTACCAGCACGACCATTCCAGAACCCTCGATGACTACCGAAAAGCCAAAGCGGGATACCGCCGCCCAGCTTCAGCAGCTGACCACCGAGAGCCAAAACGAGGCCTCTCAGGGACTAGACACTAAGTCAGCGCTAGAGATCGCCCGCATCATCAACCACGAAGACGCCAAGATCGCGGCAGCCGTTAAGAAGGCACTCCCGGAGATCGCGCAGGTTATCGACCAGGTAGCCCGCAGCCTCCGTGACGGCGGCCGGCTTATCTACGTCGGAGCAGGATCAAGCGGACGCATCGCCGCCCTGGATTCCTCCGAGTGCCCTCCCACCTATTCGACCGCCTCCGGCCAGGTGCAATACATCATGGCCGGCGGTCCCAAGGCTTTGGCTTCAGCCGTTGAAGTCAATGAAGATTCCGAGGAACTGGGTCAGCGCGACATTGCTCGCCGGCGGCCCACGCGCAAAGACGTCGTTGTCGGCCTCTCTGCCTCCGGGCGAACCCCCTATGTTGTTGCAGCCGTTGCCTATGCTCGCGCTCGCGGGGCTAAAACCGCCGCTGTCACCTGCAACTATGAAACACCCCTCGCTGCAGCCGCGGATGTTGCCATTGTGGCGGAAGTCGGGCCTGAGGTCGTCTCCGGGTCAACCCGCATGAAGGCCGGAACGGCTCAAAAGATGGTGCTCAACATGATCACCACCGGCGCCATGACCCGCCTTGGCTATGTGTACGAGAACCTGATGGTGAACGTGCATATGCAGAACTCTAAGCTGGTCGAGCGCGGCATTCGCATTTTGATGCGCGCCTGCGCCATCGATCGCGAAACCGCTGTAAACACCATCAAGAGCGCGGGACGCAGCGTGCCTGTCGCCCTGGTAATGCTCAAGGCCGGAGTCGACAAACCGGAAGCCGTTCGCCGTCTGGCTAAGTCCGATGGAAACGTCCGCTTGGCAATCGAAGATACCGTCCTCGAACTCTGAGTAACTTTCCTCTAACTCTCTCACCAGCGACGGTTTGCCCGGCACTCCGCGATTGTCTCACGCGTAGCAGCGCCAGGCGAACCGTTTGGTGCTTGGAAAGCCCTGTTGGAAAGCTCTTCCTTTCAATAGGTTCCAGTTGCCGACATTTATGCTGCTTTATGCCTTCTTACAGCGAATGGTACTTTCAGCGTTTTGCTCCACACGATCGCTTTGTTCCACAACACGATTGCCACTTCTGGAGAGAGGCGAGACCGCCTTTCCTCGCAGATTGACATCCTTTTCGCGTAACCAGTCTCACACTTCCTTGGCTTCGCACGTTGCTGCCGTTAGCATCCTGGATACCGCCGTCGAGGCGAGCCCGCTCGCGGATTTACACTGTCTTTTCAGGAGTCGGCAATTCTATGGACAAGTTCGTCGTACGTGGCGGGAACCCGCTGGTGGGCACCATTCGCGTTTCCGGAGCAAAAAACTCAGCGCTTCCCTGCATGGCCGCGGCCATCCTCACCGAAGACGAGGTAACCCTCGAAAACATCCCGCAGGTGCAGGACATCGAAACCGAACGCAAGCTTCTTGCCTCAATGGGCGCCGAAGTCGAGCTGGGCTATGGACGTGCACAGCATCGCACCACGATCAGCTGCCATACTCTCTCCGATCCTGTGGCCAAGTACGAGATCGTCAAGACCATGCGCGCCAGCTCGTTGGTTTTGGGACCCCTTCTGGCCCGCTGCGGCATGGCCCGCGTCGCTATGCCTGGTGGCTGCGCCATCGGCGGACGCCCGATCGACCTGCATCTGAAAGGCCTGGAGAAGCTGGGAGCGACCATCACCCAGGAACATGGTTATCTGGAAGCCCGCGCTGATCGTCTCAAGGGCGCGCACATCGTCTTCGACAAGATCACCGTCACCGGCACTGAAGACTTGCTGATGGCCGCCGTGCTCGCCGAAGGGGAGACCGTCTTTGAAAACTGCGCCCGCGAGCCGGAGGTCACTGATCTGGCCGCCATGCTTGTTGCCATGGGCGCGCGCATTGAGGGCGCAGGATCGGCAACGATCCGCGTGCAGGGCGTGGAGCGCCTCCACGGAGTGCGGCATCGCATCAACCCCGATCGCATCGAGGCCGGGACATTCCTGGTTGCCGGCGCCATTACCGGCGGCGACCTCATTGTTACCAACTGCAACCCTGCTCACCTTGGCGCAATCATCGGCAAGCTCCAGGAGGCGGGCGCTCGCGTCGATACCCTCTCTGCGGACTCCGTTCGCGTGCGCGCCGACGGCGGCCTGCGTGCCACGGACATCTCCACGCAAGAGTATCCCGGCTTTCCTACCGACATGCAGGCGCAGTATATGGCTCTGGCCACGCAGGCGGAAGGCGTCTCCCAGGTTACGGAGAACATCTTCGAGAACCGCTTCATGCATGTCCAGGAGCTGGCGCGCATGGGAGCCAACATCAGTGTCGAGGGACGTACCGCAACTGTACGCGGGCGTACACAGCTATCGGCAGCTGCGGTCATGTGTTCGGACCTGCGCGCTTCGGCCTCGCTGGTTCTCGCTGCTCTGGTCGCGAACGGCGAATCCATCCTCGATCGTGTTTATCACATGGACAGAGGATACGAGCGCATCGAAGAAAAGCTGCGCGGTGTGGGTGCACAGATACGCCGTATGGGGAATGTTTTCGCCACTAAGGATGAAACCGTTTCCGCCGCCTAAGCCGGTACCCGCAGTTTGCCGGTTCCCGTTCCCGAATCGCTGCAGCAGTTAGCGCCAACTTACCGCCAGATGCCAGCGCAGGCCATGCTGTTGGGTTTTGCGCAAAACGCTCTCGTATTCGCGTAACTCCCGTTCAATGGCGCTCGAGTCCGAGCCAAGCGCGATCGGCGCCATGGCCAGGAAATCCAGCAGCGCGCGGACCGTCCGCAGGCCTTCGTCCGGCGCAAACCATTGTGGTTGAGGAAGATGGCTTGCCCACTCCGGGCTTCCTGCACCCTGGTCCAGTAACAGGGCCATGGAATTTCGGTCGGCGGAGAAAAACTCCAGTAGCGGCGCCACGCTGAGCTTGTGGGCAAGCCTTTCGAGGGCGTCTTCGTTCCGGGCCAGCGCCTGGCCGTTGACAAAGATGTCAAAGCCCGGATCTTCGCCTTCCACCACAATGTACAAGCTTGCGCTCATCGGCTTGAGTGTACCCGAAACCGTGACTGATTTTGTGTGGAATCTGCCCAAAACGTAGCCAATAAGCCGATTCCTTTCAATTACCGTCGTCTCTTGCTGGTACTTAAGTTAGACCTCTGGTCAGGTAACTAACACGTTTTCGGTATCAGCAAACACACAGAAATGATGGATGCTAGGAGCTACGCAGCTTGTATCGCGCGTACGGGGGGCCGGAATGGATTGGTCGAAAATACCGGATATTCTGGCGATCGCCTCCCTGGCCTGTGCCTTCGCGTCCATTCTGCGGCATAACCGCACCGCAGCTCACCGGCTTTGGCTGGTTGGCTGGACAGCGATCGTCATCCATTTCATCGCCTTCATGTTTCTCAACCTACCGGGCATTGCCGGGGTTCTTGCCACCATTGTCGGCCTTGTTACTCTGGCCGGCGCTGGATTCTGCTTCATGTGGGCCACTGTTCCCTCTGAGACCCATGTCCGCAGCAGGAGGCTGGCCGCGGTTGCGTTTCTTACCTGCTCGTTGTACCTGACTCTTGCCTCCATATCCCAGGTACCAGGCTGGGCCTACGACGCGGCGGCAGTGCTCATCGCGCTCGCGCCGCTTTATATCGCCTTGTCGTATCGCCGCTATGGACAGCATGCTCTTCGCTGGCTCACTGTGGCACTTCACTTTGCTCTAGGCGCGGAACTGATGGTGCTCCGGCGTCAGGCTGGCGGGGATCCGTCGTTCGGGATCGATGCGATCCTCTTTGTGGTCTACATCGGATGCTGCATCTACTTCTGGTACTCGCATCAGGAAGGCACCACCGGGTCCATCATCACCATCGGTGGCTTCATGGCCTGGGCCCTGGTATTCGTCGTAGCTCCCACGCTCAGTCACTTTGCGCCGAACTTCCCCATCGAGGGCGAGGTTTGGAACCTGCCTAAGTACGTCGTTTCCGTAGGCATGCTCCTATTACTGCTGGAAAAGCAGATCGAGCGCTCGCGCTATCTTGCCCTGCATGACGACTTAACGGCTCTGGCCAATCGCCGGCTCTTTCAGGATCGGCTGAATACAGCCATGGAGCGGGCCCGTCGCACCGGCACCTCGGTCGCCCTGATGCAGATTGACCTGGATCACTTCAAAGAGGTCAACGACACGTACGGCCACCACATCGGAGATTTGCTGCTTCAGCATGTTGGAAGCATGCTGATGCGCCGGGCTCGGCGTTCGGATACCGTTGCTCGAACAGGCGGCGATGAATTTTCCCTGATTCTTGAGGATCCATCGCGACGCGCAGACGCCGAGCAGCTTGCTCAGTCTCTTCTGCAGCTGCTCTCTCAGCCAGTGATACTTGCCGGGTTCCAGATCGATGTAGGAGCGAGCATCGGCATCGCCGTCTTCCCGGATGACGCGCAAGACGCGCACACGCTCTGCATCGAAGCCGATATGCGGATGTACGCGGCCAAGCAGGATCGGCGCGATGTCAGGGGTTCGCACGAGAGAAAGCTTCATCCACAGACCTCGCTAGCCGGATGACCAACTGATTGCGGATGGGCCGTTACCCTCCCGACTGCTGTTGTCAGAACGTGCTCCAGGATGTGCTCAAACGACAAATGCCACCCCAGATTGGGATGGCATTTGTCGTTTGCGTTGCGTTTAGTCAGCGACGGATTGGAACTCAGTTCCCCGCCCCGGGTCCGCGTCCACCCGGCCGGCCGCGACGACGGCGACGGCGGTTGTTGCCCGCTGGGCCGCCAGGACCACCCGGACGGGCTCCTGCAGGCGCGCCTGCTCCCGCCGGCTGAACAGGATTTCCGTCCAGAGTATTGAAGTTCGGCTCGTTCTCCTCGTCGAACTCCTCGCCCTCTGTCTCTTCGAAGTCCTCTCCACCCTCAATCAGGATCGTGCTCTGGTTGGAGCTGGGCTGACGCTCGTCAAACTCGTGGCGAGGCGGCCGTGGAGCTGCCGGCATGGAAGCTGGTGCACGAGGCGCGCTCTGCTGCGGAGCCTCAGGCGTGTCCACGATGCCAAGCTTGGCCTTCTGCTCCTTGATCAGCGCCTTGCGGCTCAGCTTGATGCGATTTCCCTCGATGGCCAGCACCTTCACCATCACCTGATCGCCTTCACGCAGCTCGTCCTTCACTTCCTTGACGCGATGTTCCGCGATTTCGGAGATGTGCAGAAGACCATCCGTACCCGGGAAGAGCTCGACAAAAGCGCCGAACTCCGCCAGACGTACGACCTTACCCAGATAGGTCTTGCCGATCTCCGGCACAGCGGTCAGATTATTGATGATCGCCAGAGCCTGCGCGAGCCCATCTGCATCACTCGAAGCCACGTTGACGCGGCCGGTATCATCCACATCGATCTTGACGCCGGTCTGCTCAATGATGCCGCGGATCGTCTTGCCACCCGGTCCGATCAGATCGCGAATCTTGTCCGTCGGGATATGCACCGTCTTGATCTGCGGCGCATACTTCGACCGCTCAATGCGCGGTCCGCTCAGTTCGGCGTCCATCTTGTCCAGGAGGAAGAGACGGCCAACACGCGCCTGCTCCATCGCCTCCTGCAGAATTTGGCGCGTCAGACCACCGATCTTGATGTCCATCTGCAGGGCGGTGATGCCGTTGCGGGTTCCGGCAACCTTGAAGTCCATGTCGCCGTAGTGGTCTTCTGCGCCGGCAATGTCGGTCAGGATGGCGTAGTCATCGCCTTCCTTCACCAGGCCCATCGCCACTCCGGCAACCGAACCCTTGAGCGGAATGCCCGCGTCATACAGCGCCAGGCTGGCGCCGCAGACGGAAGCCATCGAAGACGAGCCGTTGGATTCCAGAATGTCGGAGACAATGCGGACCGTGTACGGCGACTCCTCAGGAGAAGGCAGAACGGGAGTAATGGCCCGCTCGGCCAGTGCGCCATGGCCCACTTCGCGGCGGCCGGTACCGGTCATACGTCCAACTTCGCCAACCGAGAACGGCGGGAAGTTATAGTGCAGCATGAAGGGCTTCTTCTGCTCGCCTTCGTAGCTTTCCAGGCGCTGCCCTTCATCGCCGGTTCCAAGCGTCGCCGTCACCAGGGCTTGCGTCTCACCGCGGGTAAAGAGCGCCGAACCGTGCGTGCGAGGCAGAACACTGGTTTCAATGCTGATAGGCCGGATCTCGTCGAAAGCGCGGCGGTCTGGCCGGATGCGGTCCTTCGTGACCTGCTCGCGGAAGATGCGCTCACGGATCAGCTCGTAATACGTGCTCAGCTTCTTCTTGGCCGCCGGGTCGTCAGCCGGAAGCTCGGCCGCCAGCTCGCCCTTGATCTTCTTGATCAGGTCGTAGCTTTCGATCTTCGCGTGCGTCTTGGTGTCCAGCGCGTCCTTGAGGCGGTCGCCGGCCTTCGCGAAGAGCGCGTTGTAATACTCGGTATCTTCTACCGGAGCGGTAAAGCTGCGCTTGGGCTTGCCGGCCTTGCTCACCAGCTCTTCAATCGCGGAAACAATCTTCTTGATCTCTTCGTGCGCAAACTCGATGGCGGCAAGGATGTTCTCTTCGGACTCTTCCTTTGCTCCGCTCTCAATCATGGTGATGCCGTCTTTGTGGCCGACGACCATGATGTTCATCGTGCTGTCTTTGCGCTCGGTGTAGCTGGGATTGATCACAAACTCGCCGTTCACCCGCCCGATGCGCACCGCACCAACCGTGGCTCCAAAGGGAATATCGGAGAGCGCCAGCGCAGCCGCAGCGGCATTGATGGCGACGACATCAGGGTCGTTTTCCTTGTCCGCGGAGAAGACCAGGGCGATCACCTGCGTCTCATTGCGGAAGCCGTCCGGGAAGAGCGGCCGAATCGGCCGATCAATCTGGCGGGAGGTGAGAATTTCCTTCTCGCTAGGACGGCCTTCGCGCTTGATGAAGCCGCCGGGGATACGTCCGCCGGCATAGGTGTACTCGCGATAATCGACCGTCAGCGGGAAGAAATCGATGCCTTCCTTAGGATCGGGGGAGGCGACGGCGGTGGCTAGTACGACGCTGTCACCCAGCGTCACCAGCGCAGCGCCGGAAGCCTGCTTGGCGATCCGGCCGGTCTCAAAGACCAGGCGCTTGCCGCCAGTGAGCTCGACTGCTACTTCATGCTTCATGGAGTCCTCTTTCGTCTGTTCGTTCGAGAAACCTGGGACACAGGAAGAGCCTGACCGTGCATACGAAAAAACCCGCGCAAAGCATCTCGCTCTGCACGGGCTTAACCTGCGCGGATCGGAGCCGCGCGGGCTTGACGTGGGTCCTCGGCGTCGACCGTCCATCGACACGTACACCGCAGCCGCGAAGCCTTAGCAAATTCGCAGCCTCGACCACGTCGCGGTCTAGGCGATTCCTGTTCAAGGGTGAGTTTCGCTTACTTGCGGATGCCGAGCTTGCCGATCACGTCGCGATAGCGATCCGTGTCGTGAGCCTTCAAATAGTCCAGCAGGCGACGACGCTTGCTGACCAGCATCAAAAGACCGCGCCGCGAGGCATGATCTTTCTTATGCGTCTTGAAGTGCTCCGTCAGCTCACCAATGCGCGTGCTCAGAATCGCAATCTGGACTTCCGGCGATCCGGTATCGGAATCGTGGGTGCGGAAGCGTTGAATCAGGTCGGTTTTTGTTGCAGATGCCAACACAGCGTTCTTGTTACTCCTCAGATCGTCAAGTCAATCTCAATGTCTTCAGTAAGATTACCACGGAATCGACCGGAAAGGCCACGCATAGAACCCTCAGCCAGTTACCGGTACCAAAGTTGCACAGCCGCGTTCGTGCTTACTGCTCGCCCAACGCCCAATAATTCGCCCGAGCTACCACTCTCGCCTTGTAATCCTGCGTCAAATGAACACGCAGCGTATGCAGGCCAGGCGTCGAGTCCGTGGGATGAAAACTCAGCAGATAGCGGTTCCGAGCGTGCTGCGACACCTCCGCGACGCGATCTTCAAAGCCCTTGTCGCGGGTAAACGGCGCATATTCGCCGCCGCTCATCACCGCGATTTGCCGGGCTACGTTCTTTTTCATCGCCTGGGTCGCCATCAGCAGTGTCCCCATCAGGTTCATCGTCCGGTTATCGCCGTTGTCCTTCAGATCATGCCCAAGCTGCGCGCGGGAGGGAGAGAACGTCAGGCTCAGCACCAGCACATCGGACATACCGATCCGCTGAACCAGTTTTTCCGCATTGACGTGCTTGCTGCCGTGATCGCGTTCTTCGCTCAGGAGCAGCAGCACCCGCCGATACTCCTTCGGCTGCGACTGGAGCAAGTCGACTGCGTAGCCTACTGTATCTAGAATTGCAGCCCCGCCGTCGCCGAGCGCAAAGTGGCGCAGGTCATCGGTCAGATCCGAAGTTGAGCGGGTAAAATCCCGCACTAGCTGTGGCGAGCTGTCAAAACCAACCAGCGCCGCCTGGCTTCGGCCGTCGCCCAGAAAGAGATCAAGGAGCGGTCCAAGTTTGGCAACCTTGTCATACTCAAGCCCCGCCATTCTTCCCTGCTGCACCGCGACCACGAGCGCCACAGGAGCGGTATCCATCTCCTCCTCAACCCGGAGCTTTTGTGGAACGCCGTTATCCTCCAGCGTAAAATCGCCGCTCTTCAAGCCATAAATCACCTGCCCACGGCCCTTTTCCACCAGCGTCGGCACCAGCACCACGTTGGTCGTCACCCGCAATTGCGCAGCGGCTTTCTCTTGCGGCATCTCCTGCGCTGGTTCCGGTGGAGGCAGCTGCGGAGGCGGCGATTGTTGCGCGTGCGCCACGCCAGCCAGCATTCCTCCAGCGAGGATCCAACCTGCTAGTCCCGTTACGGTTGACGCCCAGGCCTCACCCTGACTTCGTTTTCTGCTCACAAAACCTCTCCGCATAAGAGTTAGACGATGAAAAGCCGAAATTTTGCCGCCCGGAGGCCAGCAACGAAGACAAATCCTCGTGTGTGCCAAGGGAGAGGAGCCTGAATGCGCTCAATCGCATCTGCAAAACCCTCCACCAACACCGCAAGGGTATCGCAGTCGGTGAAACCAGCTCCCTTATTTCATGAACCAGCCGGCTCTGCCATCGAAATCTGGCGGTCAGATCTGGTAGCCCTCGATTGTGCTGGAATGCTGGATAGGGCGAGCCCCGAGTCAGGAGAAACGGGATGTAACCCGTGCGGGTCGGACGCACTCGGACTCCGCTGCTGCACAGGAGTGAGCTTCCCCACTGAGCTATCGGACCAGAGCTATCGAATCTGGAACAATCTAGCGCAAGGCATTTGCGCCCGCATCCTGCGTGGGCGAAGGCCTGTGACGCGCCTCACGCTCTAGATCCCCTGTCCAGGCAAGGAAATCGACGAGTTCGCTCCGCGATTCCCACAGAAATCGGAAGACATCCCGCCCGCTCAAGCTCTCCGCCTTCTTTCCGGAAAAGGTCTCGATGCGCCACTTCAGATATTCGCTGCGCCATGGCGTAAACCGATGGCCGCGCGTGGCATTCCACAGGAAACGAAGCGAGGCAAACATGCCGGGAACCTCGTTTTCAGTATAACGGCTGCTCGTATTAGCGTTCTCTGGTCCTAGCCAATAGGCCCCAGCTACCTCTGTCCGTGCAGCGGCGGACACGGAATCAGGCCTGCAGCTTGTCAAACAGGCTTTCCTGACCCAAGGAGGCAATGATCTCAATCAGCGCCGACTGTTGTGACTGGGTAAGGGAAAGCTGCGTCGAAACACTCGCGACGTCGGCCTGCATCAGGTTGGTCTGCGCCTGTGTCAGTTGCGTTGACTCCTCCGTCGCGGCTGAGCTGGCATCGTTCAGCCTGGTCACCGAGTTGTCGATTGTCACCCTCTGTTGGCTCACATAATTCAACGCCGCAGTCAAAGAGGTGGTGTCCTGCACTCCGCTCCCGCTTCCTCCGGTGGCGAAATCCGCGACCAGGTTATTCAGCGTTCCCAGCACATTGACTCCCGCCTGCGTGAAGATCTGGTCCCCTGGAATGTTCAACTGAATCGACTGCCCGGTTGGCGCGATGAGCGTATTCACATCCTGATCTCCGTTGTAGGTGACCGTCGCTGGAGAAGTGCCGCTGTTCAGCGTAAAAGGCGCGTTGCCGGTTTGGCTTCCGCCAAAGACAAAGACGCCCTGATAGTTTGTATTGGCCAACGAAAGAACCTCGTCCCGGATTCCCGCCAGCTGGTTTGAGATCGAATGCAAATCGCTCGCGCTCAACGTCCCGTTGTCTGCTTCCGTTGCCAGGGAGATTGCCTGGTTTAACTGCGTCACAACACTGCCCAACGCAGAATCTGTCACCTGCAGCATTCCCTGGGTCAGGCTCGCTGTCTGCGTAAAGGAATCATCGCGCCCGATCTGGTTCAAGAGCTGAACGTTCTGAGCAGCCGCTGTCGGATTCTGTCCAATCTGTGAGAAGCTCAGTCCGCTCGAAAGCTCTTGGCTCAACTGCTCCTGCGTCGCCTGCGTCTGGTCCAGCGAGGCACTCAGGTTGCTCAGATAAAAGGGATCCACTCGCATCGTTCTTCCTCTTTACGCGCGCCACAATGCCCGGTCGCATCCAGCGCGCTGGAGATTTCCGTTTCAGTCACGCCACGGCTGTCTCAACTCCCAGGTTCAGAGCTGATGCCATCACGCTGTTCAGGATGGTGAAGACCTGCGAAGCCGCCTGATACGAGCGCTGAAACTCTTCCAGGTTGCTGGCTTCCTCATCTAGGTTTACCGAAGAAAGCGCATCCCGCTGCGTCTGCAACTGCGTCACCGATGCACCCAGGGCTGTATTCTCGGTTGTCGTCTGTGAGACCAGCGCACCGAGCGTGCTGATCATGTTCGAGTAATAATTCGACGGGGTCTCGTTGTTGATGATCGATTGTGTCGCCAGATTGGCGGCTGCCGTGGCATTCGAACCATCACCGGTGCCCTGTCCCAGGCCGGCGGCGGCGATCTTGTCTGGATCGGTCATGACCACGCTGATCGCCTGCGCACTCCCGGCGACCTGTGTCGGCGCATTGAAGATATTGCCGGCATTCCCGTTGTCCCCTTCAAGATCCGTGCTGGCCATGTTGGCCTCGGTGAGTTCGATTTCACGCGTCGCCAGATCCAGATAACTGGCGATCTCTCCACTTAAGCGGGTTCCAATCTCCATCGCTTCCTCCTACGGGCAAATCCTTCCCTACCCGAACCGCAATTCGCTGCATTCCTTGCCCCAAGCCCGATGTGCTCTGACTCCGCAGGCAGACTCGCAGGTTCGGCAGCAATCCCAAGCCCAAAAAACTCCTGTCAGGACTGGAATGGTCTAAGGTCAGCCTCCTTGCAGGGGGAGCGAACGAATCACCCGATTCCGGCGTGACCAAAATCGATCTCCGAGGCGGTAATCATCGGGTCCTCAGCGGCAAGGATTGTGGCTCGTTCCAGAACATGCTCCAACTCGCGGACATTGCCCGGCCAACTGTGTCCCATCAGGCGCACCATCGCGGAGCCGTCGATGCGTTTGATCGGCGATCTCCTCCCCAATTTGTCGAGAAAATGCTCGACCAGCTGGGGCAGGTCCTCCATATGTTCCGCCAGGGCCGGCGTACGAATCAGAAAGACCGCCAGCCGGTAATAGAGATCGGCCCGAAAGTGACCCTTCTGTGCATTTTCGGCGAGGGGCTGGTGCGTAGCTGCGATCACGCGAACATCCACCTTCACCGTCTCGTTGTCTCCGATGCGTTGCAGCTCTCCAGACTCAAAGAAGCGCAGCAGCTTCGACTGCAGAGCCAGCGGCATCTCGCCGATCTCATCGAGAAAGAGCGTTCCACCGTCAGCCGACTCAATGCGGCCTGTCCGTCCCTGGACGGCGCCGGTGAAAGCACCCCGGGTGTGGCCAAAGAGTTCAGCCTCGAGGAG
>Ga0206974_1099_pt2 | contig 19225 bp, 14 predicted proteins | sample Alteio_BWOrgHeat_84_FD_152920 | JGI IMG/M metagenome (GOLD analysis project Ga0206974, IMG submission 152920) | Enriched cells from forest soil in Barre Woods Harvard Forest LTER site, Petersham, Massachusetts, United States -... | ecosystem: Environmental > Terrestrial > Soil > Temperate forest >... | reverse complement strand
TCGCGACCAGGAGCTAAAGCCGATAGCGCCCCGCATCCAAAAAGTGCCGCGCAATTTCGCGGTTCACCACCACGCTGTCCACCGGCCCCAGACGCGCAAACCGGCGCAGCACGCCCAGTTGCACGCCCAGCGTATCTCCTTCAGCCGACGCCGCGAGCACCCGCCGTGCCGCCTGCTCCACCGTCGCTAGCGCCTCTTCGGCAAAAGCCGCCGTCATCTTGGCCGCAACCGCCGCACCTTTCGCCCCTGTTTTTCCCTCGCCCATCTTGCGCGCCCGCAGCAGCGCCGACTCCAGCGCAAATACGGCCATAATGCCGTCCGCCAGATCGCTCATCACTTCCTGCTGCTCCTGCAGAGCCGCCATGAAGCGCTGCGAAGCAGCCCCCGCCGCCAGCAGCACCATCTTGCGCAGATGAGCCAGCACCTTCGCCTCCCGTGCCAGCGGAGCCTCCAAATCCTCGCTCTCGAAGCTCGGCGGCTGCATCACCTCGTCCATCAGCTTCTTGATCGCTGGCAGCAGCGGAAGCTGCCCGCTCAAAGCCCGCTTCATCAGCCAGCCGGTGATGATCAGCCGGTTGATCTCATTCGTTCCCTCAAAGATCCGGTTGATGCGCGCATCGCGGTAGAGCCGCTCCGCCGGATAGTCTTCGACGTACCCGTACCCACCCATGATCTGCACCAGCTCATCGGTCGCATAGCCCAGCATCTCCGACCCATAGACCTTGAGAATCGAGCACTCGACCGCATACTCCTCAATACGTTTTTGAATCTCGCGCGACGATCCTGCCTGTTCCGCGTTCAAGGCCGCCAGCGCCGCATCCATCATCCCTGCGGTGCGATAGGCCATGCTCTCCGTCACATAAAGCTTCGTCGCAGTCGCCGCAATCTTTCTCTGAATCAGCCCAAACTCCGCGATCGGCTTGCCGAACGCCACCCGATCCTTGGCATAGGCAATGCCTTGCTCAATCGTCTGCCGAGCCCCACCCAGGCACGCCGCGCCCAGCTTGAAGCGGCCCATATTCAGGATATTGAAGGCAATATGGTGCCCCTTGCCCACTTCGCCCAGCAGATTTCCTGCCGGAATGCGGCAATCAGCAAAGATCAGCGGGCAAGTCGACGAGCCGCGAATCCCCAGCTTGTGCTCTTCCTTGCCCATCGAAAAGCCGGGCGTCCCGCGCTCCACCAGAAATGCCGAAAACTTACCCGCAGCATCCTCACTCGAAACGATCTTGGCGAAGACCGTGTATAGATCGGCAAACCCGCCGTTGGTAATCCACATCTTTTCGCCGTTCAGAACGTACTCGCTGCCATCGGCGGAAAGCACCGCCTTGGTCCGGATATTCATCGCATCCGAGCCTGAAGTCGCCTCAGAAAGCGCATACGCCCCGATAATCTCCGCCGTCGCCAGCCGCGGCAGATACTTCTGCTTCTGTGCCGGCGTGCCATACCAGACCAGCGGCAGCGTCCCAATGCCGGCATGCGCGCCAAAGGCCGTCGAAAAACTGGCCACCGCCGCCGAATAATCCGCCACCAACGCCGACGTCACCTTGTCCAACCCCAGCCCGCCGTACTCCTCAGGAATATCGATCGCCGTAAAGCCCAGCTCCGCCGCCTCGCGCAGCAGGCCGCGCATCACGCCCTCCTGCTTGGCCTCAATCTGGTCCACAGCCGGCAGAAGCTGCTCGCGCGCAAACCGCGCCGCCGTCTCGGCAATCTGCCTCTGCTCCTCGCTCAGATCCTCCGGCGTAAAGACCTCGGCCGCCGTGCGATCCTCGAGAAGAAAACTGCCGCCGGCAGCGGCAACAATGGCATCGGCAGGTGAAGAAGTAAGAGTCGGCGTCATCGCATTCCCCCAACAGCCTGAACACTACGCCATTCCCGTCCCGCGCCGCAACCACGCATCGAACCCGTGCCCCCAAACATACTCAGTCCGCTGAACGCCCGGTTTCTTAGTACCGTTCTTGCTCGGGTCCAATTCAGGGTCAGCATCGCTCGTGTATCCTCCGATGCATCATGATCTCCCTGAATCGGAAGCGCCTGCGGCTCGGACAAATCCTGCTCCCACTCCCTGTCCTGCTGATCCTGATCGCGGTCTCATGCGCAAACTCCGGCGCGCAAGCCCCGTACCGCGTCCTCCAGGGCAGCGTCAATTCCGACGGCTTTCCAACCACCGCCGCCAGCATCTGCCTCGGCGACGCCGGCTCCGCTCACTGCTACACGCCCTCCGACTACCAGCCAAAAGCCCCCTTTGGCCTGAACGCCAAAGCCGTTGACATCGGCCAGCTCAACGGAATCCCGCTTACACTCTTCACCGCCATCTTCTCCGCCGGCGCCGGCGAGATCACCAACTATGCCCTCCTCACCGTCAAGGACGGCGATTTCGTCAACCTGCTTCCCAAGCTGCAGCTCACCAATCAGAGCGAGTTCGCCGTCTGGAATCTCTCCGAGTTCTCCAATCTCCCCATTCTGGTCACCGCCGACTTCCTCTGGGACCCCTACCACCAGCTCGGGTCCAACAATGAGCTGGAATCGCACTACGGCCCGCATCGCTACACGATCCGCGTCCTGCTCTACGACCCGGCAACCAGCCGCTACGCCGAGTGCCTTCACTTCGACACCGACCGCACCTACCCCGGCCTCAACAACGTCGACGCCGTCAAGGTCCTCACCCCGGAACGGAAACACATCCTCGCCAGGCTCCGCAAAGAGGGCGTTCATCCATAGATAGATTGTCTGATCCATGATTTTCTGATGAGCGAAATCGCCTGCGACGAGTGCCTTAGGTCTGAATCCGGCTGTCAAGAAGGAGGGGGTTTACCCCATCCCCAAAACCAGCATCAAACAACAGACGCCTATAATTGGGTACAGCGTTGTGCAATGGCAAGTTGTGTGCAACCGCCAGCGTTGTTCCCGAGGAGGACACCCTGTTCCCTGCAATTGCTGCTTTTTGCAACCTCGCCACGCTGACGCGCCTGCACTCGGCGCTCTTCCTGTTCCTGCTTGCGCCGAAAAATGACTTCAGCCACTTCCTCAAGATGCAGTACCGGGACCAGACCTTCCAGGGCCTCTATCGCTGGAACTCTTTCGACGCGTGGCTGCTGATTCCCTACTTCGCAGTCATGATCCTGCTGGCTGTCTACGGCATTCATCGCTATACCCTTGTTTATCTCTACTTTCGTTACAAGAAGAACTACAATCCGGAGCCGCCCAGCCACTTCGATGAGCTGCCCATGGTCACCGTCCAGCTCCCCGCCTATAACGAGCAGTTCGTTATCGAGCGCCTGATCGAAGCGGTCTGCGCCATGCAGTACCCGCGTGAAAAGCTTGAGATCCAGCTCCTCGACGACTCCACGGACGAGACTCAGCACGTAGCCGCGGAAATTGTCGACCGCTACGCCGCGCTCGGGAATCCGATCGTCTATATCCACCGCACCAATCGCCACGGCTTCAAAGCCGGCGCCCTCGATGCTGGCCTCAAAGTCGCCAAGGGCGATCTCATCGCCATCTTCGACGCCGACTTCGTGCCTCCGCCCGATTGGCTGATGCGCGTCATCCACCACTTCGCCGAACCCGAAATCGGCATGGTTCAGACCCGCTGGGCCCACCTCAATCGCGACTACAGCCTGCTCACCAAGGTCGAAGCTATCCTGCTCGATGGCCACTTCGTCCTCGAACACGGCGCGCGTGCCCGCACCGGCGACTTCTTCAACTTCAACGGCACCGCCGGCATGTGGCGCCGGGCGGCCATCACCGATGCGGGCGGCTGGCAGCACGACACCCTCACCGAAGACACCGACCTCAGCTACCGCTCCCAGCTGGCGGGCTGGAAGTTCAAGTACCTGCCCGATATCGAGTGCCCCGCTGAGCTGCCCATCGAGATGACCGCCTTCAAGACCCAGCAGGCACGCTGGGCCAAGGGACTCATCCAGACCTCGATCAAAGTCCTGCCCATGATCTTCCGCTCCAACGTCTCGCGCAAGATCAAGATCGAAGCCGTATACCACCTCACCGCCAACATCAGCTACCCGCTCATGGTCATCATGACCGCATTGCTCATCCCGGCCATGATCGTGCGCTTCTACCAGGGGTGGTTCCAGATGCTGTTGATTGACGTGCCGCTCTTCACCGCCTCCACGCTCTCCATCGGCGTCTTCTACGTCATCAGCCAGCGCGAGCTCTTTCCTAAGACCTGGCTTAAAACCTTCCTCTACCTGCCGCTTCTGATGGCGCTCGGCATCGGCCTCACCGTCACCAACACCAAGGCGGTCATGGAAGCGCTCTTCGGCATCAAAAGCGCCTTTGCCCGCACCCCCAAGTACTCGGTAGCCAAAAAAGGCGAGAAGTCCAAGGCCGCCACCAAGTATCGCAAGCGCCTGCTGCTCACGCCGTGGATCGAGCTCGCCATCGGCGCCTACTTCGCACTGGCCATCGTCTACACCTTCACCAATAACAACTACTTCACCGCCCCGTTCCTCATCCTCTTCGTAGTTGGCTACTGGTATACCGGCCTAATGAGCCTGCTGCAGGGCCGCTTCGATCGCTGGCGCTCAGGCGGCGCCAACACCACCGACGAATCCAGCCCCAAACCCTTCCCCGTCGGCGTGTAAGAGCCTCGGAAATGGTAGGCCGGGCTTCAGCCCGGGCATCAGCATCCACTCCTGATCCCGGCGAGGGGCCTCGATGGCCCGAGCGTTTTCCCGATATCCGACTATCCCCCCAAACATTCATGTTTTGCACCGAAGACCGTCACCCCTCACAATAGCTGCATGCATCCACGCCGCCTCCTGGTCCTAGCCCTGCTGGCCCTCGCTGCCCTTCCCTTCGCCCAGGCTCTCGAGAAACAGCCAGCCTCCGTCTACCACGCCCGACGCCTCGCCCTCGCCACCAAGCTCCACGGCGGAGCAGCCATCCTCTTCGCCGGGGAGGAACCGCTGCTCGACTTCATGCCCTACCGCCAGGACGAGGATTTCTTCTACCTCACCGGCTGGAATGAACCCGGCGCCGCGCTCCTTATCCTCGCCGACGCGCCCGACGTCGACCCCAAGCGCAATTATCGCGAAGTCCTATTCTTGCCTTCGCGCAACCTGCGCATGGAAAAGTACACCGGCATCAAGCTCGACGCCACCACGTCCAACGCTCCGCAGACCGCCGGCGTCGATGCCGTCGAGCCCATGACCGACCTCGCCGGCGACCTTAACAAGCTCATCTCCGCCAACCGTGCCCTCTCTGCCAATCTCTGGACCCAACCTGAAGCCCCCCAAGCCAAAGCACTCGTCGGCTGGGTCGCAGCAACCATCGGCAGCGGCACCACGCCCCCGGCCCATGACGTCACCACCTCCGTCGCAGAACTACGCGTCGTTAAGGACGAAGGCGAGCTCGCGCTCCTCAAGAAAGCCTCCGACGCCTCCATCGCCGCGCAGCGCGTCATGATGCAATCCACCAAACCCGGCGTCACCGAGCGCGCCATCGCCGGCAAGATCATCGCCAAGCTGATGGAAGAGGGCTGCGAGCGCGTCTCGTACGCACCCATCGTCGGCGCCGGCATCAACTCCACCACGCTCCACTACTCTGAAAACTCCGCCACCCTCAAAGACGGCGACGTCATGGTCGTCGATGCCGCCGGCGAATACTCCATGTACGCCTCTGACATCACCCGCACAGTGCCCGTCAACGGCCATTTCACCCCACGCCAGCGCGAAGTCTACGACGTCGTCCTCGGAGCCCAGCGCGCCGCCATCGCCGCCTTCACCGCCGGCAAATCCACCATCGACGACCCCTACCACCGCGACCCCAACTCCCTCGACACCGTAGCCTGGACCTACATCCACGACCACGGCAAAGGCCTGCATGGCGAGCCGCTCAGCGACTACTGGATCCATGGCCTCGGCCACATGGTCGGCATCAACGTGCATGACCCTCCAGGCAGCACCGGCTATCCCGCAGTCCTCAAACCCGGCATGGTTTTCACCATCGAACCCGGCGCCTACATTCCCGGAGAGAAGATCGGCGTGCGCATTGAAGACGTCTTCGTCGTCGGCCAGGATGGCAAGCTCATCGACCTCATCGCCAACCTTCCTCACACTGCCGAGGAAGTCGAAGCCGCCATGCACGCCGCCAATTGAAAGAGCACATGGCCTTGGAAGATCACTCACACGAAGACAGCCCGAACGAAGACACTCCCAGCCTCTCGCCCCTCATCGACGCCTTTCGCAATTCGCTCCTGGCGTGTCTTGAAGAGTGCGCGAGAGGCAGGCGAGGCTTGTTTTCCGACACCGAAGACAGCGAACCCTGGCCGGAAGCCGCGCAACTGCGCCAACTGGCCATGGCCCTGCAGCAAATCCTCGCCCAAACGGAAGAGTCCAGTCCACTCTGCGACCACTTCCTCGACCTCTGCTCCATCCACGGCGAGAGCGATCCCGGCGAACGCAAACTGGCCCGGCAGTTTCTCGACTACATCGCAACCGAGGGACTATAAGCGATGCTCATCTTGCACGCTTTCCTTGCTCTCCTGGCCGGCTTTCTCTCCATGGCGATCGTCGTCGCCGTCATCACCGCTCTGCTGATGAAGCTGGCTCCGGCGTGGGTCGGCACTACAGGCCATCCGCGCCCCGGATATGTCATCGTCAACCTCATCTTCTCGTTTGCCGCGGCTATGCTGGGCGGCTACGTCACCGCATGGATGGCCCAGAGCAATCCCCTCATCCAAACGCTCGCGCTGGCGCTCATCGTTCTGCTTCTCGCAGCCCTCAGCGCCATGCAGCAACGCGGCCTGCAGCCTATCTGGTATCAGCTCTTGTTAGTCGCCATAACTCCGGCAGGCGTCTTCGTCGGCGGCATGCTGCGGCTTCGCGTCATGGGGATATAACACCCAGTCGTAATCTCAGCAATACAAAGCCCTGCCTGAATCTCCTCAAGGATTCAGGCAGGGCAAGTAACTTCCGAGCTATAACCTTCTGTTTCTGACTTAGAATCTTACCCCGAAGGTTACCGGTACCAGCTTGGTATCGGCACTGACTGCCGCAACGCCAAGGCCGTTCGGCGAGGCTGCGGTTGCCGGAGTCAGAATATCCAGATAGCGCGCCTCGGCAAAGAGCTTCACATTGCCGTCGCCGTAGATGCCACCCAGCCTGTGCGTATAGCCGGCGCCGATATTCCACCCGCCCTGGTTGCTCGAGAAGTGTCCCACCACTACATTCTCCACGGTGGTGCCGCAGTAGTAGTAGTAGCAGTACTCTGCCTCTTCTGGATCCGTAAAGTTCGTCACCTTGCGGTAGAAGCCGCCGCCGCCCGTCACGTAGAAATCATTGGTGCGCTTCGGAAACAGGTCATATACAGGCGCAACCGTGAACGACCAGATATGCGCATTTCCGCCCGTGGCGCCTGTCTCGGCGATCAATGCACCAGGCAGCTTGTCATCGATGAACTGGTACTCGATCAACGCGCTCAGATGCGGCGTGAACTTATACCCCGCGCCCACATTCAAATTGCCGCCCCAGGTGATATCGCTCGAAGAATCGGAAGTCGGCGCATTGAAACCGCCACCCGCCTCGAACGCCAGATGACTCGCAAATCCACGGTGATGATATCCGTAGGAGTTATCCTGCCCAGCAGCCGCACCGCTGCCTGCCGCGCTCGTTGCCGCAGCCGGTTCGGGAGCCGCAGGCATCCCGTCGCTGCTCGTCGAAAACCATTCCGAGGAGCTGGAAATACTTGTTTCGTGGCTCTGCGCAAAGGCCGCCGGGCATGCACAGAACGCAGCCATCGCCACACCGGGGATCACACCATAAGCTGCACGCCGCAAGCGCGGCATAACACTGGGAAAGAACATGATTTTGACCTCAAAGATGAAATGAATCGTGCTTCGGGGATCGTGCAGTGCCCCCGCTGTCAGTTAGACACCGATTCCTGGGAAAGGTTGTGCGATGTTACCGGAATGTGAAAGCGGGCTGAAGCATCGCTCCAGCCCGCTCGTTCGCTATTGGCAGGTGCGGTATCACCCCTGAATATCGAACTGCTCCGGATGCAGCGTCGCATCGCTCTTGACCAGCACGTTCTTCCCCGCCAGCTCTTCCAGTTGTGTCAGCCACCGTGCATTGTTCGACTTCAGCACCTTGGCCGTCTCCGGATTTACACGCAGCAGCACCTCGGTCTGATCAAAGTGCCGGCGCATCTTGCGCACTTCGATGTAGATCTCGTTGCACACCGTAGCCGGACTCTTGACCATGCCTGTCGCCTGGCAGACCGGGCAAGGCACGCTCAGCGTCCGCTCCAGGGACTGCTTCACGCGCTTGCGCGTAATCGCCACCAGACCGAAATCATTAAACTGCAGCACCTTGGTCGGCGCGCGATCCTGCTTGAGCGCTTCTTCCAGCGCCGCCATCACGCGAGTGCGATTCTTGCGCTCATCCATATCGATAAAGTCGATCACGATGATGCCGCCCAGATCGCGCAGCCGGATCTGACGCACAATCTCCGGAATCGCATCCAGGTTAGTCTTGAGAATCGTGTCCTCAAGCCGCGCCGTCTTGCCCACATACTTGCCGGTGTTGATATCGATCGCCACCAATGCTTCCGTCTGGTTGATCACGATCGAACCGCCGCTCTTCAGCCACACCTTCGAACGCAACGCCTTAGAGATTTCTTCCTGAATGCCGAAGTGCTCGAAGAGCGGAATCTCCTTCGTATAAAGCTTCACGCGCCGTACCAACTCCGGTGAGAAGCGATTCAGGAAACGCACAATGCGCTCGTAGTCGGCCTCGGAATCCACCCAGATATGCGAGAAGTTATCGCTGATCTGGTCGCGCAGAATGCGCTCGATGAGGCTCAGATCGTGGTAGATCAGCGCCGGCGGCTTGGACGAGTCCGCACGCTGCTTGATATCCGCCCAGAGATTGATCAGGAAGCGCAGATCGGCACGCAGCTCATCTTCCGTCGCCCCCTCCGCCGCCGTGCGCACAATGAATCCGCCGGTGGCATCGCCCTTCTCGCTCACCAGGATGCGCTTCAGCCGTTGCCGCTCCTCATCCGAAGCAATCTTGCGGCTCACGCCCACATGGCTCACTGTCGGCATAAAGACCAGGAACCGCCCCGGGAGCGCAATGTGGCTCGTAATGCGCGCACCCTTCTTGGCAATCGGCTCCTTGGCAATCTGCACCAGAACCTCTTGCCCCGGCTTCAGCAGATCGCTGATGATCGGCAAGTCCGATGTCTGTGCTGAACGACGCGAAGGCCCGCGGCGTCCATCGCCACGCCCTTCACTCCGACCCTCACCACGGCCATCTCCAGGACCACCACGGCCACGCCGTCCGCGGCCACGTTCACCGCTCCGTTCGCCGCCGCGATCACGTCCACCACCCGGCGCACCAGCCGCACGGCCCGGCGTCACAGGCGCAGCTTCGTCCTCTTCCTCATCCTCTTCTTCTTCCACTTCGACACGATGATCGAACTGCGCCTCCTGCAGCATCTCGCCTAACGCTCCCGAGCGAATCTGCTGTTGCAGCGTCTCTTCCTCGATCTCTTCCAGATCATGCTCGTCGTGATGCGCCTTCATCGGCGCAAATTCGTACTCCTCTTCCTCGATGATCTCTTCCTCGACCAGGCCATCTCCCGGCGCATACGCCGAGACAGCCGCAACCGGCGCGGGCGCAGCCGCGGTTGGCGGAGCAGCCGGCCCAGGCTCGCTCTCCTCGCTCCGCTTGCGTCCGATGAAAAGATCCTTCAGCCGGAAGCTGCTCGGCGGCAGCGGATCCACATTGTGGCTCGCCGAAGCGTCGTGTATCTCTTCTGCACTCTCGCCGCCAGCACCCTCTTCCACCGGATGCGGCAGCGGATTCTCCGCAATCTCACCTGGAGACTCGATGGCGCCGGCTTCAGCGGCTTCAATCACCTCTTCGCTCTCACCAGAGGATGTACCGTGCAGAAAAGACGGGGGCAGAATCTCTTCCATCTCCTCCTGCACATCCCCCGGATGCTCAACCGCGCCCGCATCCGCAGCCTCAGCTACCTCCGCCGGCACGCCCGGCTCGTAAAGGGATTCGTGAGTGAAAGCTTCATGAGCGACAGCTTCGTGACTCGTCAACTCCTCAGCGTTGGCAGCATGCTCTTCCGCACGCCCAGAAGCCACTTCGCTGAACTCAAAAGCCCATGAGCCCTGGCCGGAAGCCGGTGCGGCTTCCGTAGTCTCCGCAGGCGAGCTGTGCGGCGCAAAAACCCCGCTCGGCTCCGCGTCAACGGTCTCCACTGGCTCCCGCTCAGTCTTGCGGTGCCGAGCCAGGGACTCACCCGGCAGCAGCCCCCGCCCGTCCCAGACAATCTCGTGTTCGACCAGCGTCGAGGGCTTGGCCGAAGTCCGCTCCGGCGGCGCCGGAGTCAAATCCGGCGGCAGCTCCGTCAGAACCAGCCGGCTCGGAGCAGGCGTAGACGGTACAGGCGCGCCGTACTTCGAGAGCGACTCACCCGGCAGCACAAACGGAGCAGGTGCCGCGGAAGCCCGCGGTGAAGAAGCGATAGACGGGGTAGACCACGGAGCCGGAGATGCCTCCGTAACCGGTGCGACGGCAGAAGCAGAAAACTCCAGCGGCTCTGCTTCCATCTCTTCCGGCTCGCCTGACTCATCCGGCGCGGAACCAGCCTCGGGACCGCCCTGTTCATCCCGTCCGCGTCCGCCACCACGACGGCGACGGCGTCCCCGCCAGCGGCGCGCACTCTGCTCGTCGCCTTCCTGCGGAGCACCAGCCTCCGCTTCCGGAGCGGGCAGCTCATATCCGCCTTCGATCGGCTCAATCGCGAAGTTTGTTACAGGCTGAAACTCCGGCTCAGCCGCACGGCCTTCTCCGCGCCGCGCACCACTCTCAGAACCTCGTTCCGAACCACGATCCGGCCGGCGATCCCGCCCGTCTCCCCGCCCTTGCCCTTCGCGTGCCTGACCTTCCCGGGGCTGTCCTTCGCGTCCTTGCCCATCTGGCCGGTTCTGACGAGCCTGGGGAGGCGCCTGCAGCGCCCGCTGCGTATCGCCCTGCGATGCGGCGCGCTCTACCTCGTCCGTATCTTCCTGGTCTTCCATCTCCAGAAAGTCGGTCACGTACAGGAACGCATCCCGCTCCAGGCCGATATCGACAAATGCAGACTGCATACCCGGCAAAACCCGGGTTACGCGGCCCTTGTAGACCGATCCGGCGAGGGTATATTCATTTTCACGCTCGTAGTAAATCTCTGCGAGCTGATCGTCTTCCAGAATTGCCAGCCGCGTCTCGTGCGGCGTGCTTGAAATACAAATTTCCTTGGCCATGTTGCCTTTCCGTCCCGGGGCAAACGCCCATCAGGACCTGCGGCGAGGCCGACTGCATAGGTTCAGCAGGAACCATCCCGGCGCGCATTGGGCTGCGCCGTTCCTGTCTGGACTGGAAACCTTCGGAGAGGAAAGGAGAAATCAGGGCTTGCTGCCGGGCAGCCTCTTCAGCCGGGAACGGCGAAGACGCGGGGGAAACATCACGCCGGCTACCTCGAAAGGCCGCCTCTTGGGATGCTTCCGCTCCTGTTGTCCATTTGCAGCGACGACCGAGTTCAACAGAGCGCGTCACCAGCCTGCGCGCCGGATCACCGGAATCGCGCCCTTGCTGGCTCGGCTGTAGTTGCCTCTGCGTACTCATTCACCCAATCCTGCCGGGGCTGCTTGCAATCGAAACCCGCCGGCTAAGTGATTGAAACTACGAGAAAATCCTTGCTTTTCGCGCCGATTCGGCGGCGAAAGTGAAAAATCCTGCACAAAACATTTGCCTGCCGCGTCACCCACACCCCTGGTTTCGCCAGTTCAGTTCACAAACCGGCCCATGCGGACATTCATCACCACGCCCAGCGCCAGAAAGGTGAACAACACCGAACTTCCCCCATAACTCATTAAAGGCAAAGGAATTCCGGTAACCGGCATAAACCCGATGACCATGCCGACATTGACCGCGATTTGGAAGGTCAGTACGGCGACCACGCCCATCACGAGGAGCGTGCCCGGCATGTCTGCAGCAGTTTGAGCGTTCTGAATCAAACGCATCAATATCACGAAGTATAGCAGCAGAACCAGCAGCGCGCCGACGAACCCATGCTCCTCGCTGAACGCCGCAAAGATGAAGTCCGCGTGTGGGATAGGCAGAAAATCTCCCTGCGTCTGCGAGCCCTGCTGCGCACCCTTGCCCCACACCCCACCCGAGCCCACCGCGATCAGCGACTGCCGCACCTGATACCCCGACCCCTTGGGATCGTTGTCCGGGTTGATAAAGCTGGTCAGCCGCGCCTTCTGGTACGGCTTCAGCACCTTGCCGCTCGACCACACTCCGACCAGCGCCACCACGCCCACCGTCCCCAGAATCGCCGCCTGCCGCCAGTTGATCCCGCCCAAAAACAACCCCGCCAGCAGGATCGGCGAATACGTCAGCGCCGTCCCGAGGTCTGGCTGGCTCAGCACCAGCAGCATCGGCAACCCCACCAGCCCGATCGCCTTGGAGATGTCCCTCCAGGTCAGGCTCTGCCCGCCCAGATTGGCAAAATACCGCGCCACCAGCACAATCAGCACCAGCTTGAACCACTCCGAAGGCTGAAAAAGGATAGGCCCCAGCTTCAACCATCGCCTGCCGCCTAACGCCTTGTGCCCCACCAGCTTAACCGCGACCAGCAACAGCATGAACACGCCATACAGCCACGGAACGATATCCAGCAGCCGGTGGTAGTCGATCTTCGCCATCACGAACATCGCCACCATGCCGCCCGCGATCCAGTAGAGCTGCTTCGTATGAAATCCGTGGTACTTCGTCAGATGCGTCGCCGAGTAGATCTCGAAGACCGAGATCACGCACAACGTCATCACCATCGCCAGCAGCGGCCAGTCGAAATCCCGAAAGCCGAAAGCCCCCCTGCGAATCAACGTCCCGCCCCACGCACAGCAGTTCCAACCGCCCGCAACCCCGCCGGATGCCCGGCAACCACGAACCGCGGGTGCCCCATCCCTGCGGCGTTCTTTGCCGAAAGAGTGGGACCCACAATCGATCGCGGCTCCGCAGTCCTGCCGTCGCCTTTTCCGTTCCTATCCTCACGCCCAATCTGCTCTTCGCGGCCCCATGCCTTCTGGTCCCTAGTCCCCGATCCGTCGATACCGGCAATCAGAAACCTTCCGCCCGACATTCCAGCACCCAAACCAACCGTTCCGGCACCATCCATCGCCGCCGCCTGCGCCAGTTCTTTCTCCGCTTGCGCCGATGCCGGAGTCTCCGGCGTCGACCACACCGCGCCCATCTCCACCGGCGCCGGCTTCTTGTCCGCCTGCAGAATCACATTCCGATCCTGCTTCCGCTTCTTGTTCACATACGCGGTGATAATCTGCGCCGCAATCTTGGCCGAGCCCGATCCCCAGTCGCCGTGCTCCTGCAGCACCACCACCGCGATCTCCGGATTCCGCCGCGGCACCATCCCCACAAACCACGCATTCGGCGTCTTGGCTCCGCCCTTGTTATGCGTATCGCCGCCGCCCACCACCTGTGCCGTGCCCGTCTTCCCTGCAAAATCAATGCCTTCCAGATGCGCGCCCTCGGCCGTGTGGTACAGCCCCGGAGTCGTGGCCTGCGCCATACCTTCGGTCACCGTCATCCAGGTATCAGAAGCAAGCTCCACCTGCCGGTCTCCCTGCCCCGCATACGTCTCCAGCACCGCCTGCCGGAAATCCCCCGGAAGCTGTGCCGGACCCACCACATGCGGCCGCACCAGGTGCCCATCCGAAGCAATCCCGCTCAGCGCCCGCAGCAACTGGATTGGCGTCACGGCAACCGCGCCCTGTCCGATCCCCACCGAGACCACCTCGCCCGCAAACCACTTCTGGTGGTAGTTCTTCAGCTTCCACTGCGTCGACGGCATCACGCCCGCCATCTCGTTCGGCAGGTCAATCCCCGTCTTCGACGAAAAGCCCAGTTCCGTCGCATACTTGGCAATCGTATCGATGCCCAACTTCGTCGCCAGATCGTAAAAATACGTATCGCACGACATCGGAATCGCCTCATGGATGCTCAGCAATCCATGATGGTGGTCGCACTTGAAGAAATGCCCATAAAACGTCCCCCCGCCGTTGCAGTTCACCTTCAGAGTCTGTGCAACCCCCTCCTGCAGTCCCGCCACCGACATGATGATCTTGAACGTCGATCCGGGCGCCAGCTGATCCTGAATCGCCTTGTTCATCAGCGGATGGTTCGGGTCCGTAATCAGCTTGCTCCAGTCCGACCGCCCAATCCGCACCGCAAAAGCATTGGGGTCATAGCTGGGGTGCGAAACTAGCGCCAGAATCTCGCCATTGCGCGGGTCCATCGCCACCACCGCGCCGTTCGCATCGCCCAACGCCAGCTCCGCGGCCCGCTGAATATCGTTGTCCAGCGTCAGCTTCAGATCCTGTCCCGGCTTGGCCAACTGCATCCCGGCACGACCCACCTCGCGTCCGTGGCTGTCGACAATCACGTCCATCGAGCCATCCTGGCCGCGCAGCAACTGGTCGTACGTCTCCTCCACGCCCGCCTTGCCCACCACATCGCCCGGCTCGTAATAGGCATACTGCGGTTTGTTCAGGTCATCTTCGCTCAGCTCGCCCACATAGCCAATCAAATGCGCCGCAAAGCCATCCCGCGGATACAATCGCCGCTCTTCGTCAATCGTCTCCAGCTCCGGCAGCTCGTTGCGATGCGCCTCAATAAACGCCTGCTCATCCGGCGAAATATCCTGCTTGATCGGAATCGGCTGAAATCCCGGCGCCGCGCGATACTTCTTCAAGGTCGCCCGCAGCTGCTCCAGATCCATATCCAGACCCTTGGCAATCAGCGGCAAGTCCGCATCGATATTGCGATTCTGCTCCCGCACCAGGAAACACGAGACCGACGGATAGTTATCCACCAGCAATCGCCCGTCACGGTCAAAGAGCTTGCCCCGCGGCGCCAGGATCGGCACCTTGCGAATCCGGTTCTGCTCCGCCAGCACCCGCCAGTTGTCCCCGCCCAGCACCTGCAGTCGCCACAAGCCGCCCACCAGCACCAGCATCATCAGCAAAATGCCGTACTGCACCGCAGTCAGCTTCAGCGGCGGCAGCTTCTCATCCCGATTCAGGCGATCGACAGTATCCATCATCTTTGCTCTATTTCCGGTCCAATTCTCTCTCCAGCATAGCGCCGTTTCACGTGAATCGCGTGCCACACCCGCGATGCGGTATCGACCATAGCAATCCGTACGGAACCGCCAACATCCCCAGCGCGTACCCAATCCCCATATGCGCGAACCCCACCAACAACCCTGGGTCGAAGCTCAAGTCCGGGAAACCATGGCGCTCTGGCACAGCTGCGCAGACCAGCCCATGCCCGCCGCCCCAATCTTCCCACCATCCGGCCGCCTTCGTCGCGAAGCCGCCTACGACGAAGCCCTCCTGGCCGTAGAATCCGAGCTCTCCGAAGCCCGCCATACACCGCGCCTGCAAACCCAATCCCACATCACCGCCGTCTTCGCCCGCTTCTCCGCGCTCGCCCTCGGCCTCGACGAATCCGCCATCCAGATCCTCACCGACGAGTTCCTCCCCGTCGGCACCGCGCTCGCCCAGTGGGCCCGCCGCTATGATCCTAATCTCGGCATGGCCAGCATCATCCAGGCCTGCCGCAACGCCTGGACCGCCTGCGGCCTGCAGCCCCTGCTCGGCGAGCCCGTCCACATCACGCCCTCCATCCTCGGCTACAGCCTGCTCTATCCCTACAGCGACAACTACCTCGACCGCGCCGATATCCCCTCGCAAACCAAGCTCCACTTCAGCCGCCGCTTCCGCGACCGCTTACAAGGTCTCTCACTTCCTATTCAGGACAGCCGCGAAGAAGCCCTCTGGACGATGGTCGCCCTGATCGAAGACCAATACCCGCGCGCTCTCTACCCACAGGTCTACGAGTGCCTTCTCGCCATCCATCAGGCCCAGGAAGACAGCATCGCCCAGGTCGGAATCAAAGCCAAAGCCTCAGCGCCAGACCCGGCCTTCGATTCGGCCCTCCTGCGCCTGAGTTGCGCCAAAGGCGGCACCTCCGTCCTCGCCGACGCCTGCCTCAGCCGAGGCTCCCTCACCAGCATGGAAAGCCAGTTCGCCTTCGAGTGGGGCGTCCTTCTCCAGCTCGGCGACGACCTCCAGGACATCGCGGAAGACCTCGAACGCGGCTCCATCACCCTCTTCTCCCGTGCCGCAGCCGAAGGCCGCCCGCTCGACAGCCTCGTCCTGCAATTGCTCAACTTCAGCGAGCACGTCGGCTCCCGCATGGAATCCCTGCCCCACGGCACACCCACCCTGCGCCACCTGCTGCGCATGAGCTGGCGCTCACTCATCCTCGGCGCCGTCGCCCAGTCGCATCAATTTTTTTCGGCAGACTTTCTCGAAGAAGCCGAGCGAAGCTCGCACTTCGGCTTCGCCTTCCTGCGCAGCCGTCGCGAACGTCTTGCCAGCAGCCAGGGTCTCTACGCCGGCCTCTTCGAAGCCTTTCTCGAAGCGCCGCAACCAGCCAACGGCCACCTGCCCCATCCACGCCTGCTCTTCAACGCGAGCAACGCAGCCACGGCGTGATAGCCGCTGTCCGCTGTATGCTCTAGGCGAGCAGGCTGGGAGGCGAGGCAAGCCATGGATGCAGACTTCGCATTGGAGTGGGGCAGCTGTCTATTGCTGATCCTCGTGGTCGCGTGGTCGGCCCGGCTGGCCGCAGTTGACGCCCGCCGCCGCGGCAAGTCCCCGCTGCTCGTCTGCATTATCGTGATCTTCTTCTTCCCAATTGGCGCCATTGCCTGGTTGCTCTTCCGCCCAAGTCCAATCGCGCCCAAATAGGGCCTGCAAGATTCCAGAGCTAGTCTATTTCGAAGCTAATCTCGAATCTGCGTCCGGTCCAGCAGCGGAAAGACCACCGCCCCGATCCCCGCATTTCCCGCCGCCCGAAAGACCTCATCCAGCCAGTTCGAGCGCCAGTCCAGCCCTAGCAGCATGTGGATCACGAAGAACATGATCGCCCCCGAGAGCAGCGTCAGCACAAAGTTCAGCAGGAGGCGAATAATGTTGTTATCCACCACTACCCGCAGCCCGATCACCGCCGACAAAAAGCCGCACACCGTATTCGCAATACCGTGTATCCCAATCGCGCCCTGCGTCAGCCCATCCTGTGCCATGCCCAGCACCGCGCCCAGCAGCGTTCCATGGATCGGGCTGCGCCGGTTTAGCGCAAAGTAGATCGTCACCAGCAGCGGCAGATCCATGTACGCAAACCGCCCCATCAGCCGCGGCAGCCACGCCTGCAGCACCAGCGCCAGCAGAGGCACCAGCGCATACACATACGACGGGTAACGCCGAATCTCAAACTCGCGCCGGTTATCCGGAAGAAACGTCTCGACAGCTATCGCATTTCTCCTTCTGCTGCAGACCGAAGCCGACACGTTTGCGCGGCGATTTCCTCAAGAAATCGCCACCCGGCATGAACATGGATACGACTGGATAGGAAGGAAAAATGCATTATGGCGTCCTCCCCTGCGGCTTGTCTGTCTTCGGTTTCGGGGCTGGCGTCTTCGACGGCCCAGTCTTCGGCGGCACGGACTGCTTCGGAGCCGCAGCATCCGCACCACTATCCGTCGAGTCCTCAGAAGCCGGCGCAGGCGCATCGTCCGAACTTCCCGGCGAGAACCGATCCGGATGAATCGGCTGCAGCGGCTTCGGCGTAACCGGCACCGTTGGCGTTGCCGGAAGCGGCTTCCCATCCGGACCCAGCTTCGGCGTCTCCGGCGCATTCGGATCCTTGAGGCTCGGCAGCCGCTCCGCCATCTCCGCCGCAGCCTTCTTCCGCGCCAGATCAGCCGCCGCCTCGGCTCCCTTCAGATCCTCGCTCGTCTTCAAATCCGCCATCTGCGCCGCAGAAAGATGCGGCTCCAGTGACGTCACCACCAGCACCTCGTCCAAATGCTGCAAATCTGCCGCCGGTTTCACCGTCACATTGATAAATCCGCTGCGCTCCGGATCGCGCTCCACCCGCTCCACCACGCCCACCGGCAGCCCGCGCGGAAAGATTTGGTCGCCTCCGGCCGTCAGCACCTTTTCTCCCGGCTGAATCCGCGAATCGATCAGGATATTCACCACCTGCGGCTGCCCCCACGCATTGCCCCGCAAAATCCCCCGAATCCGCGTCGTCTCCAGCACCACCCCGGCGCCGCTCGTCTGATCATTGATCACCAGCACCTGTGCCGAATGCGCAAAGACGTCGCGCACCTTGCCTACAATCCCATCGCCCGTAATCACCGCCATATCCGGCTGCAATCCGTCGTTTGATCCCTTATCGATCCACACCACCCGCGATTGCATGCTGCCGCTCGACCCAATCACCTGCGCCGGCGTTGTCGCATAGATATAGCTTTGCTGAAACTTCAGCAAAGCCTGCAGCCGCTGCCCCGCCAGCGCATCCTCATGCAGCATCGCCTGTTCCAGCCGCAGCCGGTCCACCGTCTCCTACAATTGCTTGTTCTCGTCGCGCGTGTGCCGCAGATCCACATACTGCGCCCAGAAGCCGCGAATACCCTCGCCCGAGCCATGCAGCGCTCTCTCAAAGGGCAAGACCATTCCCGCCGCCCACAGCCGGATCACCCGGACGTTCCGCCCATCCTTCGTCTCAGCCCCGCCCGCCTTACCGATCGGCCCATTCACCGGCACAGCCGGCTTTGACACCTGTACAGCCAGCCCGATCACCTGCCCCAGCAGCACCGCCAGCAGCACGATCAGGTTGCGATACCGGCTGAAAAAAGATTCCATACCAAACCAGGGGATAAGAGTTCAGGGGCCAGAGATCAGAAACAAAGGGTCAACGAGCCGAAAGCAGCGCCAGAAAGCACTCTAAGCCCATTCTCGCGTAACTCACCCGCAGCAACCAAGGATAGGCAAAGATGCAATCGAAAGACGTGCTCAAATACGCAACACCAGCAAGCGTTAGGCGGCGGCTACTTAACAAGAGCTGGTAGGCCGGGACTTCGGCCCCGGCATTATACCCAGCCATTAACTCCACAACGAGGGGCCTCGATGGCCCCGAGCCAGCCGAGCGTCAGTCGATCTTGATCTTGCGCAGCAGCCGGAAGTCGGAAAGCATCTTTCCCGTCCCCAGCACCACGGAAGCCAACGGATCATCTGCCACAGAAACCGGCAGCCCGGTCTCCTCGCGGA
>Ga0206974_1109_pt1 | contig 19244 bp, 15 predicted proteins | sample Alteio_BWOrgHeat_84_FD_152920 | JGI IMG/M metagenome (GOLD analysis project Ga0206974, IMG submission 152920) | Enriched cells from forest soil in Barre Woods Harvard Forest LTER site, Petersham, Massachusetts, United States -... | ecosystem: Environmental > Terrestrial > Soil > Temperate forest >... | reverse complement strand
ATGCCGACAAAGTGATCAAAGGAGTGAAAGAAAAAATGAAAGAAGTTGAAAAAGGTTTACCTGGAAATATAAAATTTAAAATTTCATATGACCGCAGCGGATTGATCGAACAAGCCATTGAGTCGGTAAAAGGAACATTGATCGAAGAGATGATCACGGTTTCCATTATCGTTTTACTTTTTCTTTTTCACTGGCGAAGTGCACTGATCATTCTCATCCAAATGCCGATCAGTATTTCGATGAGTTTTATTTTACTCAATGCATTCGGACTTTCATCCAATATCATGTCGCTGACAGGAATTGCGCTGGCAATAGGAGTGATCGTGGATGATGGAATTGTGATGGTTGAAAATGCATACCGGCATATTTCAGAACAACAACAAAAAGAAAATCATGAGTAAAGAAATTATCACAGAATCAATTATTACCTGCCCTGTATGCGGTTTTCAAAAAAAAGAAATCATGCCTGTAGATGCATGTCAGTATTTTTATGCGTGTACAAATTGTAAAACGATATTGAAACCAAAGCAGGGAGACTGTTGCGTTTTCTGCAGTTACGGAACAGTAAAATGTCCACCTGTTCAGGTTGGAGATCACTGTTGTTAAATGAATTTAAAATGACAAACGAAGAACATATAAAAATTATTGAACGTTCATCAAAGCAGGTTGGGCCCGGAGTTTTTTATTCCACCATTGTAATTGTTGCTTCTTTTTTACCGGTGTTTTTATTGACCGGAATGGAAGGAAAATTATTTCATCCGCTGGCGTGGACAAAAACATTTATTCTTCTGATCGATGCATTTCTTGCAATAACATTGATGCCTGTTTTAATAAGTTTTTTCTTAAAAGGGAAATTGAAACCCGAAAGCGCAAATCCGATCACACATGGTCTTGAAAAAGTTTATACACCAATAATCAAATGGTGTTTGAAATGGAGAAAGACAACATTATCCATAAATATCATTGCTCTTGCGATCAGTATTCCGATGCTCATCAGTCTTGGTTCCGAATTTATGCCACCGCTTGATGAAGGTTCTATTCTATTTATGCCGGTAACATTGCCGGATGTTTCCAATTCGGAAGTGAAACGGATCTTGCAGGTGCAGGATAAAATAATTAAATCCATTCCCGAAGTGGATCATGTTTTGGGGAAGGCAGGACGTGCAAATACAGCAACCGATAATTCACCATTGAGCATGATCGAAACAATTATCTTACTTAAACCAAAAACAGAGTGGAGAGCAGGTCTTAAAAAAAATGATATCATCAACGAACTGAATGCGAAGATGCAGATTCCAGGTGTTATCAATGGCTGGACACAACCGATCATCAACCGCATCAATATGCTTTCAACAGGTATCCGGACAGATGTCGGGATAAAATTATACGGACAAAATATCGACAGTATTTTTGTTCTTGCCGAAAGCATCAAGAAAGAATTGGAAGGTATTGATGGTGTAAAAGATCTGTATGTGGAACCAATCACCGGAGGAAAATATCTCGACATAACAATTAAGCGTGATGAGATTGGCAGGTATGGTTTGAGTATCGATGATGTGAACATGATCGTTGAAAGTGCGCTTGGAGGAATGACACTGACAACAACGATCGAAGGCCGTCAGCGGTTCAGTGTGAATGCACGTTTTGCTCAGGATTACAGAAATAATATTGAAAGCATAAAACGAACACAGGTACAAACAGAAAAGTACGGACCGATCCCGTTATCATCTGTTGCTGATATTTCACTTTCCGAAGGACCGCCAATGATCAATTCGGAGAATGCGATGTTGCGCGGAACAATATTGTTCAATGTTCGTGAACGAGATCTTGGAAGCACTGTTGAAGATTGCAAAACGAAACTGGAAGAAGCGATAAAAAAATTACCGGGAGGATATTTTCTGGAATGGAGCGGGCAGTATGAAAATAAAATTCGTGCAGATAAAACATTGAAGTTAATTATGCCGATCGTGTTGCTGATCATTTTCTTTATATTGTATTTCACTTACGGCTCTTTCAAAGAATCCATTATCACCATGATCACTGTGCCATTCGCATTAACCGGTGGAGTAATTATGGTTTGGTTCTATCATATAAATTTATCGGTAGCTGTGGCAGTTGGATTTATTGCGCTCTTCGGAATAGCAGTAGAGACAGCGATGCTGATGACGATCTATTTAAATGAAGCGATGCAAAAACTTGTTGCCGATAAAGGAAATTCAAGAGCAACAATTTCAAATGCTGACCTTCGCGAGTATGTAATCCAGGGTGCGGCAAAACGACTTCGTCCGAAACTGATGACGGTTTCTGTTTCACTGTTTGGTTTGATACCTATCCTTTGGGCAACAGGTGTGGGAAGCGATGTGATGCGGCCAATAACCATTCCATTAATAGGTGGAATGATATCTTCAACAATTTATGTATTACTGATCACTCCGGTAGTATTTGAAATGATAAAAGAGCGAGAGTTAAACAAAAAGGGCAGGATAGAAGTGATTGCTGCGCAGGAATAAGAATTTGCAGTTCTGTTCTAGTGTTTAATAAATTTAGTCACTTTGTTATTCAGTTTAACAAAATACATTCCATCATCAAGTTTGCTGATATCAATTTGTATCGTTTTGTCGCTTAAAATTTGCGGATTTATATTTCCCATTTTTAAACCTTTCAAATCAAATATCTCAACAGTCAGATCAGTTGGATTTTGCACTAACGAAGTAGTTATTAAAAGTTGGGCTGTCGCAGGATTGGGGTAAATAGTAAATTCCTGTTGTGAAGTTTGTATTTGTTTAACTCCTGCACTGTTGGCAGGCACCACAAGAAACTGTCCCATCATTCCATCATCTTCATGCATCAAAATATGGCAGTGATACATATACGGAACAGTTGTGTCGGCAAAATCTTCAAACTTTGTAATGAACCTGACCGTTTCATTTGGTTCAATTAATACCACATCTTTTTTTCCGCGTTCAGCAAGTGGTGGTAAATTTCCATCGCGGTCTAAAATATAAAATTGCACATCATGAATATGAAACGGATGTGCTACCATTGACTTATTGGTGATCGACCAGATCTCGATATTGTTTAGCGGAATCCTGTAATCGATGCGCATCATATCAAATGAACTGTCGTTAAAGAAAAAGGGACCATCCATTGTTAATGAATCCAATGGTGTCATTGTAATTTTTCGTGAAACGGCTGCCTGACTTTCGGGATATGGAGTATAAGATGCGAGTACACTTGGGACTACTGTTACCGGATTTACAGTTGCGCTTACAATATTTATTTTAAGAATATTAAAATCAATTCCGTTTAACGGGCTGTTCATCGGAGGACTTCCCGGAGGCATAGGCATCGTTGGACCACCCTGAACACCAACAGGAATTTCGGAAGCGTAACTTTTTAAATAAATGGACTGACCATTCATTGTTGATAAATCAATCAGAATTTCTGCACGCTCACCGGGTGATAATCTTATTCGTGAAGTACTGATTGAATTTTTTAATAAACCTCCGTCATTTCCAATCACGTAAAATATTTTGTTATTGGTGAATCCGAAATTAAAACTTCTTTCACCAGATGCATTTAATAATCTCATCCGGATAACCTGTGAAGGCATATTAACAAAAGGATTGATCACACCATTTACAATCAATGTGCTGTCCTGCATAGCTCTTGGCATTGCCTGATTTAGACTGTCAAATTGTTTGCACTGAACGATGATCGGAAAATCATCCACTCCGTATCTTCTGGGTAAATTTAATGCAGCTTCTTCATCATCTCGAACAATGATCAAACCCACGGCTCCTTTGATTGCCTGCAATGCTGTCTTACCCATAAAGTGCGGATGATACCAGAACGTGGATGCGCTGTTCATTACTGTAAATTGCGGACTCCATGTTTGTCCATTGAGTATTTGTGAATGAGGTCCTCCATCCCAGATTGCCGGTACATGCATCCCATGCCAGTGAAGAGTGGTGGTATCATTAATTTCATTTTTTACATGAATAGTTATGTGATCACCTTTTTTTAAAATGAGAGTCGGACCTAAATATTTGTTAGTATTAAAAGCGAATGTTTGCGTGATCTTCCCGGGAAAAAACTGAACACTGTCAATATGCATTCGAAGATTGATTGATGTTCCATTTAACGTATCGGGTATAAATAACGCTTGCTGAGAATAAGCAGCAACACATATACACCAAAAAATGGATATGAGAAAAAATCTTTGCATGAAGAAAAAGAGATTGCTTATTCTCTGATGAACTTTTTAGTTACTGTGCCTTCTTGTGTAATTGCTTTGATAAAATAGTAACCTTTGTTAAGATCAGCAATATCAATTGTAAATTGATTTGTATGAATTGAAGAACCGGTTTGCTTTATTAGTTTTCCATCTATTGAAAATATTTCGACACTGCTTATAATTGTTTTATCAGCAGAAATAGTCAATTCATTATTTGCAGCAGGATTCGGATATATCACTATTGAAGAATTCAATGCAGCAATATCGTTTACACCTAATACATTACCACTAAATGCTAAATTATCAACGTATAAATAACTTCCGTTTGAAGGTGTTGTTCCGCTTGCCGAAAGAATGATCATCGCACTGTCGGGAGTTACTCCTTTCATGTAATTTAAGGTGATTGAAAAAGAAGCCCAACTCATTGCCATACCTGTTAGATTTTTGATGGCATACGCAACCGTATCACGTTTATTGGAGGTTGAATTCCATTTTGTAAGCAGTACAGAAATAAAACCAACATCGCTTGATGATGCTCCGTACATGTATTGCCAGTTACCCGTTAAATATTGAGGGCGAGATGTTGAAGCAAAACCACTTTTTGGAGTCATTGTGCCCGCATCAATTGTTCCGCTTACGGCAATTCCAGGTACTGTTCCAATGCTGGGAACTGTTTTTGAAGTGAGCTTAAGATATGAATTTCCAGGATCTCCGGGAGTTCCCTGTGTACAGGTATACACACTCATTACACTTGTAAAGGAGTTTAAGTTTCCCCATCCATCAGGAGTACTATAGCCACTGGCTGTTGTCCAGTTTTCGAATCCGCTGTTCGGAATTTGTGCATATGTAAAAATTGCCAGTGATATTGTACAAAGAGTAAAAATTATTTTTTTCATTTTAATGGGTTTAGATATCAAATATAATTTTTTATTGAAAAGAATCAAACCGGAATAGCACTGTCTTAAAGAATATTGAACTGATTTTTTGATGTCACGTCATTTGAACTTTCCTGTGATTTTCTTCCGTGTATCGGACAGGTAAAAATTATCCTGAGTATTTAATTCATTTGAAAGGTTATGATAAAAAACATTTGTTAAACAACTTTACACCATTATTTTGCACAGGAATGTTTTAAAAAAAGTATACAGTGCTTAGATTTTTTCAGAAGTTCATTATTCCAACCCTTGTTATTTTGATGATCACTATTTCGGTGTCAGCACAAATTACAAATAAAGTAAGGCAGGATTACAGGAATAATCCTGTCTGGATCAAAATGATCGATGACACCAGTACAAATTATTTTGAAGCGGTAAAAGCTTTTGAGGAATATTGGAAAAACCGTGAAAAGCCAATAGAAGAAACAGATGTGTTGGATATAAAAGTAAGTAAAAAAGAAGAACGGATCAGGGAGAGACACGAAAAAAAATTAAGTAACATGACTCCTTCGCAACGCAATGAATACGATCAGATGCAGTATCAGTATAAGCGTTTTGTGAATTGGATGTATGAGGTAAAACCGTTTGTACAACAAGACGGAAGAATATTGAATGATGAGGAAAAGGCAGCTATCTGGCGCCAGCAATCACAACAAAAAAATAATTCGAAACGATGAGTGAACAGTTGAAATCGTTAAATAAAACAGGGCTTGTCTTTTTGTTTGTCATTATCAGTACATTTATTTTGAATGCACAAACAAATATCTGGAATGAAGTGTCTCCATCTTATTTTCCAACGAATGTATCAGGTCAGATAAACGGAATAAGCCGTGTAAGTCAATTGAAATTTCATCCGACAGATCCGAATAAAATGTATGCGATAAGCGCACGCGGAGGACTTTTCATGTCAACAAATAGTGGAAATAATTGGACGGTTGCATCAGGCACGGATCAGATGCAGTCTAACCGTTTAGCTTCAATTTGTATTGATTACACAAATGACCAGATATTATACCTCGGAACAGGCGATCATAATTATTATTATTCGGGAACAGGAATATGGAAATCCACTAATGGCGGACAAACGTTTTCACAGATCGGACTCGGAGGTAAACTTATATTTGAAATTGTAATGGATCCGACTGATCACAATGTGTTGGTTGCAGGAACAAATGCCGGAATATTTAAATCACTGAATGGAGGAGTAAACTGGAGTGTGACGTCAATTGCAACATCTTTTGACGATCTGAAAATGAAAACACCATCGTCAAGAGTTCTATTTGCTGCAACAAACAGATCTGAGTTTTACAGGTCGAACGATTTTGGAACTACGTGGACACAAATAACAAATGGTATCGTTTTGCCTCCGGGTATAACAAATGGAAACGGTTGCAGGATCGCACTAACTCCGGCAGATACAAATATTGTTTACTTTGCTATGGTTGCCAATGGAGGTATCCTCTACAAATCAACAGATGGAGCAACATCATTTACCGGAAAAAAAACTGCAGCATCACCATATCTCACATACTACACAAATTCATCATCATCCTCAACGCAGGGCGATTATAATTTTGCGATCGGAGCCGACAGAATAAATGCAAACATCATTTACCTCGTAGCAGAAAATGTGTGGAAATCAACTGACGGTGGGGGAACATGGTCTCAACTTACAAACTGGTGGCAAACGGTTCACACCGATATGCACCAGATAATTGTCAGCCCTTATGACAACACGAAGCTTTACAATATGAATGATGGCGGAGTATGGCTCAGCACAAACGGAGGTAATAACTGGACTTCAAAAAGCGATGGCATTTCAGGATATGAGATCTATCATGGCAATTGCAGCCCGACACGCAGGGATATGATAAGTATAGGAACCCAGGATAACGGAGAATTGTATTCAACATCATCCGGATGGTATACAAATCGTGGAGGAGACTGGGGTTCGCAATGCGCTTTTGATTTCAGTAATAATAGTTCGGAAGTATATTATTACGAAAACACAAACAGAAGACAAGTAAATGGCGGGGATGTTACTTATGGATTGCCATCTCAGGTAACATCACTTCAGGAAATATCATTTCATCGTTCTGAACCGGATCTGGCATTTGTTGCATTTAATAATATTTACCGTACAACAAACCTTTCTTCATCATCTCCGGGTTGGATACAAATATTATCATCAACAAAAAAAGTGATGGCAATGCATAGTTCGTTTGCAGATAAGAACAGGTTATCTTTTATAACTTCAGACGGATTTTTTTACCAGACTATAAATGCACTTGATGCAACCCCCTCTTTTACCAATACTACATTGCCATCGGTTCCGAGTATAAACGGAAGCATCACTTCCATAAAGGCATCTCCAAATATTTTTTATGTAATATTAAATACAAGAGTTTACCGCACTACCGATAACGGTTCGACATGGAAAAATATAACTTACAATCTTCCCACGGTTAATCATGTTAAGATCATTGCTGATGAATTTTCTTCTTCAAACGAACTTGTTTTTATTGCCAGCGGAAGTGCGGTTTATTACAAAACAGTTTCAGATACGTTGTGGACATTGTATAATCTTGCTCTTCCGACACGAACCGCCATCAGTGATCTTTCATTTTTCAATGATGGCACTGCAAACAGTTTGCTGAGGGTTGCAACTTATGGAAGAGGCATGTGGGAAATTCCTGTAAGTAACCTTAGAGATACAGCTACGTCTGTTGCCAGCGAACATCTTTTATTAACGGCAACACCTGATCATAACCTGATACATCTTAAATGGACAACAGCAAATGAACTAAAAAATACAGGCTTTGAACTGCAACGTTCGGAAGACACTGTTAATTTCGAAAAGATTACGTGGTCTAAAAGTCTCGGAACTTCTGTTTCAAATCAAAATTATTTTTTTGACGATCCCGATGTTTTTGAAAATGTGGTTTACAATTACAGGTTAAAACAAATTGACAGCAATGCTCTGGAATCCTATTCGAATATAGCAGTTGCAATTATTACGAATACAAAAGATCTTAAACTGGATATTTCAGGAAATCCTTTTCACGAGTCTTCCACAATCAGCTACTATCTTCCGAATGACAGTTATATTAAAATGATCTTATACGATGCTGTCGGGAAAAAAATAGCAGTATTGAAAAATGATACCGAAGTTAAAGGAGAATACACTTTTATCCCCGATCAGACATTGACATTCTTACCGCAAGGAATTTATTTTATTGAACTCACTTCCGGATCACAACGTATTATAAAAAAATTAATGGTTCTGAAAAATTAATTATTAGTGGATGTATTATGCAGGGTCTGAATTCTGTTCTGTAACTTTCGGTTCTGTGTCGGCTACTTTTTTGATGAGAGAAACTTTAACGGCATTTGTACCTTTCAGGCCCATTTCAACTTCAAATGTTACCTTGTCATTTTCTTTTATGGGTTCAAGCAATCCGTTCACATGAACAAATACACCCGCCTGGGTTTTCTGGTCTTTAATAAATCCGTAACCTTTACTGTCGTTAAAGAAGGTTACAACACCTGTGCGGATGATATCGGTATCTTCAACAACAACTTGTCGTGAAGAACCAATTTTAATGTCTTCCTGATTGATCACTTTTCGTTTATTGGGATCGGGCGGTGTAGCAGAAATATTTCCATTCTCATCAACGTACGCAAGCATTTCTTCGAAGCTCTTTCCTTTGCTCGAATTGGCTTTACGTTCTTCACGCTTTTCTTCCTTCTCTTTGCGCTTCTTAAGCTTCTTCTTTTCTTTTTCTTTTTTGTTTTGTGTTTCTTGTGATCTGCCCATATATTTTTATTTTCCCTAAGTGATATATCCGGTTCTTTACAATTGGTTTATATATTGAAACAGACGATAGGATTACGGCAAATGTAGGTAAAACTTATGATTACAATGCACCGCAAATTTTAAGACATAAAAAATAGTATTTTGCAGTGATGAACGAATATGCCAAATGTCCGGGATGCGGACTGGAACTTCCGGACAAAAATTTGATGCCACCTGATGGATACAATGCTTCAGGAGAATGTTATGAACGGTATCAGCAACTTTCATTTTTTACACTTTCGCAAAACTATACGGAATTTATTCATCAGTTGATTGTTGATGCTTACGGAGCTCAACATTCAGGACCAACTACAAAAAGTATAAGAACCATTTTTTCACTCATCGGACTTTGTCTTGTTACCGAAAATAATTTTACAGGACGACAGGTACAAAAGGTACACTCGATCATTCCAAAACAGCAATGGCAAAAATTAACAGCACCAACTGTTCCGGTAACCTTTACTGTTGCCGATGTTTTGAATTCCGGTTCGGATGAAGAACGGATTATGGCAATTAAAAAATGGGGAAGATCAGAATGGGAGAGATGGGAGGAATATCATGAACACGTTAGAAAGATAATAAAGGGAATATCATTAAATCTATTTGATTAAAAATAATATCAAATATGTTTTACGTCAGTTTGAATGAATTGATTAAAAAATATTATTCTAATTTGATAAATACATATTAATTTGTCGCCATATTTTATTTATAGATGTTGGATTATAAAGGAAATCTGAAGTCAAAACTTCCCAAAACAGGTACAAGTATTTTTGCAGTAATGACTGCTCTTGCAAATGAAAACAATGCGGTGAATCTGGCTCAGGGATTTCCCGATTTCGCATGCAGCAATAAACTGATCGACCTTGTGCATCAGTATATGAAAAAGGGGTTTAACCAGTATGCACCGATGCCCGGTGTTATGAAACTGAGAGAACGGATAGCAGAGAAAACAGAATTGCTGTATTCTGCAAAATACGATCCTGATAAAGAGATCACTATTACTCCCGGTGGTACTCATGCATTGTTTGCAGCAATATCTGCTTTTGTAAGAGAAGATGACGAAGTGATCGTACTCGAACCATGTTATGATTCGTACGTTCCGGCAATTCAGTTAAACGGTGGTCGGCCAATTTTCTTCGAATTAAAATATCCCGATTTTAAAGTAGACTGGAATGAGCTGAAGAAACTGGTGAATCATAAAACAAAAATGATCATACTGAACACACCGCACAATCCTTCAGGAACAATACTGAATGCGCAGGATATGCTTAAATTGCAAAAGCTGGTTCAGAATACAGATGTGGTCATTTTAAGTGATGAGGTATATGAACATATTTTATTTGATGAGCTCGAACACCAGAGTGTTGCAAGATTTCCACAGCTTGCCGAAAGAAGTGTGATCGTTTCATCATTTGGTAAAACATACCATACAACAGGATGGAAAATGGGATATGTGCTTGCTCCCGCGAATCTTACTGCCGAGTTCAGGAAGGTGCATCAGTTCATGGCATTTTGTGCGAATACACCCATTCAATATGCCTATGCCGATTTTCTTGAAGACAAAGATGCTTACATTGGCTTGCCCGCATTCTATCAGAAGAAAAGAGATTATTTCCAGAAGCTTATAAAAGGATCACGTTTTAAAGTTATGGAATGTAAAGGCTCCTATTTTCAGTTGTTGAATTATTCAAAGATCACACAGGAAAAAGATACCGAATTTGCAATACGTCTTACCAGAGAAAATAAAATAGCCAGTATTCCGGTTTCAGTATTTTATCACAAACAAATCGACAATCATGTATTACGTTTTTGTTTTGCAAAATCGGATGAAACGTTGCAAAAGGCAGCAGAATTAATTTGTAAAATATAAATGAAGATCACACTTATCCAGTCTGAACTTTTTTGGGAAGATAAACCAGCAAACATTGCTTATTTCACAACCTGCATTAATGATCTGAAAGAGCAAACAGACATTATCATGCTTCCTGAAATGTTTGCAACAGGATTTACAATGAATGCATCACAAATGGCGGAGACCATGGATGGAGAAGTTGTAACATGGATGAAAGAAACTGCTGTAAAAAAAAATGTGGCAATATGCGGAAGTCTGATCATTGAAGAGAAAAAGAAATATTATAACCGTTTTATATGGACAGATGCTGAAGGCAGACTTCTCATTTATGACAAACGTCACCTGTTCCGCATGGGTGATGAAAACAATAATTATAATGAAGGAGGAAAGCGAATCATAATTGATCACAAAGGATTTCGCATCCTACCATTGGTTTGTTACGATCTTCGTTTTCCGGTGTGGATGAGAAGAACAAAATCTTTTGATTATGATCTTATTCTCATTGTTGCCAACTGGCCCGAACGAAGAAACCTTGCATGGAAAACACTCTTGCAGGCAAGAGCGATTGAAAATCAATGTTATGTTGCAGCAGTTAACAGGGTTGGAAATGATGGCAATGGCATTTATCACTCGGGCGATTCATCCGTCATCGACCCAAAAGGGAACATCATTTTCCGGCTTGCCGATAAATCATTTATCAAAACTTTTTCGTTTGATATTCATGAAATTTCAGAGTGGCGTAAGTTATTTCCTGTAATTGAAGATGCTGATAATTTTATATTTGAATAGATAAAGCTCTTTATTTGCAACCTTTATCACACGTTATACATCATAGCATAATATAAACCTTTTTAAAGAAGAATGAATATTAAGATCATCACACTTTTAGTTTTGCTTTCAATTACTCTATCATCAACACTTGCGCAAAATAAGAAACCGGTTTCAAAACACACAGTTAAGAAACCTGAGACTGTGCAACAGGAATCTAAAGAAAAAGGAGTCCTGTTTTTCGACTTCACATCTTTTAACTTCGATAAAATAAACGAAGAAAACGGTAGGAAATTTGTTGATTTCCCCTTCACCAATATAGGTAAAGGTGATGTTAAAATTCTTAGCATCGTTACCGGTTGCGGCTGCACTTCTGCTGAATGGGATAAAGGCCGTGTATATAAACAGGGAGAAAAAGATCACCTTACTCTTTATTTTAATCCTAAAAACCTTGACGGATATTTTTCCCGGACTGTTGTTGTTCAGACTGACGGGGATCCCGCTGTTACAAACCTCACCATCCAGGGTGATGTTTACGGACCTACACATAATCTTACAATTGAATATCCGTTTGAGATAGGGAAATCACGCTTTTCACACAATGTACTTCAGTTTCCACATGTTAAAAAAAATAAAAATGATTCGATCTTGCTGAAGATCTATAACGGAACAGATAAACGTATTCAGATATTGGGAATTAAAGCGCCTGATTATATAAAGACTAAAATTTATTTCACGTATATAGAACCCAAGAATTATTCGGCAGTGATGCTCACTATTTTATCCGAAAATATAAAAAGCTACGGGCCAATTGAAGATAAAATAACAATCAATACAAGTGAAGCAGATGTTCCTTTAAAAAAGTTTCTGCTTAAAGCAAATATCGAAGAGGATTTTACGAATATGACTCCCGAAATGAAAAAGAATCCTCCAAAGATATTCTTTAAAGAAATGAGTAAAGACTTTGGAGAAGTATATTATGGAGAAGTGGTCGAATACGACTTTGAAGTGATGAATAAAGGGAAATCTGACCTTTATATCCGAAGTGCTTATGGGTCGTGCGGATGCACTGTGGCAAGTTTTTCTCCCGAACCTATAAAGAAAGGGAAGAAGGGGAAAGTAACGGTTCGTTTTGATGCCAAAAATCTCAGGGGTATTCAGACAAAGAATATTACGGTAATTTCGAATGACCCCAATAATTCCATTTCAACTCTGACAATAAAAGCCACAATGGTTGAAGATGGCATGAAAAAAAAGTAGTTGACTTATTCGTTTACGTTAAATTATTTTGCATCTTATTTCGTTAAACACAATATGAAAAAAATATATCTGTTTATTGCTGTTGCATTCGTCAGTGGATTTGCCGGTGCTTTTGTTTTTAATCTTATTCATCCTTTAGAAGTGATCATGCAAACAGCAGCTTCTGCCAATTCAGAAGGGAAAAATATTTCATCGGTTAATTATAAAAATATTGCCTCAAACGATGAAATGATAAAGACTTCGCAGATTGCGACACCTACTGTTGTATTCATAAAAACACTTTCAAACCAGCAAAATTATGTTGACCCTTTTTTCGATTTCTGGAACAATTTTGATTTCTTCGGAAGGAGAGGACCTGTATCAAGTTCAGGATCCGGTGTGATCGTTTCGGCTGATGGTTTTATTGTAACGAATGTGCATGTAATTAAAAATGCCGATCAGATAGATGTGATTACAAATGGAAATAAACATACCTATTCAGCAAAAGTTATCGGTACCGATCCATCAACAGATCTTGCATTATTGAAAATCGATGGAAAAAATTTGCCGCATATTTCATTTGGCAATTCCGATAATCTTAAGATCGGAGAATGGGTAATGGCAGTTGGTAATCCGTTTAATCTTACATCAACTGTTACTGCAGGAATTGTTAGTGCAAAAGGACGAAATATAAATATTGTGAACAACCAGTTTCCTATCGAATCATTTATTCAGACAGATGCTGCCATCAATCCCGGAAACAGTGGCGGAGCATTGGTGAATATGAATGGTGAACTTGTTGGTATCAATACTGCGATCGCATCAAATACGGGTTCTTACAGCGGATATGGATTTGCAATTCCTTCCAATATTGTTTCAAAGATCATCAAAGACCTGATTGAATACAATGAAGTTCAGCGTGGATTTACAGGAATGGATGTAATAGATATTGATTCAAAGATTGCCGATAAATTGAATATCAATGATAATAACGGAGTGTATATTTCATACGTTCTGCCCAAAGGACCGGGTGAAACGGGCGGGTTTAAGGCAGGAGATGTAATCCTGAAAGTAAACGGAAAAGAAATTGACAGTAAAGCAATTTTTGATGAGCAGATAAGTTATTACCGCCCCGGAGATAAATTAAAAATTGTCCTGTTAAGAAACGGAAAAGATGAAGAGCATTCTATTACACTGATTAATAAAGAAGGCAATACTGCCATTACAAGAAAAGAAAGTCTTTCATCTGTGTCATTGGGAGCCGATTTTGAAGTGATTTCAAAAATGGAAATGGAACGTTTCAACACCAAAAGCGGAATCCGGGTATTCAATATCCGCAATGGAAGAGTACATAATATGGGCATTCCTGAAGGTTTTATAATCACTTCTCTGAATAAAAAAGAATATGCAAATCCGAAAGAACTTGTTGATGATCTTGAAAAAGTACGCGGACAAATTTTAATTGAAGGAATGAATTCGAACGGAAGCAGATCCTTCTATTCCTTTTATTCATATTGATAAATAAGTGGGATCTATTCGAAGCCCATACCTTTTATGATCTGTTCGATCTGCCAGTCTTCAACAGGATTGTATTCAGTATGTAAGTCGGTAGTATAAAACTTTGCCATGCCTTGCCAGAACCATGCTGTAACGTTTCCTCTGTATTCTTTAATAATGGTATATGCATCTTTGCCGGTTTCTCTCGATATAAGTTTAAACAGGATCTTTCCCTGGGTTACCGTTAGTTTTTGCAATTCGGTATAATATTGATCGAGTACAGCTTTCTCCGAACGTTTCAGATATTCTTTACGTGCTTTTTCGGTAGAAAGCATTTGAAGATTTTGCTCGATAAGTTGCAGACGAAATCCAACAAGTTTTGCATACGGATATACTTTTTTTACATCCCGCACCAATTTCTGATATCGCTTTTCATACTCGGGATCCTTCTTGGCCTGCACTATAAAGTTTGGAAGGTTATAGTCATAAACTGAATCAGCAGGTGTTTGTTGTGCAAATAGTCTGCAACCCAAAACCAGAAAAAACACAATGGATATGATCTTTATTTTGTTCACAACAGTTCTTTTTCAATATGTTCTTTTTTGAAAAAAATAAGATAAACACTTCCTGCAACTCCGATAAAAAATAATAAAGAAGAAATAATTTCTGCCTGTGTGATATGATGCTGAAATATTGAATACGTTGTATTCACACGTATCTTTTCAATGAAGAAACGTTCCATGCCATTCAGTATTAAATAAAGTGAAAACAGCAATCCGGGTATTTTGATTTTTTTCCGGATACTCCATAGTAAAACAAAAATTCCCAATGCCATAATTGTTTCGTAGAAAGGAGTGGGGAAGACCGGAAATTGAAGCATTGTGCAATGATTTCCCTCACATCCCGGAATAGGTATTCCTTCACCAACTACATTATGCGGATACCTGAAACTCCATGTCCAGTCCGGAAGAAAGTTCATCCATCGGGGTTTAGGTGAAAGGTTATTTATTCCCCAGTCGCCATCACCACTCATCTGGCAACCTATGCGGCCAATTCCGTATGCAAGAATCAAAGCCGGTGCAGCGGCATCAATCATGTGCAATGTTGGGATCCCGTTTTTTCGCGTATAATAAATTACCGCAAATGCAGCAACAATGAGTCCTCCATAAAAAGTTAGCCCGCTGAAAGAAATAAGCGCACCCATTGGATCGCGGGCAAAGTCATCAAGGTTTTCTAAATTGTGAAAGATCTTCGCACCAATTAAACCTGTAAGTGCAGCAATTCCAAGAATATTTCCCATCAACTGATACGGATGAACGGTTTGCATTTCTTCTTTCTGTTCTTTTCCTTTCACTGCATCTGCATCTTTCTTTTTATAGTAAAAAGCAATTCCTGCCCCGATAAGTGCACCGAAAATATTTCCTTTTGAAGAGAGAATGAATTCCTGTGGATTTTGAGTTAATGAAGAGTAATTTAAAATTGCTTCGAGAATTTTATATCCGATCAGTGCACCGATAAGAATATTGATGATAAAATCGGAAAGTGAAACAGGTTTGTTAAGTGTTACGCTCTTTTGGAAGGTGTGGAGAAATCCGAGAGATTCTTTTCTTTTCAGTTCGGAACCGGTAGCCATATATGCAGCTGCAAAAGAACATGCCATAAAAAAACCGAAGGTTTGCACAGGAAGAGGTATGTTTAGTCCGAAAAGGTCTTTGATAAGATCAGATATGGTTGGATACATTCAGAGTTATTATTTAATATAGTTCATAAAGCGGTTCGCTGATTTTCGTACTCACGATCATGTCTTCATCAATTCCTGTTAATTGAACATTTACAATTTCGTTTACAAGCATCGGATCATACGTTGTTTTAACCTTGATATAATTTGGAGTAAAACCATACATTACATCATTGTCATTTTCAATTTCCCACAATACCGGAAATGAAGAATGAATATTGTTTTCGTAAAATTGTCTTCTTTTTTTATCGCTTAAAATATGAAGCATCTTATTGCGTTCGTAACGTTCCCGCAATGGAACAGGATCAGGTAATTTTATTGCTGTTGTATTTTCTCTTTCACTGTATGTAAAAACATGGAGATACGAAATATCAAGATCAGAAAGATATAGGTAAGTTTCCATGAAATCTTCTTTCGTCTCTCCAGGAAATCCAACGATCACATCAACACCTATACAGCAGTTGGGTATCAGCGCTTTTATTTTTTGAATTCTTGATGAATAAAGCGATGTATCGTATTTTCTGCGCATCATTTTTAAAATTTTATCCGAACCCGATTGAAGCGGAATATGAAAATGAGGAACGATCTTTTCGGATGAAGCAGCAAATTCGATGATCTCGTCTGTAAGTAAATTCGGTTCAATGGAAGATATCCGCAAACGTTTCAACCCTTCTACTTTTTCAAATTCTTTAAGCAGATCAAAAAAATTCTCCTTATTCTGAATACCGAAATCTCCTGTATTCACACCTGTTAAAACGATCTCTTTTATTCCTTTGGAAACGATCTCTTTTGCCTGTGTTATTGTATTTGATAGTGTATCGCTGCGGCTTTTACCACGCGCAAGCGGGATCGTACAAAAGGTGCAGAAATAATCACAGCCATCCTGAATTTTCAGAAATGACCGGGTACGGTCTCCTATTGAATACGAGGAATGATAATCAAGAACTTCTTTTATCTTTCCTTCTTTTATCTCCGCTTTATTTTTCTTTTCTGTGTTTCCTGTATAATTTGAAATATTGAATTTCTCGGCAGCACCAAGCACAAGATCAACACCGGGAATGTTTGATATTTCTTCTGGCTTTAACTGAGCATAACATCCGATAACAATAACGAAAGCATTACTGTTATGCCGCAATGCTTCCTCTACGATCTTCCGGCATTTTCTGTCAGCATGATCGGTAACGGAACAGGTGTTTATCACATAAATATCAGCGCCTTCATGAAACCCGGTTTTTTGCAAACCCGCATCTGATAATTGTCTTCCGATAGTTGACGTTTCTGAAAAATTCAACTTGCAGCCAAGTGTATAATATGCAACTGTTTTGATCATTTCGGTGTCAAAGATAAGTGAAGGATGGAAATATATGAATTCAAAATAACAGGACAGATTATTACTTCATCACTAAATGATTCACATTTTTAATAAAAAATTAGGAATTAAATGCCGATAATATTTAGTAGAATTGTTAAAATGATGTGTAAGCGGTTCCTTGTGTTTTTTTTAGGAATGTATTTGTGTTTTTTCGCAAATGCCCAAACATGCACAATGAACATTTCAACTCAGAGAGTGTGTGTTGGAAATCCTGTTTCATTTTCGGTAAGTATATCAGGAGGCGGAACAATTTCAGGGTATAACTGGAGCTTCGGTAACACGAGCACAAATACTCAACCATCACCATTATATCAATACCCTGCAGCAGGAGTGTTCACACCATCTGTTATGGTAACATTTGCAGGAGGAGGATCATGCACAGCTACAGGTGCACCAATAACTGTATTTCCTTTGCCGAATGCAAATATTCAATTCACAACAACTACCATTCAATGTTTCAATGCCAATCAGATTTGTATAAAAGATTTATCTACTCCGAGTTCGGCAGGTGCACTTTTAGATAGCGGTGATCTTAACTGGGATGATGGAACAAAAATTACTTTCAGCCCTGTTTACGGACAACTCTTTTGTCACACATACATTGATCCGTTCGGAGGAATATACACACCTGTATTAAATATTTACGATACAAATGGTTGTGTTGCCCGTATTGCCAAACAGGATTCGATCACCATTTATCCTAAGATGGGGATCATTAATTTCTCTGCAACATTCTCTCCTTCATGCCCTCAAACTAAATCTACATTTAAGAACTTATCACAGATACCAAAAACAATGATAAAAAGCTTTCAATGGGATTTTGGTGATGGGAGTTTTGATACCACTCATTGGGATAATTTTACACATATCTATACAGGCACAGGAACTTTCTTTGCAAGGCTTTCAATAATTGATATCAACGGGTGTGAAGCAGACACGCAAGTAATTTCAGCAACAAATTATCATCTTAATCCGATTATTTATTTATGGCCCGGTAATCATGAATGTTATATGGGTTATAATCCGTTAAAACCGGATTCAACATTTATGAATGCATTCACATTCACATCTCATAACTCCGGAGCATTTCTCGGTTGGGGGTTATATGATCCATCAGGAAAAAGAATGGATTCAACGAATAATACTCCCGGAATGTATCCGGTCTATTATACTTTTCCTACATGCGGAACATACAGATTGCGCATGTACGTAAATTATCCGGGAACAACATGCATTTCAGTTACTGATACATTCATTGATATTTTCGGACCGAAAGCGATCATTCAGAACGATACTCAGAAAGTAAGAAATCAGGCACAGTGCCAGATACACGATACCGTATTATTTCGTACTCCGGTTCCTTATCTCAATTGCCATAATGATAACTTAAGCATGTTGAGGATTTGGAATTTTGGTGATGTGTATGCTCCGCAATGTACAACGGATACAAAACACGGCATCAATGTAAATGGAAATTGCAACTGGAGTCTGGATTCGATGAATGTGAGGCATTACTATCAACCGGGAAAGGAAGGATGTTACAAGGCTACTTTATTTATGATCGATACCGTCAGAAGTTGTGTAAATACGGATACGTTGCCGATACGATTAAGAGCGCCAAATGCAGGCTGGGATTCAACTTCAATTCCTATCCGGCCCGGTGTTTATTACCGTCCAAAGGCATGTATGGGTGTAGCGGTCACATTTTATTTTGATCAGGTTCTTCCTTTATGCGGATATGATACAT
>Ga0206974_1112_pt1 | contig 19354 bp, 10 predicted proteins | sample Alteio_BWOrgHeat_84_FD_152920 | JGI IMG/M metagenome (GOLD analysis project Ga0206974, IMG submission 152920) | Enriched cells from forest soil in Barre Woods Harvard Forest LTER site, Petersham, Massachusetts, United States -... | ecosystem: Environmental > Terrestrial > Soil > Temperate forest >... | reverse complement strand
GCCGTCTCCTGGGGCCTCAAAAGAGCCGAATTACGACGTCAATGCGACGGTGGACTTCTGGGCGCCGGCCGAGCCTGATCCAAACCATTTGAAAGATCCGTATTGGAATGTCGTGGGAAGGCTGCGCGTTGGGGCGACTCCGAAGCAAGGGCAGGAGGAGCTGGCGGTCCTGGCAGCGAGAGAGTCACAGGGGGTGAAGGAGTTTGAAGGCTTTGCGCCGCGGCTGCAACCGGTAACGGAGGAGATGAACCGGAACGGCAAAATGATCCTGATACCGCTCCTGGGCGCGTCGGCGCTGGTGCTGCTCATTGCCTGCGGAAATGCCGCGGCGTTGCTGTTATTGCGAGGGCTACAGCGGCAGCAGGAGTACGCGGTGCGCAGCGCAATGGGCATGGGGCGCATGGCCCTGTTGCGGCAGGTCTCGATCGAGAGCCTGTTGATTGCAGCCGTGGGCGGGGGATTCGGAGTGGGACTGGCGCTCGGGGCGGTCAAGCTGTTCAAGGCGATTGCAAGGCATGCGGTTGCCCGTCTGGATGGGGTCGCAGTGGGTTGGACGGTCATTGGATGGGCGGTGGGAGCAGCGGTGCTGGCGGCGTTCCTGGCGGGGGTGATTCCAGCGCTGCGGGCTTTCCGGATGGACCCGGTGGAGGTTCTGAAGAGCGCTGGACCAAAGGGCACGGCGGGAACGGGTGAGCGCCGGCTGCTGCGGGTGATCACGACGCTGCAGACCGCACTGACGCTGGCTCTGCTGGTGGGCGCTGGGCTGCTGATTCGCACCATGGCTAACATAGCGACGGTCTCATCGGGATACGAGATGGGGCGCATTCTGACCATGAGCGTGACGGATGTGGGCAATCAATCTACGTGGAACAGCTTTCACCGGCAGGCACTGGAGCGGGTAGCTGCGCTTCCAGGTGTGCAGTATGCGGCGTTTGCGTGGGGTGTGCCGTTAACCGGAAACAACTGGCCGGTGACGCTGGACATTGAGGGACAGCCGCCGGCAGTGAAGGAGAGCGACAAAGCGGCCCTGCCGATGCGTGCGGTGACGCCGGATTACTTTCGGCTGATGGGGATGGCTCTGGCCGAAGGACGGGAATTTCGGTCGACGGACGATGACAAAGCGCCGCAGGTAGCGGTGGTGAACCAGGCATTCGTTGCACGTTACTTTCCCCAGGGCGGTGCGATTGGGCGCAGGTTCTGGATGGGTGGCCGGGACAGAGCGGGTATCCAGATTGTTGGTGAGATTGCAAACGGGCGGACGGACGATCTGACGCAGGAGGCGTCGCCTGAAGTCTATCTACCGCTGTGGCAGGCGCATGCGTTCTCAAAACATCTGGTAGTGCGGACGACCGCCGATCCGAAGGCGCTTGCGGTGGCGGTGCAGCGCGAACTGCGTGCGGTGGACCCGACCGCGGCGGTCGAAAATGTGAAAACGCTCGATGAGATTCGCGAGGAGTCGCTGGCGTCGCGCAGCTTTGCGATGCATCTGCTGACAGGGTTTTCCGCAGTGGGCGGCGTTCTGACGCTGGTGGGCATCTACGGTGTGCTTTCGTTGTCTGTGGCCTCGCGGCGGCAGGAGTTTGCCATTCGCAGTGCGGTGGGAGCCCAAAAGGAGGATATTCGGCGGCTGATCTTCGGAGAAGGGTTTCAGCTGATTGCCGGCGGAGTGGTGCTGGGAGTAGTCCTGGCGATAGTCCTGTCGCGCGTGCTGCGGACGTTCCTTTTTGAGGTGCAGCCGAATGATCCTGCGACGTTGGCAGTCGTCGCAGCATTGTTTGTGGGAGTAGGGCTGCTGGCGTGCTGGGTTCCGGTGCGCCGTGCAGGAAAGGTCGATCCGCTGGAAGCGTTACGGTACGAGTGAGTATCTTGGATCAGTCACCCTTCTTCTACTTGCCATGAGGTGAGTTGCACGGCCTGATGGGTCAGCGTGATTTCCGAGCCGTAGTGGCGTCGACATCTCCGATTTTGAAGAATTACGGAACGATGCGGATAACGCGCAGAAGCAAGCTGCGGTTTAACCTGCGATCGAGCAGCCTGAGCCGCAGTTGCCCATTCCGGTTTGGGAACATTCTCTCAGGCAGAAACGTAACGGGAGAGATGAAGATCCTCCACATCGCCGCTGGCATTACCCTATTCGCCTGCAGCTGCGTCGCCTTTTCTCAGTCGGATGTCCCATGCGGTCAAACGCTCGACGCTCCAATCCGGGCAAGCTCGATATTGACAGTTGACTCGCTTTCGTCGGGCATCGAGATAGTCGGGACGGACAAAGAGGCGATTCATGTCTCATGCACGGCTGATCCCATGGACAACGCGAGGCGGATCCATCTTCGATTTTCCGGAAATCCCACTCACTCCAAACTGACAATCGATGGGTCTCATCCGAAGAACAGCAATCTTCATATTCGTGTTGAGGTGCCTCGTAAGATGAATCTGAAGATTCGGATGTCAGCCGGACAAGTGAATGTAGATGAGATCGCGGGCGATAAAGACATCGAACTCTACGCCGGACAGATCACGATTTCCTCGGCTCACAAGTGGGATTACAAGAATGTAGACGTCTCGGTCGGCATCGGTCAGGTCAATGCTCAGGTCTTCGATGCGGACAAAGGCGGATTTTTCCGCACCTTTCACAGGGAAAACGCAGACGGCGAGTATCGGCTGCATGCGCACATAACCACAGGGCAAATCGATCTGCTTGGCAAGAGCGCACACGCGGCATCCAACTTGGAGTAACAGGCGTGTAGATTGTCAAAGGAAGGCAATCCTCTGAGCCGCTGGAGCAATGTGAACCCATGCCGAAAGACGGCCTTCATCCGGGTCGATACTAAAACCGAAGATGCCGTTTTTAGATGCTGAATAGAGAACGTTTTGCCTGGGACCACATAGCAGGTGCTGCGTCTCGTAGAAAGGCTGCTGCGCGTTGCGGAAGTGTTGTATGAGGCTTAATTGCCCCGTCTCAGCTTGAATACGGAAGATGTGCAGCCCATCGTAGGCGACAACGAACAAAGTTTTGCTTGGCGCATGGAGTGCAAGTGGACCGAGGAAGTTCCCCTGAATACTCTGAGCCTGACTGGACAGATGGGCATCGTCTGGATGATGCCGGATGCTCAACAAAGATCCATTGGCAGCATCGATCGTGAAGAGCAGATCTGCATCCACGTCTGCGGCGAAGGTCATACATTGACTACCTGCCGGAAGACAAATGCGGGAAAGGACGGGCAGATCTGAGTAGGCAGAAAGGACGGAAAACGTAGCAGTACCCTGGTCCAGGGCGAAGAGACGATCGCCTGTGCGATTGAAGACAATCTGGCCTGGACGCGAAGTTAAAGTGCGGTTCAGGCCAATTTCTTTGCGAATGGCCTGAGGACGACCAAGCCGGCCGTCTTCAAGGATAGGCAGAAGGTTGTAGGCAGCGCCACCGCGGATGGCCACGGCAAGCGCTTTTCCATCAGGCGAGAGCGCCATACTGCTCGGCTGAATCCCGGAGAGCGAGAGAGGCTGTTTCGAAAGCGGCTTGAGATGGCCATCATATTTATCGATGCGGAAAGATTCGATGTAACCACAGGGAAGACCGCGATATTCAGACACGGCATGAAGAACATGCAGCGTATGCGTTGCGCGATCGGTGACAAGAGAGACGGGAGCTTCAGAAGTGAGCGTCTGGACGTGAGCCCATGGAATCTTGCCTGTGGAGTAGGCGGTGAGCATGCCATTTGAGGCGGCATAGGCGAACCCGGGGACAGTGGCGCTTCGACTGGCGACAGGAGATGCTTTTGCCGCGAGCGCTGTCATGCCAGCGGCGGTAATGAAATGACGGCGGCTTATGGAGATGAATCGATGCGTCATATGGCTAGGCCTATGGGCGAATGGACATGGCATGGTGGAATATGTTGTTGGGATCGTACTTGCGTTTGACCTCTTGCAGAAACGGATAAAGCCCGCTGGCGCCGTAGTAGAGCTCCGGCCAGTACGAGGAAGCAAGCATGTCCTTGTCGGGATAATTGCAATAGCAGCCATCGTAATGGTTGTTCGGATACGGCGTGCCAATGTGTTTGGGATCCGCGTCCGGACCGGAGAAGAGATCGGTGTAGAACTCGGTGAGCCATTGGCTGCGAACCGCATCATCTTCCGCTTCACGCCAGAAGGCCATGGGCTGCATCTTGATGATGGAAGAACGCTGATAAACAGCTGTCGTTTGCGCGAGGGACGGGCGGTTGATAGCCCCGCCGTATGAGTCGATCTCGAGGACTGAGCCGCGCAGATCGGTGCTGCCGAGAGAGCGATGCATATGCTTGTAGATGCAGCGAGCTTCTGCTTCGGTAAATCCCCGCTTCAGGTACGCCGATTTGTATTTAGCACGGGAGCTGCCGACACCACCCGCCTCGCGTGCTGTAGCAAGCAACCAGTCTTGTTGTGTAACGACATGGTTGCCAACGCAAAGCTGAGAGCCTGAAGGTTGCGCATCCAATGCGGGTGCATGGGTGCCGCGCAAAGGAGTGGTGCGATTTGTAGTGGTAACTCCGCCGCAGGTCTTGAAGCGATCGAGGTAGTCATTCAAGACAGAGAGGTCGGAGACGGAGCCATCGGGGTTCATGAACTGGATGGACATTCCGAAACCGCCTCCCGAAACATGCGAGATGGAAGTGACGGCGAACATGCCCCAGGTGTCAGCGTCCTGGCCGCGGGTCTCCCAGTATTCTCCAAAGGTGCGAAGATAGCGGATAAAACGCTCTTCATTCATCTCGGCCCAAGTGAAGCGCAGGTTTGCCTCGATGACCTGGTGCGGGGCGGGCGGCAGCTTGTCGAAGTGAAAGCCTGTGATGATGCCATAGCTTCCGCCCCCGGCGCCGCATAAAGCGCGAAAGAGATCACTGTCCCGCTGCGCGTCCACGGTACGAGCAACGACTTTGCCGGAGTGATCGACTGTGAGGATGTCTACGGCCGTGAGCCAGTCACAGGTGAGACCGTGAAGCCGGGAAAGCAGACCGTAGCCTCCTCCACTGATGTGACCCCCAGCACCGACAGTGCCACAGGTTCCGCCAGGGATGGTTACACCGTAACGTTTGTACAGCTGGGTGTACACGCTCCAAAGGGTGGTGCCAGGCTCGATGCGATAAGCGTCGCTTCCTTGTGGGATTGACGCTCCACTGAGAAGGCTCAGGTCGATAATGGCGCCGCCAGGGTTGCCAACAGCGAAGTCTTCATAACAGTGTCCTCCACTGCGGATGGTCGGACGCATGCCTGTGTCGATGATCTTCTGTAGCGATTCGGCAACGTCCCCCGTGCTTTCGCAGATGAAGATACGAGAAGCTTCATCTCCCTCTGCCGGCCAACGCAGGTTATGCCCGGCCTTCAGAGATTCGTAACGAGGGTCTTCCCGAGGGATGACTGTAGCCATCGATTGCTCCGACTAATCCGATAAAGTGGATGGAATGTACGTGTTACAGCGGAAGTTCATAGTATGCCACGGATGGAGCACCAAACCGAATAGTTTATAGAATCAGAGCTTGTCTCCAACTTGACGGCACCTTCGTATCGAAAAGTCCGAGCTCATTGAAAATTCGCGGTGAGTGCATGTCATGGGGCAGATGATGGAGGAGATGATAGACCATTCGTCCTAGGTCGTCTGAATGCTGTAAATGGGTAGCAAGCCAGGCGGCTGCGGACATCTTTGCCCATCGTGGATAAAGATGCAGTTGACCTCGGCACTTCGAGGATTGAGACTCAGGCAAGACCATCGCACCTAGGTTATACGTCCTATCAAGAATCGTTCCGGGAATAGTTGAATGAATCGCTTATGGGGGCGTGGAGATGGACCACATTTGCGCCACTGCATAATCAAAATGCCGGAACTGAGGCTCACTAGGTCGAGGCCATCGGATTTGCTGTATCGTGTTGTCGATACCAGTCACTTACTTGCCGGAGAACCTCTCAATGCGCCCTGCAACGGTTCGCACCCTTGCTCTTTGCGTCTGTCTCCTCATCGCTCCCATTCTTTCCGCACAGGAACCGACCGATCCTGAGATCGGTTCACTCAACCAGCCCGAACGCCTCGAATGGTTCCGGGACCAGGGCTTTGGTCTTTTCATTCACTGGAGCGTTGACAGCCAGCTTGGCGTCGTAATCAGCCACTCCCTTGTAGGCGCATCCTCGGAGTACACCAACCGCTTCTTCACCGAGCTACCTACGACTTTCAATCCTCGCCAGTTCCATCCAGAAGATTGGGCCACACTCGCTCGTCTGGCAGGCGTGCGCTACATGATGTTCACCACCAAACATCATTCCGGCTTTGCTATGTGGGATACGCAGACCACGCCCTTCGGCATCATGAATACGCCTTTCCATCGCGACATTACCAAGGAAGTCTTTGACGCATTCCGGGCTCAGGGCATTGCCACTGGCGTTTACTACTCCCCTGACGACTTCTGGTGGCTCCATGAACATAAAATCCAAATCGAGCGCCACACTGAGCAAGTTCAACCTCGCAGCAATCCTGGGCTGATGCAATACGACCAGGCCCAGATCCAAGAGCTACTGACCCGATACGGCAAGATCGATGCCATCTTCCTGGATGGAGAGCCTAACGGCCTCCGCGAGTTGGCTTGGAAGATCGATCCACAGATCATTGTCACCCGTGGCGCCATCAAGACCCCTGAACTTACAATTCCTGGAATGCCTATCCCCGGTGCATGGGAAACATGCATGACCATGGGCATTGGGTGGCAGTACCAACCGCAAAACGAAAACTATAAATCCGGCGGGGAATTGATCCGAATGCTCATCCAGACTCGCGCCAAAGGCGGCAACTTCCTTTTGAATGTCGGTCCTAAGCCGAACGGTGAGCTGCCGATCGAAGAAGAAGAGCGTCTGCGAGAGATCGCCCTGTGGATGTTCGTCAATTCAGAATCCATTTACGGAGTTCGCCCGTGGGTTATCACGAATGAGGGCGACATCTGGTTTACCAGGAAGAAAGACTCGAGCGCGCTCTATGCCATGGTCGAGTCAGACAAGCCATGGCCCCGCGCCACCTGGAAAGAGTTCATCCTGCATTCCGTCCGCGCCACGGAAAAGACGGAAATCAGCGTTCTCGGCCAGAACGACAAAGTCGTCGAATACCATCTCGAAATTACTCCTAAATCGACCTTCCATCAGGAGAAAGACGGCCTCCATATCCGTGTGATGGCCGCGCAACGGCTTCAGGACAACTTTCGCTGGCCTAACCCTACTGTCATCAAGCTCACCAATGTTGAACCAGCTCTTGCTCCGCCCCGCGTCGAGACCGTGAAAGCGGTCCGTATAGGCTCGTCTGCCACGCTGGAAGGCAGACTCGACGAGATGGGAGACAGCACCTCTCTGGAAGCTAACTTTGAGTACCGTCCGATACTGGGTGAAGACGTAAACTCACGCTCCTCAGTCTGGACCGCGACGCCCACCGAAGCCCTCTTAAAGGCGGGCCTCTTCTCGGCGAAGATAGAAAACCTAAATCCGGGTGGAACCTATGAGTTCCGAGCAGTTGTCCATCACCCTCTACTCAACCTCTATGGCCAGGAACAAGTTTTGAGATAAGCATTGTGATCGTCGCTGGATCAGCGATTTCAGATTGAACCCGGAGAGGGTCGGATGCAGCGCACTCCGGGCCGCAATACTCGCTGCGACAATTTAGATCAAGCTCGTCAGATCAAGCTCGTCGGATCAAGCTCGACAAAGGGGCTGCGGGACATCGGTGATCGGCTCCGGTAATCTTGCACCGAATGAAGTGTTAGTCTTCGGCAAAATCGGAGACCTTACCGAAGAAATAAGCGCTTAATATGCCGCTATGACCCATGTGCTGGACAGGAAGATAAAAAGAGCGCGGCGCTATTCTTAAAGCGTTTCTTGCTATTGATTACTCCCTTGACAACCACATTTTGGAACTACTAGTGTTCCGAAGTATGAGCGCTCAAATTAAGACTCGCCGCGACTTTGTTCAATTCGCGATTGGTGCGTCTTCACTCCCGCTTTTCTCCAGATTCGCTCTCGGATCGGTGGTCGAAGACGAACGGACCATGTGGTATCGCCAAGCAAAATTTGGCATGTTCATCCACTGGGGACCCTACTCTCTGGCCAGCGTAGAAGCATCGTGGCCTATCATGCGGCCAACCCCCGGCGGCATCAGTGAAGCGGACTATCGCGCGCTCCCTGGGCGCTTCAATCCGACCAAGTTCGATCCCGACGCATGGATCGATTTGGCGCGCAGCGCGGGACAGGAATATATGGTCTTCACCTCGAAGCATCATGACGGCTTCTGTATGTTCGATTCGTCTTACACGGACTACAAGATCACCAAAACTCCGTATGGCAAAGACATCGTAAGACAGCTCTCGGACGCCTGCGCTGCCAGAGAGATGCGTCTGGGCCTCTATTACTCGCCGCCCGACCTCCATCATCCAGGTTTTCGCGACACGTCAAAGCTGGCCGCCACGAACTGGAATGGCGAGCCGGAACGTCCGGAATGGCCGCTTTATCTGGACTACATGCAGCTACAACTGACAGAACTTCTGACACAATATGGCCCGGTTGTCCTCATCTGGTTCGACGGACTATTCCATCAGGAGAAGTATGATGGCGAACGCTTCATGAAACTGATTCACTCCATGCAGCCGCGAACACTGGTGAACGACCGCATTGGCGTGGCGGGCGATTACGTGACGCCAGAGCAGTTTATCCCCAAGTCCATCCCCATCAAGCAAGCGCACTTCGCGGGCGTGGACCAAAACGTCGAGAAAGAGTTAAAGGCCGGAGTGCCTCGTCCTCAGGACTTTCAGTTGTGGGAGACTTGCATGACGATCAATGACACATGGGCCTACAACATGCACGATCACAACTACAAATCCTCACAAACCTTGATCCGTGGCCTTGTTGAGGTAGCCAGCCGCGGAGGAAACTTCCTGCTCAATGTAGGGCCGCAGCCAGATGGGGAGATACAGCCTGAGTTTCAAGAGCGTTTGCGGGCTATCGGCGATTGGATGGCAGTCAATGGCGAATCGATCTACGGCACCACCTACGGGCCGGTGCAGGGAGTCAAGGGAATTCGAACGACCGCAAAGTCAGACAAGGTCTATGTCAGCATCTTTGACTGGCCGTCCACGCCGTTGCAGGTTCCGGAGTTGAAGAAGAAAGTTCTCTCAGCTCATTTGCTGGCCACCGGTCAGCCGTTGAAATTCAGTCAATCGGAAGCTGGAGTTCAAATCGATCTACCGGCACAGGCGCCTGACGCGAATGCAAGTGTCGTTGCGCTGAGAACTTTGTAACAATCAGAGACCTAAGCTACGAAGCGAAACCGCAGGATCGGTTCCTGCGGTTTCGCTTTGTATAGGCAAGGCGTACTTCGCTCTTTCGACGAATCTCCCGAAAGGGCTGTACGCCTTACGGCTGGCTAGAAAATGATCTTACCGGCAAACTGCAGGATGCGGGGTGTACTCGCTGTGTTATTCACTGTACCGAAATTGGCGCCATCGTTGATATTGGCATCGGGTGTTCCAAGGATGACGTTATTCAGGAGGTTGTAACCTTCCGCACGGAATTCAAAACTCAACGAATCATGAATCGGGAACTCGCGGAAGATGGACCCATCCAGATCCCAATAGGCTTGCTGGCGGAGGGAGTTTCTTCCCGCCGTTCCGTATGTGTACTGTTGGGGAGTCGCGAAAGCGGCCGTGTTGAAATACTCGCTGGTTGTCCGCTTGGATATCTGGTTGGGATTGCCGATCAGATCCAGAGTTTCGTACGTGAATCCATTGCCGGTATTGGCGATGTCGCTGCTGGTGACGGGAGTGAAGACCTGACCGGTGTGAGCGACAAAGATGTTATTGATCTGCCAGTTGCCCAGGATGTAATCGAAGAGCCGATTCCCAGTCGAGAGCGACTTCCCTCTACCAACGGGAACTTGATAGAGAGTATTCACCGACAAGACATTCGTGAGGTCAGTTCCGGCAACCGAACGGCTTCCATAGCCTGACGGATCGTAAGGATCCTGCGGAACAGTTCCTTCAACGCCGAACCAGCCATCGCCACCTACGTTGATTGACTTCGACCAGGTATATGCAACCTGGTAAGAGAAGCCCTTCGTGAATCGCCTGTTCAACTGGAACTGCATGGCGTTGTAGTTGGAAGAGCCAACGCTGCGATCGTAGAAGGTGGGAGCGATGTATGGATAGAGGGCTCGCGACTGAGCATCGCCCGGCCCCGGTGTTAGCGCGGTGTTGTAGTATCCGCCGACATCATCCCGGCGCGAAACGGAACCTACGTAATTCAGACCCACTGTCGTAGAACTGCTCAACTGGCGTTCCACACCGAGTGTCCACTGCTCGGAGTAGGCGTTCTTGATGTGCGGATCATAGAACCACTGTACCTGCTGGAAAGGTGTTGGAGCCGGGAAGAGCCCGCTCGTGCTCCCAGAAAAAGGGTCTTGCGCGGTTTCGGTGGGCGTGGCTGAAGTGGTGCTTGGAATATTCAGACTGTTGTTGATTAACTGGCCGATATCGGGCCAGGAGCCCTCGATGTTCTGCGCCATCTGACTGACGGCTGCCCAGTTGTCATAGACAATGCCGAAGCCGCTATGCACGACTGTCTTGTCATCAAAACGATAGACGAATCCGACACGCGGTCCGAAGTTGGTGAAGGTATCATGCGCGATCTTGCCGCGTGGATCTACCACGACATGGGCAGGCAGCGTCCCATCGCCTGGGATACAGGGCGCGGCACCACGCACCGCGCAGGATGGCGGAAGCTTCTGCAATACATACGTGCCATTGCTGAAGTCCATGTCTCCGGTTTCGATGCCGCCGTTCTTGCCGATGGTGCCGTCTGTGCCGTACGGCGGGATGAAGGTGAGGTCGTAACGCAGGCCGACATTGACTGTCAGTTTGGGAGACGCTTTCCACGTGTCCTGGACAAAGGCGCTGAGCACGCCGCCAGGGCGCGTGGTCTCACTTACGTTCCGCCGGTTTGCGCTATTGGGAACGTCGAGGATGAAGGAAGCGATGGGGTCGCCGCCTTCTGCTGAATTTTCCGGATTCCCCGTCTGCTGCGCCGCAAATCCGAGATTGCCGTACGCAATCGGGCTGGCGAACGTGTTGCTGATATAGCCACCTCCGATGTGCATCTCATGATTACCGAGAATCTTGGTGACCGCGCCACTGACCTGCGTGCTGTCGGTCGCTTTAGGAGTATTCTGGACGCTCTCTCCGCCATCGGCATAACCGGAAATTCCGGGGTCGGGAAGCAGATTGCCACCGCCATCCGCATTGAAATTCCCTACGAAGTTCGTCGAAAAGCCCGCCTGGCTGAAGATATTCGCAGAGGATGTAGCGAAGCGAGTTGTTCCATTGTGCTGTACGGTTGTGTGTCCTGCATCGACCTGAAGAATAAGGCTCGGACTGAAGGTATGCACGTAGCTTCCACCCCAGTTGCGGGCGGGAATTGCAGTCGTACTGGGAAGGCCCGGAACGCCGCCGGACTGCGTAGTAGTGGAATTGATAAAGCTGTAGCGGAACCACGCGGAATTTTTGGCGCCGAAGGTTTGATCCACACGCGCGGTCCATTCATTCTGGGTCTGCTGCACCGGAGTGGGATCGATGGCATTGTCCTGGGTTCCCGCGATCTGTGCTCCCGCTTGCGGAAAGACAAACTGAGCATAGGCGACCATCTGCGGGCTGATAAGGCCAGACGGAATTTGATTTTGTGGAAATGGGTCGCGAATGTACTGGCCCGGATGGGCTGGATCAGGATGAGTCGAAAATGGATTGTAAATCTGCGTTGGCCAGTCGCTCTCGTCTCCCGCAAGCTGCGCGGCGGTCGGCACCAGCAGAGGGTTGTCATTGGGCTTTGTATAGCGAAACCCCTGATAAGCTCCGAAGAAGAAGGTCTTATTCTTTCCGTTGTAGAGTTTTGGAATTATGACAGGGCCGCCCGCGGAGGCGCCGAACTGATTCTGGCGGAAAGGGGGGTTTGTTTGCGTAAGCGGCAGGCTGGCGTCGAATGCGTCGTTGCGGATGTATTCCCACAACGTGCCATGAAAAGAATTGGTGCCGGACTTAGTGACAACGTTGACCACGCCGCCTAGTACGGAACCATAATCCGCGCTATCGGTATGCGAAACGATCTTGAACTCCTGAATGGCATCGATGATCGGCGGCACGGCGTACGTGCTCAGAACGCTCCCGTAGTTGGTCAAGCCGTCGGTGAGGTAGTAATTGCTGCGATTGGTCTGTCCGTTGATTGCTGGAAAGGTGAAAGACGAACCCTGCGCTGCGGGAGGGCCGGCAAATCCACCGCCGTTGCTCTGACCCGTGTTAACCGGAACAACCCCAGGCGTGAGCTGCAGGAGCTGGGTGAAGTTGCGTCCATTCAGAGGCAGGTCGTTTACCTGCTGGGTGGCCATAACGGTGCCGAGGTTTGAGCTGGTTACGTCCAGTTGCGGCGTCGCTCCCTCCACCGTGACGACGGTATTCTGCACACCCACTTGAAGGGAAAAATCGAAGGTGGCCGTCTGGCCTACGGCGAGAGTGAAGGAAGGAATCTGCTGCGCCCCAAAGCCGCTGGCAGAGGCCTCCAGCGTATAACTGCCGGGAAGCACACTCACAATCGCATATACGCCGTCATGGTTCGATAGCGTGGTGCGGTCAACATTTGTGTCCGCATTATGCAGCTTCAACGTAGCGTTGGGAATTGCTGCGCCAGAGGGATCTCGCACTACGCCATTCAAGGACGCGGTGGAGACTTGAGAAAAACCGTCCATCGTAAGCACAAAAAAACTGGCGAGCAAACTCAGCAGCCAGACGGTTGTCGGCAATTGTTTAACCAGGCTCGCATAACCTGTCATACGCGTCCATTTCTTCATATAAACAAGGCCTCTCTTGTCTCTTTCTTAACTACGGAAGTGCTGAATTCTTTTGTTGTCTGTGATTGGGTGTACTCGATTGCACTAAGGTCTACGAGTACCTCATCAACTTGGTCGTGTTTTACGTATCAAACATTTGATTTGCAAGTCAAACGCGAGAAAAATAAATCAGCCCCGAAATGATTGTCAATCTCTTTTTTCGGGTTCATTACAAATACCCTTTCGCGAGATTGCGAACTGCACGCCGCGACTTAAGCAATTGTTTGGGGGAAGGCTCTGAGGGAAACCGCAAAGGAAGAGTGGGTTTTCAATAAGTAAATCTATTTTCGAAAACACCTTAAAAATCGCGGGTTAACGTATCGCGGTGTGAATTGAACTATAAGCTGATTGTCCGAGGGCACGGATGGCTGCGAGATTGCCCTTTGCAACCTCATTGCGATGGAAGCAGTTGCAGCGACTTCCTGATCTCATTATCTTCCGGCGATAGCTTCTGTGCAGCTAGCAGCTCTGCCCGGCCATTGCGGAAATCACCGGAGCGGCAGTAGACCAGGCCAAGATCCTTGTGAAGGCGAAACTGTGCGGTACACTCCCCACAGGTAGTCAGCGCTTCCTTCAGTTGCGAAATCGCTTCGGGCCAGTCTCGGGTGTTGGCGGATACCAGCGCAAAGTTTCCGAGTGTCTGAACGCGATCGAGGATGCGTTGCTGCTTGTGAATATCTTCGACGCGAGATAGCAGGAGCTTGGACTCCTGCGGGTCAGACTTGGCGAGAACTTGCGCGAGGTTGTAAAGGGCCTCACCATAGTTCGGCTGGACCTCGATCGCTTTGCGCCATTCGGCGATTGCTCCCGCTGTATCGTCTTTTTCCTGCATCTCACGACCCAGCATGTAGTGCGCCTCGGGATTTCGGGGTTCGAGCGCGATCACCTTCTGGAAGTCTAGGATGGCCTCGTCGTCCATCGCAGCTTGCATGGCAATAAGACCGAGTAGATACCACGATTCGACGAGATCGGGATCAAATTTCAAACTTGCCTCGAGTTCGGGTTTGGCTTCCTTTTTGCGCTCCATATCCACCAGAATCCGTCCCTTGTTGTAGTGGGCCGTGGGGCTGTCAGGGGCGAGGCGAACTGCTTTTGAAAACTCATCGAGCGCATTGCTCACATTATTTTCATCAGCAAGGGCCATGCCAAGATTCAGATGCGCATCAAGTGAGGAGGGATCGAGAGTGCAGACTCTCCGCAAAACTTCGATGGCTTCATCCTTGCGATCGAGGCGAGTGAGAACCATGGCGAGAGGGGTCAGCACCGCGATGTTGTCCGGGCTGAGCGCATCGGCTTTACGCAAAGCGGCTTCAGCCTTGTCGTATCGCAGGGCTCCTGCAAATACGAGGCCGAGATTTACCTGGGCCTGCAGGTTCGCGGGATCTTTAGCAAGCAAGCTGGAGAGGATCTCAACGGCCTTGGCGGAATTGTCTTGTCCCGAGTATGCGGCAGCCAGATCAAGCTGCAGCGGCTCCTCATCCGGCGCGTTCGCGAGCAAAGCAACAGCATCCGAGTACCGCTTCTCGACGATAAGAGCTTTAGAGAGCCCATCCAATGCTGCAATCGATTTTGGGTCTGAACGTAAGACTGTCCTGAACTCGGCGACTGCGGCATCGGTCTGGTGAAGCTGACTGAGCGCAGCCCCGAGAGCGGCGTGTATCTGCGATCTTCCGGGTTTCAGACGCAGGGCTTTTCTCAGTTGCAAAACTGCCTGCTCTGCGTTGCCTTGGTTCAGGAGCGCCAGTGCGAGATCGTAGCGGCTTTCCCATGAGTTGGGCGCCAGATGCAAGGCAGACTCGAAAGCGCTCACAGCGCAGGAGAGCTGATTCTGGCTGCCGAACCACGCTCCAAGCGCATTCCAGGCAGACGCCGTGTGTTGAGCAGCAACGGCGCGCTCGAGGTCTTCTGGGCCCCGGCAGCCGGCAATACTCTGCGCAGACAGACTAAAGGAAAAGAGGAGGACAATAAACAGAGCGCAGAAAGATCCGAGCATGCGGAATGCAGGCACGGGAAGAAACCCACGTCCAGAGGCCACAGGTCTTAACACCCTGAGCGGTTTCCGCGGGGTGGCCTCAAACTTAACCATACTCAACCGGACCATACTCAACCGGGTCATGCTCAACAGGTACCATACGACGGCAGGAGACGGCCAGTACTGATGCCTGCACGTCTGCCCAAGCTACTGGGCAGGGGATGACGCTTGAGCGCGGGTCAGCATCTGGCGCATAAATGAATCCTGCGGAAAGAACTTCAGGTACTGCTCCAGCGCAGCTTTCGCGTCCGGATACTGCCGCAGGCCAATATAGACGACTATGAGCTTCTTCTGAAGTACGGGATTGAAAGGATCCTGATCGATGGCTTTCCTGAGTAGTGTCACGGCCTCTTCAGTTTTGCCAAGCTTTTGGAGTACCTCCGCCATATCTCCTGCAACGGCCGGCTGCACAGGATCAAGTTGCAGGGAATGTCGGAGATGATCCGCGGCCTGAAGGAAATCTCCGTTCTTCAGGTCTCTGCGCCCGAGCGCTGCCTGCACCAGAGCATTCTCCGATTCACTCTGACTCAGTCGATCGAGAACTTTCAAATAGGGCGCGGTATACTCCGGCTTGTTCTCAGCCAGTTCCCCGTAGGCCTGCAGCAGCGTGATTGGCGGGATGGGCGCGTCGGCGTTTCCGGGAGCAGGATCAAGATGAATCAAATCCGGCAAAGAGGGCCTGGTCTGCTGAAACACGATCTCTGGAAAGGGTTCGCCGGGCTCGCGAAGAATGCGATGATTCGTCACGCTTGAATGCGAGATGACCCGTATGTCCCGCTTCGGCATGTGGCAGCCGATACAGTTATTGGCAGGCGTGCTGTGCGCACGCACGGTCACGGCCAGTCGGCAACTCTGATTGGTATGACAGGTGAGGCATCTACCGTTGAAATAGGCGGGGGCCTCTTGCGCAGTTGGCTCAACGTGTGGATCGTGGCAGGTGATGCAGCTTAAACGCCCGGCACTGGCGCGGTAGCATTTGCTCAAGGTCATTGAGTAGTAATGCTCCAAGTGATCATCATCGGGAGGCGACCCGCGTGTCGGCGGGACCTTCAGGATCGCGAGCGTATCGTTCAGAGGCTGTCCTGGGCGAAAGTCCTGATATCTTTTACCAGGTTGCAACACCCTCACGTCCCCGGTCTGGTGACAATACATGCAGATATTGTTGGCTAGATCCGGCTTGAGCCGGGCTGGATTTACGATGAAATGCTCGTTTGCTTCGCGGTCTTCCTTACTGCTCATCGCCTGTACGTGCGCTGCGCCCGGACCGTGGCATCGTTCGCATCCGATAGCGATTTCAGAAAACGGCTCGCTTTCGTATCGTCCGTTTGTTGATGCGACGGGGCGTGCGCTCCCGCTGTGGCAGACGATGCACCCAGCGAGAATGGGACGGCTGAAGCCGTAGTCTGCAAACTCATATCCAGGGGATGGTCCCCAGGCCTGTGGCTTTGCATAAAAGGATAGCGGGGCTTGGAAGAGATAACCGTCGCGGTCCGTGAGCATCCCGAAGCCGTTCTCTCCCGCACCAATCTTCCATTTGAGTTGATGCGTGTCCCGAAAGACATCCTTCCCAGCCGCATCGGTCTCGAACTCGCTTTGATACAGCTTCCCGTCCTGCGCATAGACGGAGAAATGGCGCTTGAACTTCGCATCATCGTAGGTCGCCGGCAGATGCATCGCTTCAAGAAGAGCCGGCGTCATCTCAACGGCCGTAATCGCGGCCATGGATCGCCCCATGCTGGTCTTGCCGAACTCCTTGTAAAGGCTCGCATGGCATGGCGCGCAGGCCTCGGAACCAACGTATCTATCTGTAGTCTGTGCAGCCTTCGCGATGGGGACGTATCGGTTGCCGACAGCGGCCCACACACCCAGAGCGAGCGCAAGAATCGAGAATCCGAAGTGCATCCCGTACCGGCGAAATATCCGATTTTGCCGCGTCTTCATGAGCTCCATTCGCGGACTATAGCAGTTTCTCGATCATGGCGGCGCCTTGCCTGCCCATGGGCATCATCAACAAGAGTGCCGTAAAAAAGCCAGCAAGAAACACGGGCGAGAACCGTCTGGACACTCAATTCTCCTTTATGCCCGCATACCGGACGGCGGACGGGCCAATGCGAAATCGATTATAGCCGCGGGATTAGACTTCGCCGAGAGGTTGCAATCCGCGGCTCGCAGGTGTCCACTGATGGAAGGATCTCACTGTTGCTCAAAGAAAAGCTCTGCGGCAAGCTCTGCCATATTTTTATACTCAAAATATATGTTCATATGTAAATATGTTTGCCGGACTCGGAAAACGCACCTTAAGGAGATGAAAAACGTCGAATCGGCGACAGCACGCAATCTGGAATCGCCGAGGATTTACAGCGGCAGTGACGACAATGGCTATGTCGACAGTGGCGCGCAGCGAGTGCATGCTGCCGGACTTCTCGGCAAAGCATATTCGTTTCGACTTTTCAGCCGGTGAGACGCGGCTAGCTCACCGCCTTTTCGAAGAAGCGCATCTGTGGGCGCTTACAGGTATCTGAGCGAGGATGTATGCAGTAGAATGCTCATCAGCTTTTGCGCACTCATGCTGCAACTAGGAGATTCTGCCAGGTGGCCAGGCAAAGCATCGCTGAATCGGCAGCTCGATACACAACTCCGGCCCTGGAAAAGGGCCTGGACATTCTCGAACTGTTTGCATCCACGTCGGAGGAACTGAGCAAGCGCGAGGTCGCACGCAGGCTGGGCCGCACCGTCTCTGAAATTTTTCGAATGCTGGTGTGCCTGGAAGAGCGGGGATACCTGGCTCAGTCGCTCGGAGAGGATCGCCTGCGACTGACCTTGAAACTCTTCAAGCTTGGACAGGAACATCCTCCAGTGAAGCGACTGACGGAGAAAGCAATTCCTGTCATGCATGACGTGGCTCACAAGACCAACCAGTCCTGTCATCTTGGCGTACTTGATGGCGGCCAGGTGATCATTCTCGCCCAGGTAGATGCTCCGACCAGCACAGGCTTCTACGTCAAAGCAGGCTCGAGCGTGGACCTCATGGAGGCCGCCACCGGGTATGTGATTCTTGCACACCAGCGGCCTGAATTACGCGACCGGGCCATACTCGAGTGGCAACGCGATACCAAGAAAAACACCCCTTCCGATCTGGAAAAGCACCTGGCGAAGATTCGGCAACAGGGCTTTGAAGAACGTGAAAGCTATCAAGTGAGCGGAGTGATGAATATCAGCTTTCCGATATTCGATGACCAGGGCTATGCCATCGCTGCTCTGTCGATTCCCTTTCTAAAAAGAATCCAGGATAAAACGACCAGCAAAGACGTACGGTCACATCTTCGCCAGGCGAGTCTGCAAATATCGAAAGAAATCGGCGGAGACTAACACCGAAAAGATGTGCGTGGAGGCACGGAGAACTGAGCAAGTTCTCCAGGTGAAAGAAGTGCGTCCTATCAATCTGCGTGTCAGTCTACGCGCCGTGTGTCAGTCCAGCGTGGGTCAATCCAGGTGGAAGACCTCATCCATCGTAGACCACCACTCCCCTTGAGCTCGATCCGGGAAAGGTTCCTGCATCGGTTGAATGGTCTTCCACCATCGTTGCGTCGCAGGATCCGCGGCCATTTTGGCCATATCTGCCGAAAAGTCGCACCCGATGTACTCGAAGTAACCGAACAAGACCGAATTGCGAAGGTAGATCGAGTAGTTCTCTATGTTGCATTCGCGGATCGTCTGAAGCACATCGGGTGGAACTGCGCTGTGCGCAACCCGATATGCCTCTTCGTGCTCAGGCTTTAGTCGAATGACCGTCCCATATCGCTTCATTGTCTTTCCATTTCTTCATTCGAAAGAATCACAACCGCATCAAATCAGGGTAAAACCAGCAATTACGCTGTCCTCAGTACCAACACCGTAGCAACCGGATCGAGTCCACGCTCAGGCAGCGCAATATCCAGGCCATCTCCGTTCTTTGTTACCTTCAACGGCGTCTTCGCCTGATCGGCCAGCAGGTACGCACCGGTTACCGTGCGCGGCATCTTATCCAGATGAAAGACCGGTGCAGGCCATTCGAACAAATGAATGTAAACCTCGTCCGCCTTGGTCGTCGATCGCCACTTCCAGCTCGGGATGAACTTCGGCTTGCCCGCCTTGTCCTTTTCTGTTGAAGAGAATGCGCCGGCCTCAGGACCAAACAGCGTCGATTGCGTCGCGTAAATGGACTCGCCGTTCACAGCGAGCCACTTACCAACCTCCTGTAGACGCTCGATCTCCGCCGCCGGCACTTCTCCGGTCTGCATAGGTCCGATGTTCAGCAGATAGTTGCCACCCTTGCTCGCAATATCGATCAGGTTCCGCAGCAGTGTCTCCGTGCTTTTGAAGTTCGTGTCGTCCTGTTTATATCCCCACGTGTCATTCATGGT
>Ga0206974_1111_pt1 | contig 19435 bp, 14 predicted proteins | sample Alteio_BWOrgHeat_84_FD_152920 | JGI IMG/M metagenome (GOLD analysis project Ga0206974, IMG submission 152920) | Enriched cells from forest soil in Barre Woods Harvard Forest LTER site, Petersham, Massachusetts, United States -... | ecosystem: Environmental > Terrestrial > Soil > Temperate forest >... | reverse complement strand
GTTGCAGGCAATTGATTTTGCCCATACTGCAATTAAATTGCAATGTAAAGCTCAATTGAATTTGGCTGCTAAAGTTGAAAAATCAAAAGTAAAAAGAGAATACGCTAAGCCAGCTTCTGACCTGGAGTTGAAAGCAAGAGTAGACAAAGCTGCTTACGATAAAGTTTATGCTGTAGCCAAATTAGGTTTGGGTAAACACGAAAGATCTGCCGAATTCAAAAAAGTATACGAAGAAATGAAAACTTCAACTTTTACGGAAGATGAAGTGGCCGCACAAGGAAAATTAATCAAAACATATTTTCACGATGTGGAATACAATGCAGTAAGAAGATTATTATTGGATGAACAACGTCGTTTGGATGGAAGAAAACCAAATCAAATCCGCGCCATCTGGAGCGAAGTGGATTATTTGCCTTCCGCTCATGGTTCTGCCATCTTTACAAGAGGTGAAACGCAATCATTGACTTCAGTAACTTTAGGAACGAAGTTGGACGAACAAAAAATGGATGCAGTTTCTGTAGCCCGTTCGGAAAAATTCTATTTACATTATAACTTCCCTCCATTCTCTACAGGTGAGGCGAAAATGCTGAGAGGCACCAGCCGTCGCGAGATTGGTCACGGTAACCTGGCACAACGTGCCTTGAAACCGGTGATCCCGACAGGAGAAGAAAATCCTTACACTATCCGCGTTGTTTCTGATATTTTAGAATCCAACGGTTCATCTTCCATGGCTACGGTTTGCGCCGGAACATTGGCTTTGATGGATGCAGGTGTGCAAATTAAAGCGCCAGTATCGGGTATCGCAATGGGATTGATTGCTGATAAATCAGGAAAGTTTGAAGTATTATCAGATATCTTAGGTGATGAAGATCACTTGGGTGACATGGACTTTAAAGTAACGGGAACGGCTGCAGGTATTACTGCTTGTCAGATGGACATTAAAATTGAAGGCTTGTCGGTGGAAATTTTAACCAAAGCTTTGCATCAGGCGAAAGAAGGTCGTTTGCATATTTTAGGTGAAATGGCGAAAACTATTTCTGCTCCTAAATCCGAATTGAAACCTCACGCTCCGCGTATGGTAAGTATCTTCATTGATGCGCAATTCATTGGAATGATTATCGGACCAGGTGGAAAACACATTCAGGAATTACAAAAAACTTCAGGTACTGTCATCACTATCGAAGAAATTGAAAAAACAAAACAAGGTAAAGTTTCTATCTCAGGATCCAACGCCGATGCTATCCAACAAGTGGTAAGCAAAATCAAGGGAATGACAACCGCTCCCGAAGTAGGTGAAACTTACGACGGTAAAGTAAAATCAATTCTTTCTTTTGGCGCCGTAGTGGAAATTCTTCCGGGTAAAGAAGGATTGTTACACATTTCCGAATTTGACCACAGAAGAATTGAAGATATCAATACTGTTGTAAAAGAAGGAGATATTGTAAAAGTGAAATTGCTGGAAATTGAAGCTAAATCAGGAAAATTAAAACTTTCCAGAAAAGCTTTGATCCCTAAACCAGAGAGAACAGAAGCGAAATAATCAAGCTAAATTGAAATAAGAAAAGGTCTGGAAATTTTTTTCAGACCTTTTTCTTTTCTTAAAAAATGGATATTTCCAACTAAGAAAACTAAATTTATCCTATGCTAAGAAAATCAATTATTATAGCCGCAATATCAGGAGGATTAGCGGTAGTATTGGGAGCTTTCGGGGGCTCATTCGCTAAAAGAATCATTATCTGTTCAATCCATCGAAATTTGGAACAAAGGTGTTTTGTATCAGTTCATCCACACTTTTGCTATTCTTGCGGTAGGCTTACTTTCAAAAATTCATTTTAACACTGCTTTAAAATATGCGATGAGTTGTTTTAGCATCGGCATTTTATTTTTTTCCGGATCATTGTATTTACTGGCATTTCGGGAGGTATGTGATTTTGGAACGGTTATAAATATTCTTGGGCCGATTACTCCAATTGGCGGCGCACTTTTTATTGCAGGTTGGATTTCATTGTTAATTTACGGACTTAAATATTCAAAAAATGAGTAATCAGTATAATGAGTTTAGCGAACATCTTCATAAAATAGGTGTCATCGGAAGTATTGGCGGATTGCTGGGTTGGGACAACGAAGTGTACAAACCCGAAAAAGCAATGGGCATCAGAAGCGAACAAAACGCTTTTATTTCGGGATTGATTCATGAGGAATTTACTTCCGAAAATTTTGAAAAAAATGTTGTTGCTCTTTTGAACGATAAAACACTTTCAAAAGAACAAAGCATCAACGTGAAAAAAATTCATGAAGATTTAATCAAGCAGAAAAAATTCAGCAAAGAATTTATTCAAAAACAGTCGGTGATTATTTCCGAAGCTTTTGGAAAATGGCATGCCGCAAAAACACAAAACGATTTTTCTTTGTTTGAAGAAAGTCTGGAAAAAGTAGTTGCGTTGTGCAAGGAAAGTGCAGAAATACTGGGTTATGAAGAACATCCTTACGATGCATTGCTGGATATGTATGAGCCGGGAATGACCACTAAAAAACTGAAAGTAATTTTTGCTAATGTTAAAGAACAATTGGTTCCGTACTACAATTCTTTATTGAAGAAAAAACAAGTAGAAGATTCTTTTTTACATAGCAAATTTGAAAAACAAAAACAGTGGGACATCAGCATTGAGTTGCTCAAACAAATGGGTTATGATTTTGCTGCAGGGCGACAAGATTATGCACCACATCCTTTTTCCATTGGCATGCATCCTACGGATGTGCGCATCACCACGCGTGTGAATGAACACAATCTTTCCGAATTAATTTGGAGTGCGATTCATGAGGGTGGACACGCTTTGTATGAGCAGGGATTGGATCCTCAGTATTTTGGTCAACCACAAGGAGCAGCCGCTTCATTGGGCATTCACGAATCGCAATCACGTTTATGGGAAAACAATGTGGGAAGAAGTTTGAGCTTCTGGACAGCCAATTATCATTTGATGCAAAACGCTTTTCCCGAAACTTTCGGGAAAGTTGAACTCCTGGATTTTTACAAAGCAATCAATAAAGTAGAACCCGGATTTATCAGAACTAACGCCGATGAAATTTCTTATCATTTGCATGTGCTTATCCGTTTTGAAATTGAAGTGGCATTAATGGAAGACAAAATAAAAGTGAAGGATTTACCTGCGTTTTGGAATGCGAAATACAAAGAATATCTGGCGGTGGATGTGCCTTCCAACACTTTAGGAGTGTTGCAGGATGTGCATTGGTCGCATGGAAGTTTGGGATATTTCCCTACTTATTCTATCGGAAGTTTTTATGCTGCACAATTGTTTGCCCATGCGGAAAAACAAATTCCGCAATTGAAAGCTAAAATTGAAAAAGGAGAATTAAGCGAATTGCTTTCCTGGTTGCGCAGCAATATTCATATCAAAGGGAAATTATATACTTCGGAAGAAATTTGTGAGCAAACAACAGGAGAAAAATTGAATTTCGATTATTTCATGAATTACGTGAAAGCGAAGTATAATGGGATTTATAAATAAAGGCAACTGATTTTTTTTATTTTGGGAATTGATATATATCATTTCTTTAGGCAGTATGGTTTAATATCATTGTTGATCAATAAATAGATAGCTATGCCAATCCCACAAAAAAATCTTTCAGTTCACGGAATTGATACAACAGAAAATATATACTGGAATTTATTACCCGGTGAATTGATAGAAAAAACCATTGTTCTCGGGCAAGGTGAATTAGCCAACACAGGAGCCTTGGTAGTGGATACAGGCAAATTCACCGGGCGTGTGCCTAAAGACCGTTACTTTGTGAAAGATACCATCACTGAAAATAAAATTCATTGGGGATCTGTGAATCTGGCTGTAACTGAAGAAGTGCATACAAAACTGTATAAAAAAGTGTGTGATTATTTTTCAGATAAAGATATTTATGTTCATGAATGTGCTGCCTGTGCTGATCCAAAATATCGAATGAAAATCCGATTGATGGCGGAAAATCCGTGGAGTGCACTTTTTGCCCACAATATGTTTTTGAGATATTCAAGAGCGGAATTAAAAACTTTTTCTCCAGACTGGACAGTGTTATGTGCACCCGGATTTAAAGCCGATCCGGAAGTTGATGGTGTAAAAAATGAACAGTTCATCATCATTAATTTTTCTAAAAAAAATGTGTTGATTGGTGGTACAGGTTACACAGGTGAAATCAAAAAAGGAATTTTCAGCATTCTTAATTTTTTATTGCCGGTAGAACACCATATTTTCCCCATGCACGCGTCGGTAAACATTGGTAACAGTGGTGATGTAGCGGTGTTTTTCGGATTGTCGGGAACAGGAAAAACAACTTTGTCCAATGATCCTTACAGAAAATTAATTGGTGATGATGAGCACGCGTGGACTGATCATTCTGTATTTAATTTTGAAGGAGGATGCTATGCAAAAGTGATTGACATTCGCCCCGACACGGAACCACTAATTTACAATGCAATTAAGTTTGGCGCCTTGTTGGAAAACGTAAAATTTTTTCCATTCACCCGACAAGTGAATTACCACGATATTTCAAAAACAGAAAACACGAGAGTAAGTTATCCTATTGAATATATTCCTACAGCGGTAGTGCCTTCCTATGGTCCGGCACCCAAACATGTTTTCTTTTTAACCTGTGATGCCTTTGGTGTTTTGCCTCCTATTTCGCGTTTAAATAAAGCGCAGGCGATGTATCATTTTGTTTCAGGTTATACTTCAAAAGTACCTGGAACAGAAGATGGGATAAAGGAACCTCAGGTTGCCTTTTCGGCAGGATATGGTGAACCTTTTTTACCTTTGCATCCGATGGAATATGCACATTTGCTGGGTGAAAAAATGGAACAGCAAAACGTAAAAATATGGTTGGTGAATACGGGCTGGATAGGTGGCGGATTTGGCGTTGGTCATCGCATGCGATTGGATCATACGCGTTTGCTTTTATCGTCGGCAATGAATGGAGAGCTTGAAAAACAAGAATTTGAAACAGAATCGATTTTCGGATTATCATTTCCAAAATCCTGCTCGGGAATTCCTGAAAATATTTTAAATCCAAAACAAATCTGGAAAAACGAAGAGGAATATAATGCTATGGCAACAATGCTTGCTGAAAAATTTTCTGTAAATTTTAAAAAATTTGAAGAGCAGGCTACCCCTGATATTATTGAGGCGGGACCGAAAAAATAAAAAAAATTGAAAAAAACAGGACTGTATATTATTATTTTATTGATTTTATTTTCCTGTTCTACTAAGCACAACAGCTATATTATCTCCCCCCAAAATTCAATTAACGCTGCAATAAAAAGTCTTTCGCCGGGTGACACACTTTTTTTGCGTGGTGGAACTTATCGCGAACTTATTCAAATAACAAAGAGCGGAGAAGAAGGATTACCAATTACTATCAAAGCTTTTCCGGGCGAAAAGGTTGTGATCAGCGGAACAGAAGAAATAAAAAACTGGATCGAAATAAAAGAAAATTATTATAAAGCATTTTGTCCGAAAGAGATATTTCAGCTTTTTCAAAACAGAAAAATATTGTTGCCCGCCCGCTGGCCTAATATCGATTCCATGTTTGATAAAAAAGGATGGGTTGAAATTCGCACGGGAAAAGACAGTGCTTATTTTGTAGGACATTCATGGCCGGAAAATTATTGGAACGGAGCTTTTTGTTTTGCTATTGCCGGGGAAAAATGGGTAGTTAATGTGGAAAAGGTAAAGAGTAATAATGATTCTGTTTTGAAGATGAACGGCAATTGGTTTAATTATAAAGGGGGAAAATACACAGGAAGTGGAAAAGGGTATATCATCAAACATTTGAATGCCCTGGACACTCTTAATGAATGGCATTGGCAAAATGATACGGTTTATGTAATGTTGTCGGAAAGTCCTGAAAAATCAGGTGTAATGGAAGGTCAAGCTAAAACGATTGTATTCAATGCAGAAAATATTTCGAATGTTCTTCTGCAAAATATTTCAGTTTTTGGAGGAAGAATAGAATTGTTGAATTGCAAAAATGTGCTGTTTGACAATGTTGATGTAATGTATGGAACACCTATTAAATCTTATAAATACTCTAACAGTTGTACTTATGCGGCAGTTGAATTCAATGGAGACTCAAAAAATTGCAGTATTAAAAATTCTGTGATTAATGGGAACTGGGGTGGCGGAGTGTATATGGAAGGAGAAGGGAATGAAGTGTACAACTGTGAAATATCCAATTGCAATTGGTTGGGTAATGGTGCGGCAAGTATTGCAACAGCAGGGAAAGATCATGTTGTTATGAATTGTAATTTATTTAATTCGGGAAAGTTTTTGGTGAGCTATAGTAATACGAAAAATATTTCCATAAAATACAATCACCTTTACAATGGTGGTTATTTAACAAATGATTTGGGATTGACGTATGCCTATGGTACCCGGGGTGGCGGTTCTGAAATTGCTTACAATTGGGTGCATGATAATTGGGCAGAAAATGCAGGAGTTGGAATTTATATTGATATCAATTGTCATGATTTTTTAATTCATCATAATGTGGTTTGGAATTGTACCAGTGGTATTCAGATTATAATGAATTCTTTTGATATGCAAGTGTACAACAATACAGTTTGGAATTGCCGGAAACCTTTTAGTTATTGGGGACTCATGGGCTCCAATATGTACAATCAAAAAGTGTATAATAATCTTGCAAACGATATTTTTAATGCAGGTTTAGGTACTGATATGCGTTTTAATTTAGGTATTAAAATAGATCAGTTCATGGATGTAAAAAAATATGATTTTCGCTTGGCAAGAAATTCGAAAGCCATTGATTATGGAATGATCATAGAAGGCATTACCAAAAAAAATACAGGTATTCGTCCCGATGCCGGTGCTTATGAATTTGGAATGCAAGGTTGGATACCCGGTTACGATAGTACTTGTGTGTATGGCGATTAGAGCTTAACTTAGGAGACATGAAGGTGTTTTATTTTCAAAATACAGGCGAACAAAAAATTATTTTGGATGAAGAGGAGTCTATTCACGCAATTCGTGTTCTCCGCTTGAAAGAAAATGATGAAGTGCATTTGATTGATGGTATTGGCGGACTGTTTAAAGCGAAAATCAGCAATGCGCATCCGAAGAAATGTGAAGTGCAGATAGAGGAGAAAATCGAAATTTATAAAAGAAAATATTACAAACATATAGCCATCGCTCCACCAAAAAGTATAGATCGCTTTGAATGGTTTTTGGAAAAGGCAACAGAGATCGGTGTGGATGAAATTACTCCCTTGTTAACCGATCGTTCCGAAAGAAAAAACCTGAATGTTGAGCGACTCGAAAAAATATTAACTTCAACGATGAAGCAGTGTATTCAGCCCTTTCGGCCGAAATTAAATCCGCTTATGCGTTACAGTGATTTTATTTCACAGCATACAAAAGGCTACATTGCACATTTGGAAACAGGGGAAGAAGAATTGTTGCAAAAGATATATCAACCGGGAAATGATTGCTTGATATTGATTGGCCCCGAAGGAGATTTTTCACCTGCTGAAGTTGTTTTGGCAAAACAAAATGGATATACTTCAATAAGTCTGGGACATTCTCGTTTAAGAGTAGAAACCGCGGGACTAGCGGCTTGTCATACAATAACAGTGGTGAATAATGATTAGGAAAATAAAAAAAATAAAATTTCTTTTTTTGGCTTTTGCCTTTTTGATTTTCACTTCATTTTCTCTCCAAACCTATACCTATCAAATCGCGTTATTGAAATACAATGGTGGTGGCGATTGGTACGCCAATCCTACCTCTTTACCTAATCTTGTAAAATTTTGTAACGACAATATAAAAACCAATATCAATCCGGTTACGGCAACAGTTTCCGTGGGAAGTACAGATATATTTCAATATCCTTTTGTTCACATGACAGGACATGGAAATGTTGTGTTTTCTGCATCTGATGCCGAAAACATGAGGAATTATTTAATTGCCGGAGGATTTTTACATATTGACGATAACTACGGAATGGATCCTTTCGTTCGTCCGCAAATGAAAAAAGTTTTTCCTGAATTGGATTTTGTAGAGCTCCCTTTTACGCATCCTGTTTATCATCAGAAATTTTCTTTTCCCAACGGATTACCGAAAATTCATGAGCATGATGGAAAAGCGCCACAGGGATTCGGATTGATTTATGAGGGACGTCTCGTGTGTTTTTATTCTTATGAAACCGATTTGGGAGATGGTTGGGAAGACCCCGAAGTTCATCATGACTCCAATGAAAAAAGACAATCTGCTTTGCAAATGGGAGCTAACCTGGTGCAGTTTGCGTTTAAAGGCGGGCGCGAGTAATTTTCAAACAGAGCAATGACGGCAAATTTCCTTTACTTCTTTAATAAGATTGCACAAAAGTTATAAGATAATTGTAGATTTGAATTATGGAAGAAACCATGGAGCGTCATCAGATGCAACAAATGATTAGTAAGAACGATAAATATATTGATATTTGTCTGAAAGTCTTTGTTGGCGCTTTGGCGCTAAGTGGATTGTGTTGTTTTTCTCTGCCTTTTTTAAGCAGAAGAATTTTAACTTTTTTAGATGCGCTTGCTATTCGTGGTGAATTTTATTCCTTCGCAATAAAGATGTTGCAAGGAGCAAAATACAATGCTGCGCACTATCCTTTCATTAGTTATGGTACGGATTGGTTGGGATTTGCGCATTTAATGTTTGCTTTGTTGTTTGTTGGGGCAATTATGGATCCCTATAAAAATGAATGGGTGATTCGATTCGGATTGATAGTTTGTACTTTGCTTGTTCCTACTGTCTTAATAGCTGGTGCTATTCGTGAAATTCCTATAGTATGGAGAATGATTAACTGTGCTATGGGGGGAGTTGGGTTTCTATTATTGTTCCGGGTTTTCAAATGGATGAAAGCTAATGAAGAATTAAGAAGGCAATTAGAGGAGTTAAATCAGAAAAAAGTAAATCCTGAAATTCGCGTAGCTTGATTTTTATTTCACCACAAATCTTAAAGTGTTACTTAACGCTGTTTCTGTAGTAATATTCATTAGGTAAAAACCAGTACTCAAATCAATAAGCGGAATAGAAGCAGTGTAGTTTCCGTCATTAATATTTACACCGGTATACTCTCCTGTTTTTTTACCTGTTATATCATAAATATATACAGTAGCATTGGCTGTTTTCGGAAAATCATAATTAAAGAATAAGCTCTTTGATATGCTGTTGTAGGATGCCCAATAGAGTTTCAGTTGGGAGCCGATGGAAGGAGCGGGGAAGAGTTTCCCCACAATAATTTTTTTCTGCTGCCACAGCGTTGAAAAGATTGAGTCGGCCGTTGGAAGAAACTTTGTTTTCAAATGCAGGTTTTTGATCGGCATTTTTTAAAATGAAATTCCTCATCAATAAAGCGCCTTGAGCAGGATTGGATTGGCATAATTCCAAAACAGAATCGCAAGCGGCAGAATAAAGTACAGCAATAGAGCCGGCCACCTGAGGGGCGGCAAAAGAAGTTCCTTCCCAGGTGGCATATCCATTTCCGGGTCTTGTTAGATATATGTCCCATGCCGGCGCAGCGATATCAACGTTATTTTTCCCATAAGCGGCAGGATTTGCCAGTTCGTCATTATTGGTGGAATTGGTTGTGTTTATAATAAATGAACTGGCACAATTTCCGGGCATGTCATTTAACACATCAAAATCGCCATTGTTATTTTCGGCTGCAACTGTACTGACAATGCCTAAATTACCCATTACATCATACATATTGCACCAAATGGGGTTGTCGCTGGGTGAGCCACCATCAATTCCAAAAGAGGAATTAACAGCAACAATAAATGCTCCTGAATCTCCCTGAGATGAATTGTACAATTGTCGCATTTTAATGACGTAATCGTATGCCTTGATTACAGAATCGGTATTTACCTGACCGAGCTGAATGGGTAAAATTTTACTGCCATAAGCTACTCCTGCTATGCCTTTATTGTTGTTTCCAATGGCAGCAGCAGCACCACATGTAGCAGTGGCGTGCCCGTTAAATTCATTAGGTGTATTGGGATTTCCGTTATTGGATTCGATGTTCCAACCGTCGTAATCATCAATGTAACCATTGTGGTCATTGTCTATGGTGTCATTGGGTATTTCAAATTTATTTTTCCAGAATGGAAGATCTTCGTGAAACAGGTCGAAACCGCCGTCAACAATAGCAATAACAATGGTCTGGCCTTTTATAGTAGTATCGCCGATACCATATTCCCAAGCCAAATCAGCATGGATATCGGCACCTGCCGTTCCTCCATTCCCGCCGGTGTTGAGCAAGTTCCATTGCAAATAAAAATCGGGATCGTTGGGGATTGTATTTCTAAATGAAACTTTATAGTTGTGTTGTGCTGCAATAACATCAGGCATTTTGTATACTTCGTCAATGATTTGAGTTTTGGATAAACCTGCGTTCACAACATAATACGACCAGATATTCATCACATCTGATAATTTTTCAGCAATAAAAATTTGACAATTGTTGTGTGCCTTGTTAAATTTTTCCTGAACTATGCGTGGAGAAGTTTCTGTTTTCAACTGCGCAATAATTTTAAGTGTATCACTTTGCGCTTGCGCTATACCAAAGCAAAATGTAAGCGGTGCAGATATATAAAGGATTAAGCTTTTCACAGAAGTTTTCATTCTTATTTCGAATATAGTGATAAACACAAAATAAGAATTATCAATTTTATTTATTAAATTTAAAATTCAATCAATAATTACTATATGACATTGACTCAATACCAATACATCGTAGCGGTGGATATTTATAAATCCTTTGCAAAGGCCGCCAATCATTGTTTTGTGACTCAGCCTACTTTGAGTATGCAAATACAAAAGCTGGAAGAAGAATTAGGAATTACATTGTTTGATCGCAGTAAAAAGCCTGTAGCTACAACAGATATAGGAAGACAAATTGTTGACCAGGCCAAAGTATTGCTGAACGAGGCGGGCCGAATTAACGAAATCATTCAGCTCAATAAAGGAGAAGTGAAAGGACAATTCCGTTTGGCATTCATCCCAACAATAGCCCCTTCTATTATTCCGCGATTTTTAAAAGATTTTACAGAGTTGTATCCCAATTTAGAATTGCACATTACTGAATTGCAAACCGAAATTATTTTGGATCAATTGAAAAAAGGCCTGATTGATGCAGCAGTAGTAGCCACTCCCTTAGGTGCAGAAGGTGTGATTGAAAAACCTTTGTACAATGAGCCTTTTATGGCATTTGTTCCTGAAACACATCGTTTGTTTAAAGAGAAATTTTTAACCACAAAAGAGTTGGATGTTAATGATCTTTTGCTTTTAAAGGAAGGACATTGTTTTAGAAACAGCGTAATCAACTTGTGCAACAATGCTTTCAAGAAAAACGACAAATCGGCAAGTATTCATTTGGAAAGCGGCAATTTCGAAACGCTTATAAAATTGGCAAAACAAGGATTTGGAATGACTTTAATTCCTTATTTATTAGCAGTAGAATTGAAAGAAACGGAAGACAAAAAATACATTCGCCCTTTTGAAAAACCACAACCGTCAAGGGAAATAAGCATCATATACAGAAGAGCACAATTGAAAATTCACATCATTGAAAAGATAGCGGATGCTATTAAAAAATCGGTGCCGAAACACATGTTGAATTCAAAAGAAATGAAGTTGATTCAACCGATTTAATGAAGAATCATTTGCCACTTTTTGATTTTCCTTTTTTCCTGCTGGGTTTAAACCATGCTTCGTAAAAAGGCGGTTTTTTATTTTTTTTGAGTCGTTCAGCTTCTTTCAAAGATTTTTTCATTCTTTTTTGAACTTCTTTTTGTTGCATTTTGAAATGTCGTTCTTTCAGTTCTTTTTCTGCTTCTTCGGCACTTACTTTTCTTTGTTGCTTCTTCTCTTCCTGTTTTTTTTCGCCGGATGTTTGTGCTGATAAATTATTGCTAACGCCAGTCAATAGTACTATTGAGAGAAATACAATTAAAATTTTATAATTTTTGAACTTCATGTTTGATCAATTTTAATTTTACAAGCAATATCTAAAATATCAGGCCTGCCATAATAAATAGAAAGAAAAAGAGTTCTATACACAGCTATTTTATTTTTACCTTTCCATTTATAAGTGATGACAACATACAAAAATTATAGTAAAATATTAGTCGGGGCGTTTGTTTTTTTATTGCTTACCTGGTCTTGCAGTAAGAATACCGGCAACATTCCCTATGTTCCGGTGAGCATTCAAATCAATTTGCAGAATCCGGATTATGCAAGTATTAAAACCATTGGAGGTTCTGTTTCCATTACCGGTGGTTCAAAAGGAATTATTGTTTATCGTCAGGATATATCTGTTTTTAAGGCATATGACAGGCATTGCCCGTATAATCCAAGTGCAACCTGTTCCCGGGTCACTGCCAACAGTTCTTCAATGACTGCTACTGATACCTGTTGCGGTTCACAATTCCAGCTTTTTGATGGTTCTGTTTTAAAAGGACCTGCTACCCGTGCTTTGTTGCAATACCAAACTTCCTTTGACGGAAATATTTTGAGTATAACAAATTAAAAAAGCAGCAACAGGAAATTCTCCTGTTGCTGCTTCAATTTTTACTGCTTCACTACTTTCAATACACTTACATTCTCGTTGCTATTGATTACACAGGTGTATATGCCTTGTGATAAGGTGCTTACATCAAGTATTTGCATATGTTCACCTTCGGAAAGAATTTTTTGAATCACTTGTTTTCCGCTGAGATCATACAAACAAATTGTAACCAAGCCTTTTTGCGAGCTGCCGAAATTTACCGTTAATTGATCAGTGAAAGGATTCGGATAAATTTTGATGTTATTGGAATTTTCAAGAGAAACAACCGCAGCAGAGGTAGAGTTGACGTATACCACATTTACGTAGTTTAAATTGAAATCGCCGGCATCTATTGCAACTCTCATGATTTTTTGTCCGGAACTAAGTGCCACTCCAGAAATTTTCACTGTTTGCCATTTTTGCCAATCTCCGGTATTGGGAATATTGAAAGTACCAATATTTACTCCATCCATTTGAATATTAAAATATTTTCCTGAATTGGGTGAAGCTACCCTGGCCAGGAAATCATATAAGGTATCCTTTCTAACGTTTACGGTATATTCCAGCCATTCACCGGCAACTGTCCAGCCAACATCATAGCCGCCATTGTCATCGGTACAGCTTTCAATATCTACATTTCCTGATCGGTAAACGCCGCCACTGTTTCCAACAGAGCTATCATCATAAGCCAAAGTATCACCGATGTCGTAATTTTCCGCTTCAATTTTTCCGGGAATATTCCAGGCTGTTCCGCCAAAAGGCAATTGAACTTTTGAAGCATTTACAACAATAGTAATTGTGTCGGAAACCGAAGTTGTATAATCATTATCGACCGCCTTACCATAAATTTTATAAGTTCCGGGTCCGGCAGTATTCCAGCTCATTTTATAAGGAACGGAGGATGTTTGTCCCAATTTTAAACTGCCCGCATAAAAAGAAACAAAGCTGACCGTACCATCAGTATCAGAAGCATTTACAGAGATGCTAATGCTGTCTCCTTCTGTGAAAACACTCTTGTTAGAAGGTGTTTTCATGCTCACTTTTGGCGGGATATTGCTGGAAGAAGCTTTGATAACTTCGTCCATAGCACCTACCAATGATCGACTATCGCTACTTAAGTAATCATACTGCAGCGTCCACCATGCTGTTCCACCGGCTTCTTGCAAAGCCAAAGAAGTTTTTTGTTTGATGGTAGAAATACCATTGTAATAAATAACGCCATTGGTTGTTGTGTTGATAGAATCCTGATAAATGGCGCGAGGATATTTATTTGCTATTTGTTGGAAAGTCATGCTGGTACTGGCATTTGTTTCCCAACTGTATCCATAGCTGGGAAGTCCGAGTACTAATTTATTTTTTGCAAGACCTCGACTCTGTCCCCAATAATTTAGATCACTTTCCGCCATATCGTAAGGAGCATGTTGCCCCGGACCAGTCCATGTTCCATATTTGTCATAAGACATGATGTTGATGTAATCAAATACAGCCAAAGTATTGTCGTAAATAGCACTTCCATCCCATGATGCCACAGCGGCCGATAGCAATTTACTGCTGGGCTTTAATGCCGCTGAAAGTGCAATGATGAAATCATTGTAGGTTCCATCAATGGCAGCGCCTTCCAAATCAATGTCGATACCATCAAAATTGTAAGTGTTCACAAAGTTTACAATCTTCGTTATAAATGCTGTTCTGTGCGTTGCATCTTTTAACTGAGTCCAACAAGCCGGCGCACTAGCTCCTCCCAAAGAAGCCAGTATTTTTGCATTGTTGCTGTGAACGATTTGTGTTGCGTTGCTCAACGAAGTGGTTGGGCTTAAGGTTCCCGAAGTATCGGGATTGATGAAGGCAATGTTGATGTGGGTGACTTTTGTATAGTCAACATTGTTTAAGTCTTGCACTAAATTACCCCAGTTGGTGACATACCCGACCACCCTAAATTGTGCATTGACAGTGAAAGAAAAAAATAATAAAACAGTTAAGAAAGTAGTAGTTATCCCCATCATACCTGATTTTTTCATTGTATAATGGTTTTAAGTTATTAATCCAAGATAGACTATAAAATCAGAAAAACAAAACAGGGGGTTATTATTCCTTCACCATTTTAAGTACACTTACTTTTTCATTGGTAGTAATAATACAAGTGTATATTCCCGGTGCAAGAAAATCTACATTGAAAGATTGAGAAAAATTCCCTGCCGATAAATTCCCATTGTATAATTCACTTACTTTTTTCCCATTAAGATCAAATACATAGATGCTCATCATCCCGCTTTGCGTGTTGGAAAAATTAATTGTGACAATAGATGAAAGTGGATTCGGATACATTTGAATTTCCTGTTGCCCTTTGATAGCCTCAACAGAATTTGGAATCATTTCACTCATTGCACGCAGGAGAGAGCGGCTGTCAGTGGTAGGATAATCAAATTGTAAAGCCCACCACATAACACCACCTGCATTTTCAAAAGCAAAAGTTGTTTTTTCTTTAATAGTTGGAATGCTGTTATGGTAAATGAGTCCATTTGTAAGGGTATGAATAGAATCCTGATTTGCCGCACGCGGGAAAGCATTTACTATTTGCATATAGTTGGGTTGCGAATTGTGATTAGTTTCCCAACGGTAACCATAACTTGGAAGTCCTAATACTACGTTTTCCTTGGCCAAACCTCTCGATTTAAAATAATTGACATCGCTTACTGCATATGCGTATGGTGAATGCTGGCAAGCTGTATTATTCCACGATCCACAATAATCATAAGACATAACATTGATGTAATCAAACACGGCCAATGTTTCGTCATAAATAGCATATCCAATAGAACTGGAAACTGCCGCAGTTAGCAATTTTCCTGAGGGAAGAGCTGCTTTAAGAGCAGGTATAAAATAATTATAATCATAATCAATGGCAGCACCTTCCAAATCAATATCAATTCCATCAAGATTATAAGTATTTATAAAACTAATGATTTTGGAGATGAAGGTATCTCGTTGGTCGGGAGCCATTAATGTCGCCCAAATAGGAGGAGAGCCTGCTCCTCCCAGGGAAGCCAAAACTTTTGCTTTGTTGTTGTGAATGGTGTTTACCACTGTACTTAAAGAATTGGTAGGACTTAAATTCCCGGTACTATCGGGATTAAGGAAAGCAATATTAATGTGTGTTACTTTAGTATAATCAACATTACCAGCGTCACCGGCAAAATTGTTTCCCCAGTTGTAAAGATATCCCACTACCCGAAACTGTTGAGCTGTTAACGAACAAGAAAAAAATAATACTAAGAAAGAAGTAGCAATCCCCACTATATTTGAACGTTTCATAATACAATGGTTAAGGTTAATGATTCCAAGATAAAGCGATTTAAAGAATAAAGCAAAAAATAATTTCATTTTCTAGCCGATAAAAAAAACCTCCGCGGGGGATGCGGAGGTTTTTTGCGACACTACACTAACTACTACGAAAGTTAAAATTTGGAAGTTATTCTACTATCAATTTGCTGATTCCCTCATTCGAAGAAAGCATGTAAATTCCTGCTGAAAGCGAGCTGATATCCAAGCTCTTTGCTATGTTTGCTGTTAATAATATTTGTCCAACTGTATTAAATAATTGAACGTTTGTCAATTGCTGAGAGAAAGTAACTACAGAAGCCTGAGTTGGATTAGGGTATACTGAAATCATTTTTTTACCTCCAATTTCATTGACACCTGTACCACTTGCAGCTCCCATTTTAAGGTAATTAATCGTTGCTGTTGCATCTGTGATCGGAAGCGGTCCGTAAGCGTTATCTTCTGGTTGATCTGCATTTACAATGGTGAAATCAATTTCAATCACTTTCGCTAAATTTAAACCGGTGGTAAATGATGCTACCCCATTCGTCCATACTTTGTGTTGCCCACCTGTAAAATCACCACTTAATACTTGTGTTGCTCCGGCAGCAATGCTTAGGAGGTAAAAGTTATTTCCTTGATCATCGCAATTGATTACGTTTTTAGCTGAATCAATTAAAGAGATATCAAAATAAATCGGATAGGAAGAAGTATTGGTGATGGAAACTGCAAATGTTGCATTTTTTGATAGGTCTAATTTTGTAGAAATACCCATAGGTAACCAACAATTGTTGCCTTGAGTTACTGTGACATTTAATTTTTTATTTCCTAATCTGCTCAAAACATATTTGTTTTCAGCGAAGCAAGGATCAGTATTGCTTGGGTTGCTGGAGTTTCCTAAAGAATCTTTACCCCACCAGTAAATACCATCGGGCGTATTAGGGTTTGCCGGATTTGGATCTGCATAAGGAGTTGATGTTGCAAAATCGTCATAGATAGATGTTTTGGTGTATCCTGGAGTTTGTGCATTGATCGTTGCACTTGCAATTAAAAGTAATAGAGTAAAAATTCTTTTCATATAATTAAATTTGATTAGTAAATAGTATGAGGTAAAGGTATAATGAGGATCAAAGTATTCCTTGATTGCGCCACTCGACATTTCGCAGATGGGGAGACGGACAAAACACTCCCGTTTACATTTAAGTTTTTGATAAACAGATATTTAATGTTGAAATAATTTTTCGTCAGAATATTTTTATTCAGGTATTGTTGTTATTAAAAACAATAAATCGGAAGAAAATCTTCAAAACATTAAAAATTAAAAAACTTACCTTTGGTTTTCCTAATAATAAAAACCCTTTTATGCAAGAATTAGAAATTAAGAATGTATTTGAATCGGCGTCTCCTGCTCCTGAAAACATGGACATTAAAACTGAGCTGGAACAAAAAGTTTATTTGGTTGGAGGTGAGTTGGTTCAATGGAATGGTGAAGTGCAGGATGTTTTTTCTCCTGTTTGTATCAAACAAGGCAATGAATATGTTAGAAAAAGATTAGGTTCTTTTCCTGTTTTGACCGAAAAAGAATCCAATGATGCGCTTCAGGCTGCACAAAAAGCTTACGATTTGGGCAGAGGTGAATGGCCAACCATGCCTGTAAAAAAACGCATCGCCCACATGCACGCTTTTGTGAAAGCAATGAAGGAGCAAAAACAAGAAGTGGTAAAATACCTGATGTGGGAAATTGGGAAAAACTATCCTGATTCTGAAAAAGAGTTCGATCGTACCGTGGAATATATTATTGATACCACAGAGGCTCTGAAAAATCTCGACAGAAATAGTTCTCGAATAGAAAAGAAAGGGGATATCTATGCTCAAATACGAAGAGGTCCTTTTGGAATCACTGCTTGTATGGGACCTTACAACTATCCGCTCAACGAAACTTTTGCTTTGTTGATTCCTGCTTTGATCATGGGGAACGTAGTGATTTTCAAACCTGCCCGTCACGGTGTTTTATTGATTCATCCTTTGCTTAAAGCTTTTAAAGACAGTTTTCCAAAAGGGGTAATTAATGTTATTTACGGATCGGGAAGAGCCACCATTGGTGCTTTAATGAAAACAGGAAAAATCGATGTTTTTGCTTTTATTGGAAATAGTGAAAGTGCCAATGTGATTAAAAAATCACATCCGAAACCAAATCGCTTGCGTTCGGTTCTCGGACTGGAAGCTAAAAATCCGGCTATTGTTTTAGCCGATGCCGATGTTGAATTGGCGGTGAATGAATGTATTTCCGGAAGCTTATCGTTCAACGGACAGCGTTGTACGGCATTGAAGATATTATTCGTGCATGAATCTATTGTTGAACAATTCAATAAATTATTTGTTGCAAAATTAGAAGCATTAAAAATGGGAATGCCTTGGGAAAAAGGTGTAATGATCACACCTCTGCCCGAAAAAGACAAACCCGAATTTATCAAAGGTTTAATTGATGATGCTGTTGCCAAAGGAGCAAAAGTGATCAACAAAAATGGAGGTAAGAGTTGTGCTTCCTTTGTTTATCCGGCCGTACTTTACCCTGTAAATTCTACCATGCGTTTATACCATGAAGAACAATTCGGGCCGGTGGTTCCTATTTTGTCATTCAAAAATATTTCGGAGCCTATTCAATATATGGTGGATTCCAATTTCGGTCAGCAGGTAAGTATTTTCGGAACGGATTCCAACGAGATTGCTGAATTGGTTGATCCATTGGTAAATCAGGTTTGTCGCGTGAACGTGAATTGTCAATGCCAACGCGGACCGGATGTTTATCCATTCAACGGACGAAAAGATTCTGCAGAAGGAACACTCAGTGTTACTGCTGCTTTAAGGGTTTTTTCCATACGTACTATGGTGGCAATGAAAGACAATGAACTCAACAAAAAAATAGTTTCTGAGATTTTGGATCAAAGAAAATCTAAATTTTTATCAACTGATTATTTGTTGTAGTCTTTTACAAGGAAAAATACATACCAATACCCAGCCATTCGTAAACTTTGTATTCATATTCCCCGTAAGGGGAATGGCCTTGATAATATTCCAAAAGAAAGTAAACACTTTTTTTTTGCGATATTATTGAACGAAACGCCAATGGCATTTTTAAAGCCCGGAGTATAGCCGTCTTGCTGGAATATTTTTGTGTCGGTTCCTAAAAATAAATCCATGTTTTTTTTTCAGTGGATACCGGTACTCATATCCAAATTCAAAACTTAATCTTTTTCTTAAATCGGAAAAACTTATGTTTAACCCGGCATTGCCGTAAAACCGCCATCTCTTGTGTGTATAAGAATGTGTTACATCTAATTGCTCGTAGTTTTCGGGATTGGGGTTGTATGAATGAATAGCATTTCTAATCAGGAAATCATCTCCGTCGTGCGTTGAAATATGATAAAGCCTGATTCTGGTGCTATGTTGTTTATTGTGTTCAATATTCCATAAAAGACTTACAAAATAATCCGAATTCAAT
>Ga0206974_1108_pt1 | contig 19612 bp, 21 predicted proteins | sample Alteio_BWOrgHeat_84_FD_152920 | JGI IMG/M metagenome (GOLD analysis project Ga0206974, IMG submission 152920) | Enriched cells from forest soil in Barre Woods Harvard Forest LTER site, Petersham, Massachusetts, United States -... | ecosystem: Environmental > Terrestrial > Soil > Temperate forest >... | reverse complement strand
CTTTCCACAAAGGTCTCGTTCCAAAGATCGCTCTCAATGCTAATCGGCCGGCGGGGAATCCGCGGCCGCAATGGGCTTAAACACCATATTGTAAATCCACATCAGAAGCGTCGTCGCGAATCCAATCGCGGAAATCACCCACCACATCTCGGCGGGCCGATGCAGCACGTCACCAAAATAATGAACCAGATATCCACCCAGCCTGCCGCCGATGAGATAGCCGATGGCAACGGGAAGAAAAGCATAGCCCATGTAAGTGCCTTGTTGCCCAGGCGGCGCCAGGCGCGACACATATTCGTAATATCGAGGAGATTGGGTGATTTCGCCAAGCGCGAGGATAAAAAGCGCCGCGATCACAAAAGGCGTGCTCGCGTGCAGCAGTAAGACGAGCCACGAAAAGCTGGCAATCAGAATGCCGATGGTCATCGCGGTAAAAGCCGGTATCCTGCGCGTGAGATAACTCACTACAATCTGAAAGAGGATCACAGTAAAGGGATCGACGGTCAGCAAAAGATCGACATTGGCATTAGGATTGACGTACCCGCGCAGAAAAAGCGGCAGGGCGATGAATTCCTGCCAAAAAACGATCCAGAAGCCGGAGAAGATCAACAAAAAGACCACGAAGGGAAGATTGGAGAGAACGACCACCATGTTTCGCAACGCTGCCGCGACGGTGGGAATCGATTGCTCTCCCGAACGGCGGGGCTCTTTGTAAAAAGAGAGCGTGGCAAAAAACATCAAGAACACGAAGAGGGCGGATACACGAAATACGTTTTCGATCCCGAGCGACCGGCGGACTAGAAAAGCGATGAAGGGACCGAGCATTCCGCCGATATTGACCAGCGTGTAGTAAATGGAGTACCCGAGGGAGCGCACCGACTCCGTCGAGGCGCGCGCGGTCGTCCCGGCAACGACCGGCTTCACAACCGATGGGCCTAACGCCGGGATCATCAGCACCAGCAGCACGACCCAGAAGAGCGGAAGCGCCTGCCGCAGGGGAACCATCCAACTTGCGCTGAGAGAACCCATCAGGAAATACCCGACCGCAAGCGTCAGGTAGGCCACGGCTAACGAATTGCGGAAGCCGAAACGATCGGCCAAGCTGCCGCCAAGAATCGGAAGAAACCAGACCGCGAAGCCGAATAGCCCCATGAGCGTTCCGGTTTGCTCAGTGGAAAGATGGAGCGATTCGTGCAGGAAAATCGCGAGGACGGCAGCTTGTGCGTAATAGGCAACTCGCTCAAAAAGCTCGGTGATGTTCGCAACCCAAAAGGCAGGTTCAAAACCGCGGCGAATTTCGAGTAGGCGATCCCGGAAACCCAAGTGTTTGCCGTCTTTGTCGGTTATGGGTGCCGTGGCCATCTTATGCGTTTCACATCTTATAGGATAAGCTGAACCAAGGGCACACAGAGAAGCCACATCCGAATGAATCAGAAACTACCATCCATCGTTATTGTTGGGCGCCCGAACGTGGGCAAATCGACGCTCTTCAACCGGCTCACCGGCACCCGCCGGTCGATAGTCACGGATGAGCCGGGAATCACACGCGATCGAATTTACGGCACCGCAGTGTGGGGCGGACGACCGTTTGAAATCGTGGACACCGGAGGTCTGCTGCCGGATGACCGCGCACTCATACCACGGGAAATTCTGAAGCAAGCGCAGGCGGCAATTGCCGACGCGACCTCTCTCGTGCTGGTAGTAGATGCCCGCGCCGGAGCGACTCCGCTCGATTTGGATCTCGCGCGGCGCTTGAGGCGGACGGGCAAGCCTTTCGTCGTGGCAGTGAATAAAGTCGACACGCTGCGACAAGAGGATCTTGCGGCTCAATTTTACGAGATTGGCGCTGAGATCTTTCCCTTTTCGGCGGAGCACGGGCTAGGAGTGGACGATCTGCTGGATGCATTGACGCGCGATTTTCCGGTGTCAGCAGAAACTGAAAGCGCCTCTCCGGAAAAATCCGAGGTGCAGGTGGCCATCATCGGCCGGCCGAACGTTGGCAAGTCGACGCTGCTGAATCAATTGGCTGGCGCGGAGCGCTCCATAGTGTCTGCCGAACCTGGAACCACCCGAGACGCGGTGGATACGGTCGTCCGCCGCGGCGGCGCAAGTTATCGCTTTATCGATACGGCAGGCATCCGGCGCAAAGGCAAAACCAACCTGATCGCGGAGAAACTGAGCGTCATGATGGCCCGCAGGCACTTGGAACGCGCCGATGTGGCGCTGTTGGTGGCTGACGCGGCCCTCGGAGTTACCGCGAGCGACGCAACGATCGCCGGCTACGCCCAGGAGTCGGGTTGCTCCGTGATCGTAGTCATGAATAAGTGGGACCTGGCACTAGAAAAGGCTCAGGAAGCTGCCGAGGAGCTGCAGAAGCAGCGCCTAAAGCAGTCGCAAGAGCGACGACCCCGAAATGCAAAGCAACCCCCGAACGACTCCGCGCGATTAGCCTCGGAATATGAGGTGCTGGTACACGACAAGTTGAAGTTTCTGCCCTACGCGCCAATTGTCTTTATTTCTGCGCTGACGGGCGAACACGTCGAAAAGCTCTACGCCCTGATCGATCGCGTCGCTGAAGCGCGCAAGCGCCGAATATCCACGGGAGAACTTAATCGCTGGCTCGCCGGCGTCGATCTGGCGCGCGGAACTTCACCAGGAGCCCACCGGGTGAAAATCTACTACATGACACAATCCGCGGTTTCGCCGCCCACTTTTATTATCTTCACCAATCAGCGCCAGCGGCTGCATTTCAGCTACGAGCGCTTCCTGGAGAACCGTTTGCGCGAGCAGTTCGATTTCTTTGGATCCCCGATCCGTTTTATCCAGCGCTTTCGGGAACGCGCGCGCGATGAGCGGGAACGTCCGACGCAAAAGCGGCGCAGAGCGGATTGACTTGCCTGCAAATCGGCATAGGATAAAGCGGTAATGTCGAGTAACGGCCATCAGGAAATCACAGAAAAGAATCTTTACCGAATCGGCGAAGTGAGCCGCATTACCGATACGAAGCCCTTTGTTCTGCGCTATTGGGAAACGGAATTTCCGATGTTGCAGCCGGTGAAGAGCCCGAAGGGACACCGCCTTTATCGACGAAAAGACGTCGATACCGTGCTGCTGATAAAGCGGCTGTTATATGACGAAGGCTTCACCATCGCGGGCGCGCGGCGTCACCTGCGCGATATCAGCGAAGGGCCCGCGGAGGCGGCTCCGAGCCAAGCTGAGCCGAAGCAAGCTCCGCCGCGCCAAACGGACCCAGCCACAAGTATCAGCCGCAAAGTCCTGCTTGACCTGCGGGATTCGCTGCGCGCGTTCTTGACGCTGCTCGAAAGCGAGTGATAGGCTCAAAGAGCATATCTCAGGTCCTCGGGAACGCCCGAGGACGAGCGCTTACTCGACCGGTCGGGACGTAGCGCAGCCTGGTAGCGCGCACGCTTGGGGTGCGTGAGGTCGCTGGTTCAAATCCAGTCGTCCCGACCATTTTTTGGCTTATAGAAGATCATTCGGATGATCGGCCTCAGTTTGGTGCATTCGACCCCGTCGGCCGCTCGTAAGTAACGTGCCTCATATCCTAATCACAAATGACGATGGAATTCATGCCGCCGGTCTGCGCGCATTAGTCTCAGGCCTCGCCGGATTCGCCACGGTGAGCGTCGTCGCGCCTTGCCAGGAGCGCAGCGCAGCAGCCCAATCCATCACGGTACGCCAACCCATTTTCTGTGAACAGGTTGCCGAACGCGAGTGGGCGATCGAGGGAACGCCGGCCGATGCGATGATGGTGGCGCTGCATAGGCTGTTCCCCAAGCCCCCGGACTTGGTGATCTCCGGTATCAATAAGGGACCGAATCTAGGCGAAAACGTGTTCTATTCCGGGACGGTCGGAGCGGCCACCGAGGCCGTCATCAACCATGTCCCGGCAATCGCGATCTCTCTGGCCCACCGTGGTCAAGGATTTGTCTATGATCGTGCGGCGCAGTTCGCCAGACGGCTTGCCGAACTTATCTTGAAGAAAGGCTTGCCCGCCGGGGTGCTGCTTAACGTCAATGTGCCGCTCGCGTGGAATGGAGGGGTGCGTTTCACCCGCCAATCAGCCAAGATAACCAGAACCGTGCTCCAGGAAGGCGCCGACCCTCGGGGTCGAGTATATTTCTGGCTGAACGAGGAGCCGGTAGACGGTCCACTTGATCCGAAGTCCGATTACGCGGCCGTTTTTGCCGGCAAAGCATCTGTGACCCCCATCGAACTGGAACGTACCCACCAGCCGTCTCTGAATCACCTCTCCCACTGGGCCAAGCTCTTGGAATCGAGTCCCAAATCCAGAGCCAGGCGTAGCTAACCCGCTTTATTTCATCAAGATATATGTAACTTGCTGAAAATATGAGGTTTCAGTCGGCACACCGCAGGGCACCCAACGATTAGGCCTCGATGAGCCAATACTTATAACCAGTAGTTTCAGTTACTTACATGGATGCGCAGCGTCCAATCTTCCTAGTACCCCCGTACCCGACAAAATGAAGCTTTAAGGCCATAGGCCAACTGCCGGGCTGAAAGGTAAATTACTTCCCATTGAGAGGGTTTCCAGCCTCAGCGGTAAGGCAGTCACGGCATTGCGAAGAGGTTGGAAAAGCCAAAGAAGCGCTGTCCCGATCCTGAAGCGGGGAATCGAAAGGCGAGGAGGAGCCGAGGTAATCCCGCCCAAGAGTTGTCCAAGAAGTTAACGAATCCGGAGGGTCAAAAAATGCAGACGAAGCTACGAACGACGTTACTAATTTTCGCAGCAAGCCTGCTCTCGGCTTCCATGATTTCAGCCACATCTCCCGCCAAAGCGCGGACGGCCAAAAAGGAGTCCCATTTTGTAGGAATCGCCTCCTGGTATGGACTCCAGCACCAGGGCCGCAAAATGGCCAACGGGAAGAGATTCGATCTCCGCAAAATGACGGCGGCATCCTGGTACGTGCCTCTCGGAACCGTAATTCGAGTGGTGAATCTGGAAAACGGCAGAGCCGTCACGGTCACTGTAACGGATCGCGGACCCAATTTCCGCCTGCATCGTGTCCTGGATCTCTCCGAAGCTGCCGCCGGGCGGCTCGGTTACGTCGAAAAGGGCTTGACCCAGGTGCTCATCACTCCCATGCCCCCCTATCAGCCGCAACACGCCCAGCTGCGTCGTACCCTGATCCAGCCTTCGCAACCGCAGCTCGTGGCTGCTGAAACAGCGCCGGCACTCGCGCCAGGGCTGTTTCCGTCGCGGCCCTGATTCTTTCGAAGAATTCCCTCAGACGCAGGCCAATCGGGCCGCGGCAGTCAGGTTGACTTCTGCGGCTTCCGCAGCCAGGGTTGTGCTCAATCGGGCGTTCGAGGGACGTGGAGCAGCAAGGCCAGCATTCCTGATACAACCATACAGACCAAAAGAAAGATCAGTCCTGGCGTGAATGAGTTTGTGGCCGTCCGCAGATAGCCGATAAGAAAAGGACCAGCAAATCCGCCCAGGTTGGCTACCGAGTTGATCAATCCGATTGAGGCGGCCGCGGCGGACTCGCTGAGGATCGCCGTGGGAAGGGCCCAAAAGCTAGGCATGAAGGCCGTCGTGCACGCGCCGACGACTACCATGCACAGAAATGCCAACGGCAGATGAGCGCTCGAACGAATTGCCACTGCGAGGCATCCCGCGCCGAGGAACAGCGGAAAGGCGGTATGCCAGCGGCGCTCGGCAGTTCGATCGGAGTGCCATCCGTTCCAGATCATAGCGGCAAGGCCGGCCACGTACGGTAAGGCGGAGAGTAAGGTTACGGCCATATTGGGCAGGTTTGTGGCGCGCTGAACGATGGTGGGAAACCAGATCACGAAACCATAGATTCCGATAATTGCGAAGAAATAAACCAGCGTAAGCAGGATCACCTGGCGGCTGGACATGGCCTGCCAGATGGTCCAGGCGCGAACTTTTGATTTTGCGGCTTTCTCGCGCTGCAATTCGGCGTCGATCCAGGCGCGTTCGTCAACCGCGAGCCACTGCGCTTGTCGCGGCCAGTCCGTCAGGTAAATAAGAGTGAGGATGCCGAACAAGATTGCTGGAATTCCTTCCACGACGAAAAGCCATCTCCAGCTAGCGATGCCGGACCAACGATGACTGAGAATCCACCCAGCCAGAGGCGATCCGATGATGCTGGACATGGGAATCGCGGCCATGAAGATGGCGCCAGCTTTGGCGCGGTCCTGGTAGCGGAACCAATGCGTGAGATACACGACAATGCCGGGGAAAAAGCCGGCTTCCGCAACTCCAAGGAGGAACCGAGCAAGATAGAATTGGCGCGGAGTGTGAACTGCTGCCATGAGAATGGTTACGAGCCCCCAACTCACCAGGATTCTCGCGATCCACTTGCGCGCGCTCCAACGCTCCACGATGAGAGCTCCGGGTATCTCGAACAAGAAGTATCCGATGGAGAAAATGCCGGCGCCGAGACCAAAGACGCGGTCGCTGAAGTGCAGGTCGCGCGACATCTCCAGGCCGGCGTACCCCACGTTAACCCGATCCAGAAAAGCAATGACGTAAAGGACGAAAAGAAACGGGAGCAAGCGACGAGCGATGCGCCGCGTGGCGCGGTGTGCTACGTCCGGCAAAACGGCAGTGGCAGACATTTCGGCTCAGCGTTTGTAGCATAATTCCGTCGTTTGCGATGCGGCCGGAAGAGGTTGATGGCTGCGACGCGCTACGGCGATTGCGTGGTACAACGAGGCCCGAGTCATGACCCGAGTGGCCATTCTCGACGATTATCAGGACGTAGCTCTGGCTGTGGCGGACTGGAGGAGCCTCGGCTCGGAAGTGGCCGTCCAGGCATTCCATGAAAGGCTCTCGGGCGACGACGCTCTGGTGAAACGCCTCGCGGATTTCGAAGTGATCGTGGCTATGCGCGAGCGAACCCAGTTTCCGCGTCCGGTTCTCGAGCGCCTGCCGAAACTTAAGCTCTTGGTCACTACAGGCATGCGCAACGTGGCGATTGACGCAAAGGCAGCCGCTGAACTGGGAATCGTGGTGAGCGGAACGAGGCTACTTACGCCTCCGACCGCCGAGCTTACGTGGGGACTGATCCTTGCTTTGGCGCGACATATTCCGGACGAGGCGCGGCAGATGCGCAGCGGAGGATGGCAGACCACGGTTGGCGTGGGCCTGAACGGAAAAGTTCTCGGCGTGGTGGGCCTGGGCAAGCTGGGCAGCGAAGTTGCGAGGGTAGGCCGAGCCTTTCAAATGGAAGTGATCGCCTGGAGCCAAAACCTGACGGCCGAGCACGCCAGTTCGCTGGGCGCAAAGCGAGTGGACAAAGACGAACTATTTCAGCGCGCCGATTTCGTGAGCGTTCAGCTGATTTTGAGCAAGCGTACGCGCGGGCTGGTCACGGCGCGCGAACTTGCGCTGATGAAACCGGAAGCCTACCTGATCAACACTTCTCGCGGACCCATTGTTGAGGAGCGCGCGCTGATCGATGTCCTCACGAAACACAAGATCGCTGGAGCGGCGCTGGATGTGTTTGACGAAGAGCCTCTGCCGGACGAACATCCGCTACGCAAGCTCGAAAACGTTATGCTTACGCCGCACCTTGGCTACGTGACAGTGGAAAATTATCGGCTAGCTTACGGCGACGCCGTTGAGGACATACGTGCGTTTCTCGCCGGTCATCCGATCCGCACAATCTCGGCCTAGGTCACGCATCCAGTGGATCGCGGGGGAACTCTTTGGTCCGAGGTCAAGCCCTAGACCAATTCCGCCTGGTCGAGGAGTTCGCCTGTATAGCTGTAGGTTTCCAGGTTGACGCGGGGGCCGCGCACCTGGATCAGACAATATGACCAAGTGTGGGCCACGAACTTCTTGACGTTTTTGACCCACGGCGCGGTGTAGTCACGAGGATAGAAAGGCGCGCCGGCAGCGCCCTGTGTAATTTGCCAGGTCGGCTTGGCAAAGTCGGGATTCGGCGCGCCATCGCGGTGTACGGGCGTTTTGCCGTCAATCAATGTGCGGCTGTAGTTGTGTTCGTGGCCGGAGAAAACCGCGCTCGCGCCCGCCTTGGTAACAATGCTCCAGAAGCGGTCTCGCACCATCGCTCCTTCAGCGTCGCCTCCGCCCCAAAGTGAGTCTTGCATGTGTCCGCCATTTGGAAATGCCGGCTCGTGTACGAAGACGAAAATGTGGTGAGCTCCGGCAGAGCGCGCAGCCATCAGATCCTTTTCCAGCCACTCAAGCTGACCTGGAAGTAATCGTCCAAAGGGATTTCCCGCATGCTGCTCGGGATGGCTCGAGTACCAATAGTCAGAATTCAGCTGTGTGAAATGACATCCGGCGTAATCGAAGCTATAAACGCTGCCCTTATACGGCGGAAGCCCAGCGCGTTCAGGCTGCGGTCCGTTCATCGGGTGCACAAACTCGGATGCGAACACCGCTTCGGCGCTTTGCTGGCCCTGCTTATCCACTTGCGTGCCATCTTCGACAATATTGATCAGCGACTCATGATTGCCCATTCCCGTGTATATCGGAACCTCGTGCCAAAGGGGCCCGTAAATGCGTTTCCAGGAACGCAATTGCGCGCGAAAATCGTCTTCGCGCGTGGTGTAGCCGTTGATGAGGTCGCCGGTGAAAATCAGCATGTGCGGCGAATGGCGGGCCATCTGCGCGGCGAGGGAGCGCGCGGAAATTCCGTTGATGCCCTCGAGCGCCGTATCGCCGCCGCCGAGGCCGCCGGTACGGCCATCGCAGGTGAAGACAAATGAAAATTCGGGCTCCTGCGCTGAGGTTCTCAACGTATACGGACGCGAACGAGTTTCGCCTTCTGATCCCGTGCCAACCGCCTGGTAGCGGTATTTCGTATCAGGTTTAAGCCCGCTGACGCGAACCACGTGACGGTTCGCAAGCCCTGCATCGCTCGGGATAGTGGCTCCGTCAATCAGCCGGACCTCGCCTTTTGTGGCCGTGTCGGTAACCCACCACACGATCGCCGAATCCAAGCCGATCTGGCTGAGGAAAGGTCCTTCCAAAATCGTGGGAGTTTTCCGAAATTGATCGTGGTCCACCCGAAAAGAGAAATGGCGGTCGATAAATTGCGCGGCGCCTTTTCGCGGATCGAAAAGCTCCAAGCGATAGGCCAGCGTACCGCCTTCGAGCACCATGCGCGCCGCCGACCGAGTGGCGTACGCGCGGACGTCGACGCGCGCGCTGTGTTTCAGCCGGGGGTTTTCTTCGGCTATGGACTGGTTCGCATTGTAGATCGGCCAATCCAATGCGATTTCGTCATTGGGAACGCCAATGTAAATTGTCCCGCCTTGCGTGGGCACCACGGTCTCCCACTCGATCATGGCGTCGCCTTCGGGGCTGAGCGTCACCACCGGGTCGGATTGCAGCAAGCGCTCGGGAGCCCGTTCGATTGGTGATCCGGGTACATTCTGTCGTTGCTGATCTGCGCCCGTGCTTTGTGACAGCCCTGGTTCGGGCAAAGCGCCGGCGAGAGCCGAAGCGACAGCACCCGAGCCGATAGCCTTGAGAAGATCTCTGCGGTCAATGGTCATGGTCTCTCCTGCGGCGCTTCATAGTGAAGGCGAGTAGGGTCCGCCGGAATACCGAATTGCTGATGGATCGGATAGAAACTTTGAGTGAAGGTCCTCACGTGGCGGCTGTTAGAGTACTACACCGCTATGGAAGCCGCACGTCCGCGCGCTATGATTCCGAGCCTTTTTGCCGGTTACGACCTGGGAAATTTTTACGACGAAATGTTTTCCCGGCCGGGCGAACCGCGGCGCCCGTATGCCAAGGTTTTTGAGAGGCTTGCGTCAATTTCGTCCGAGCAATTCGACGAACGGCGGAAACTTGCGGATCTCTCCTTCCTGATCCAAGGGATCACGTTCACTGTGTACAGCGACGGCCGCAATACCGAGCGTCTCTTTCCCTTCGATCTGATCCCTCGGATCCTCGCGAATTCGGAGTGGCGTCAAATCGATCGTGGACTCACACAGCGCGTTTTGGCGTTGAATCTTTTCTTGCAGGATGTGTATGGCAAGCAATGCATTTTGAAAGACGGCAAAATCCCTCGTTCGCTTATCTATTCGTGTCCATATTTCGTTCGCGAAATGGTTGGCTTGGAGGTTCCTCGAGGAATCTTTACCCACGTTTGCGGCATTGATTTGGTCCGAGACTCCAAAACCGGCGAGTTCTACGTGCTGGAGGATAACGTCCGCACTCCCAGCGGCATTTCCTATGTGTTGGAGAACCGGCTGGTGTTGACGCGGATTTTCCCGGACGCTTTTCACGCTTCCGAAGTATTGCCCGTCGATCACTATCCTGCTGAGCTTTCCCGAATCCTTCGCAGCATCTCCCCTCGCGGGGGCGATGATGCCCAGGTGGTGTTGCTTTCCCCTGGCATTTACAACAGCGCCTATTTCGAGCACAGCTTCCTGGCACGCCAGATGGGCATCGAATTGGTTGAGGGCCGTGATCTGATTGTTGACGGCGGCATTGTATTCATGAAGACCATTCGAGGCCTGCAGCGGGTCGACGTCATCTACCGGCGCATGGATGATGAATTTTTGGATCCGCTGGCCTTCCGTCGTGACTCCCTGCTTGGCGTACCGGGATTAATGAGCGCTTATCGGTCCGGCAACGTTGCCCTGGCAAACGCGGTTGGCAATGGAGTCGCAGACGATAAAGCGATCTATGCATATGTTCCGGAATTTATTCGTTACTACCTCGGCGAAGACCCAATCCTGCGAACCGTCGAAACATATATCTGCGCCAAACCAGGCGATCTGAACTACGTCCTCGGTCACCTTGCTGAGCTGGTAGTGAAAACCGTAGGAGAATCCGGCGGCTACGGAATGCTGATCGGACCAACGGCCGATCGGAAGACTCTCGAGCTATTTCGAAACCGTATCTCCCAAAATCCTCGCAATTACATTGCCCAGCCGGTGATCCCTCTCTCCCGGGTGCCTTCCTATGACGTATCCAGCCGTCGTTTGGGCGGACGCCACGTGGACCTGCGTCCTTACTGCCTATTCGACGGAAAGAAGGTGGTCATCGTGCCAGGGGGATTGACGCGGGTAGCACTTCAGCGCGGCTCCCTGGTAGTGAATTCTTCGCAGGGCGGGGGCAGCAAAGATACCTGGGTACTGCGAGGGGAGGGTTGATGCTGTCACGCATTGCCGACTCCCTGTTCTGGCTGGCGCGTTATATCGAACGCGCTGAAGACACGGCGCGCATTCTCGACGTGAATTATCACATGTTGCTCGAACAATCACAGGATTCGTATCAATTGCGCTGGGAGCCGCTCATTGTGATGGCCGGAGAAGAACATCTCTTCCGGCGCCTGTATTCAGAAGTGAACGCCGAGAATGTTTTTGAGTTTCTGGCATTTCGTCCCGATAATCCCAGCTCCATCATTCAATGCATCTCCAAAGCTCGCGAGAATGCCCGCACGATCCGAGACTGTATCTCGCGCGAGATGTGGGAAGACATTAACGGCCTCTATCACATGGTGGGCCGGTTTAGTCCGCGAGACGAGATCGTTGCCGGCCCTCATCGCTTTTGCGACAGAATCAAGTTTGGCACGCATCGCTTCCACGGTGTGACCGATGCCACTTTGCCGCGTGACGAAGGATGGCAATTCCTGCGCATCGGGTGGTCGCTCGAACGCGCCGAAATGACCTCCCGGCTGGTCGACGTTCAGTATCAGAATCTTCTGGACGAACTGCCTACCACGGGGACGCCCGATAATCACCAGTGGATGGCTGTCCTAAGATCGGTGGGGGCTGTGGAGGCCTACCATCGCCAGTATCATTCTTCTATCGAGCCCGAAAAGGTGGCCGGCATGCTCATACTTAACCCACAGCACCCGCGATCAATCCGCTTCAGCACTACGGAAGTCCAATCGGGCCTGCGCGCCATCAGCGGCAGTGACCGTGGCTCCTATACAAATGAAGCCGAAAGGCTCGCAGGCAAAGTCGTGGAGAGGCTCAGCTACGACAGGATCGAGGAAATCTTCAAGCAAGGACTTCACAGCTATTTGAATGAACTCTCTGCCATGTTTGCCTTGATTGGGAGCGATATCGCTCGCAACTATTTCTATTACGCGGTGGTCGCGTGAACCGATATCGCCTGATGCACGTCACCGAATTCGCTTATGACGGACCTGTTTCAGAAAGCTACAACGAGGTTCGCATGCGGCCCATTCACGATGAGCGGCAGAGCTGCCTATCCTTCCGCATTACTACTACGCCGCAGGCGAACGGCACGACTTACCTCGACGCTTTCGGAAATTCTGTATACCAGTTCAACGTCCTTCGCGAGCATCGGCGGCTGACGATCGAGGCGGAATCCATTGTCTTGACGCACGACCTACCCGAATCTCTAGCCGAATCGCCGAGCCTGGCCGAACTGGATTCCCTGAAAGAAAGGCTGCGGGAGGAACACTTCGAGTTTGTCGCACCGACCGAATACGTTCCCCACCTGCCGGAACTTGGGGAATTCATCGAGGCTGCCGAGGAGATGAGTGGCGGGAAGGTGATCGGCTTTGTACAGAATCTTTCCGATCTGATTCATAAACGCTTTCAATATGTGCCCGGCGCCACGCACGTGCATTCATCGATCAAGGATTCCTTGTCGATCAGCGCTGGGGTCTGCCAGGATTTCGCGCATCTGCTCCTCGGTGCGGCGCGGATGCGCGGTCTGCCTGCTCGGTACGTCTCGGGCTACTTGGTTCCCACCGGTGCCGCAACTCCGGAGAGCAAGCAGGAGGAAGTGATCGGGGGCCAGGCGTCTCACGCTTGGGCCGAAGTTCTGATTCCGGGAAGAGATTGGATGGCATTTGACCCCACACTCGGCGGACCCGTGGGCCTTCGCCACGTTCGAATTGCATATGGCCGCGATTACGGGGACGTCGCGCCTGTTCGGGGCGTTTACAAGGGCCATGCCGGGCAGCGCCTCTCGGTCGACGTTCGCGTCCGTCCGGCGCTTGATGACGAGGGCCGAGAGCAACTCGCCAAGACGACCGCAGCACCTACGGCTCCGACGATCATCGAACGGCCACAGCAGCCCGCACAACAACAACAATAGCGATTCGAGTTCAGCCAGCCCTTAGGTTTCAGGCCAGATTTGTTGCACGCACTGGTCACAGATCAGTGTGCTGGCCGCCAATCTTCCACGGCCGTTACGGATCAGCTCAGCGGTAGATTCACTGGATTCTAGTAGCTTAGCGGGCCTAGCCACGCGTCCTCAATTCTGAACTTTACTTCGGGTCTTTGTCGGCTTTATTACCGCTTGGGTCCTTGTTGCCGTTGGGAGCTTTGCCGCCGGACCATGATGGATCGATGATTGACTTCTTGAAGGCCGCGTTATCCTCCTGAAGGCAGAAGGCTTCCACAAGTTGCCAATCCGGATGCCAGGCTAGCTTTACGGGCCCCCCTGTCCACGGCTTCGTATATGCCTTGGAATCGCTCGCTGACATCGTCAGCTCCAACGTGTCCAGGTCCGGGCGGCGGTATCGCTCCACAAAGTGCACGGCGTCGCTGTGGGGCATACCATTAATTACCGTCTGATCGTTGAATCCGACCGTCTCGACGACTAGCGTGTCGCCCTCCCACTTGCCCACCGAATAGCCAAAGTAGGAGGGATCCGGATCCTTCGGAAGCTCGCGCCCATCCATCCAGATTTCGCGGAACGTGTGCGCGTACTCGAAGAACATAAAGATCCGTTGCGAAGTTTGAACAATCTCAATCGGCTTCTGCTTGGTTATGAAATCCGTCAGGCTGATTTGACTGCAGCTGATATCCTCGTCCTTCCCAAGCGCGGTGCCGCCACCTGCATGGCCGCCAGGCAAATCCTTACGAAGAGATAGAGGCTCTGCGTTCAATTTCGCGAGTGCCCAGGGTTGCAGGAATGTGTTGGGGGCTTCGTGGATCGGCGAGAACCTGAAATCTTCGCTAACCATCCACACTCCTGAGATATCGTGCGGCGGCACGGAACCTTCATGGTGTTTGCCTGAGTAGATGGCCTGATTGGCGGCCTTCGGGTCGGGTGGAGCAGTCGTCTGGGCGAAAATAGCGCGAGAGAAGGCAAGCACCGTTACGAGCGCAACGATTGAAGCGAGGAATCGATTACGCATTTTTTGCAACTCCTTCTGGGTCGAGCGCGTTTTACGGTTGCCGAGGATCGATGAGATCCGGCCGTCCATCAGTGAAGACTACCCGCTGGAAAATTCCCAACTTCGTCCCGCTCTTGGTGGGATGAAAGTATACGGTGACCTCGTCGCCAGGTTTCACGGAGTCATGATGCCATCCGGATCTCGTCAACATTCCGGGGCTGGTCAATTCAACCACCCAGTGTTCGACTCCACCATTTTCGGTTTTGACGTCCCATTCGAGCGATGCATGTGGATTTACCCACTCAAAACTCGTGACCGTTCCTTTCAGTTTCAACGTTTTAGCGGGGTCATAAGCCGAAGTGCCGTGGTGTGCGCGCATGGGGATGGTAAAGACCAGAAGGCCGATCATACAGGCGACACGGGAAGCCAGCTGCACACGCTTCATCGAAGACCTCTTAATTAAGGTGCTTGTCGTCTGTCCCTTAGCTTATTCGAATATCCCATTTTAGGGAACGGGCCCGAGAATGCCAATGCGCCGGAGCCGATTGTATGAGAGAATAAGCCTGCGTTTGTTGCTCTTGTAAAAACCTTTTGATCCGTTAAAAGGGGCTGCGAGCCGATACAACTCGCGGCTCCTTTGTGTTTGCGGCTGAGGATGTTCGAGAAGCGCCAAACAGCCTAAGAAAAGAGAAAATTAGTGAAAGAACAAGGAATTGTGAAGTGGTTCAATGCGAGTAAGGGTTTTGGCTTCATCCAGCGCCAGACCGGTGAGGATGTTTTCGTGCATCACACAGCCATTCAGGCGGAGGGTTACCGCAGCCTTAACGAAGGCCAAGCTGTGGAATTTGAGGTCCGCAAGGGCCCAAAGGGCTTGCAAGCGGAAAACGTAGTGAGCCTTTAGTTTTGAGAAACGGGCGGGCCTTACCTGGCCCGCCCTGCTTTTCCAGGGATAACAGCCCTGAAAGATGGGCGGCTAATGGCTGATCAGTTCCTAGTGCAATATGTCGGGTTCACAGTCGGCGCTGTGGTTCGTGAATACAGTTTTGTTGTTCGCGACGGATCCGGACAGCCCCGCGACTACACTGTGACCATTGCAAACGAAGCATTCGTATCCCATCGGGCGCGGTATCAGGACGGACCTATTATTTGTTCATTGAGACTCCGCCGCGAACTCGCCGCAAACGCCAGTGATCTTTCCGGAACGGAATTTTGCATTACCGACTTGGAGCTGGCCGACTACCACAGCCACAGCAGCCCCAAGGCGGTCAGCTACTTTCAGAAACAACGGCAAGAGTAAGGTGAACGAAACGGAGGGCCTTTGTCGCAGGCACTGGAAGAGAAGTATGAGCAGATGCGGCAGCTCATCACGCTGGGCAAAGATCGGGGATATCTACTCTTCGATGAAGTGAACGACATTTTGCCTCCTGAAGTCGACTCACCTGAAGAGATTAACGACCTGCTCTCCACGCTCGAGCGCTATGGCATCACCGTCTATGAAGACCTGGCGGCCGCCCGGGCTGCGAGCGCCACGGCGGAAGCCGGCGAATCGCTCGAACCGGAAGTGAAAGAGGAGCCCGCCCCCGATCGGGAGGTAGAGCTTGACCTGACGCCGGGCGTTTTCGACAAAACGAACGATCCGGTCCGCATTTATCTGCGGGAGATGGGCCTGGTTCCGTTGCTGACGCGCGAGGGCGAAGTTGCGCTCGCCAAGCGCATTGAGCGGGGCCGGCTTCTCGTGCTGAAGACAATTACACGTTCGCCCATCGTCATCAAAGAGCTTTCGGAAGTTTTCAGGGATCTGCGCGAAGGCGCCCGCTCGATCAAAGAAATTGTGATATTCGATGAGGAGGAGCTAACCGAAGAGAAGCTGGAGAAGAAGGCGCGGCAGACTCTGAACATTCTGGAAAAGATCGCCACTCTTTACGAGGTTGCGGTTAAACAAGCTGCGCGGCTCGGGCATACTCCGAAATCGAAGAAGCGCGCCTATTTGCATGCCCGGTACAAACTCTCTCGGACCCGCATTCAGATGTCGCAATTGGCGCGATCGATTGAGTTCACGGTACGCGAGCGGAACCGGCTGATCGCCAAACTCCGGCAGACGGTAGAGCGTCTGCACTCGCTTGAACGAGAAGTAGCCAAACTCGAACGCCGCGCCGACGTAACCAGGGGAGACGGGGCGGGAGTGCGGCGCGACTTGGGGATGCGCCGCGCGGACCTGGCGGAAATTTCCGACGCGAGTGAGGTCGGTCTGACGGACCTAAAACGGGCGCTGCAAAGGATTCAGCGCGGGGAGGCTGTCTCCCAACAGGCGAAGAAGGAGCTCACCCAAGCAAACCTGCGCTTGGTTGTGTCCATCGCTAAAAAATATACCCACCACGGCTTGCAGTTCCTCGATTTGATCCAGGAGGGCAATATCGGCCTCATGCGGGGGGCAGAGAAGTTCGAGTGGCGCCGCGGTTATAAGTTTTCGACCTATGCTACATGGTGGATTCGGCAAGCGATTACCCGCGCCATTTCTGATCAGGCGCGCACCATACGCGTGCCAGTGCACATGGTCGAGCACATCAACAAGATGATACGCGCCAGCCGCGAAATGGTGCAGGAACTCGGCCGCGAGCCAACTTCGGAAGAACTGGCCGAGCGCTTGGAGATCCCGGTCGACAAGGTGCGTCAGGTAAAGAAGATCGCGCAGCAACCGATCTCGCTGGAAACACCCCTAGGCGAGGAGGAAAGTTCGCATCTGGGCGACCTTATTGAGGACAAAGCGATCGCGTCACCCTCCGATGCAGCCATCAAACTTAATCTGAAGGAGCAGACGGCGTCATTATTGAAAACGCTGACCCCGCGCGAGGAACGCATCATCAAGATGCGCTTCGGCATGGAAGACGGTTCCGAACACACTCTCGAAGAGGTGGGGAATACATTTGCCGTCACGCGCGAACGCATCCGGCAGATCGAAGCGAAGGCCCTGCGGAAGTTGCGTCACCCGGCACGCTCGGACAGACTTCGCTGCTTCCTGGAAGGCTGATCCGACCTGTAGTTTGCTAAGGAGAAAACGATGAAAAACCTATTTGTCGGCAACATGAGTTTCCAGACCACGGAAGGCGATCTGCGCACGCTGTTTGAGCCATACGGAGAGATCACCCGTATTCACATTGTGCAGGACCGTGACACGGGACAGGCTCGAGGGTTTGCGTTTGTCGAGGTTGCCGATGATGCTGAAGCGGCGAAGGCAATATCCGCTTTGAATGGGAAAGAAGTTGCCGGACGCGCTTTGAAGGTGAACGAAGCGACACCCAGGCCGGAGCGGGGTGGTTCACGCGGCGGCGGAGGCGGAGGATTCAGGGACAGAGGGGATAGAGGCAGGGGCGGACGATACTGAACTTAGCAAGCAAATAGGTCCGAAGGTCACACGAATCTCGTTGGCAGGCGTCAGGCGTGAGACGACCCTTTCGGACTTCTCTTGTGGTCCTCTCGCAGTTCTATTCGCAACGTTTCGTCACGCACGAATACAGGAGATGGTAATGGCCAGGATAACGTTTCAAAAGCGTCAAAAGGAAATGAAGAGACAGGAAAAGCAGCGCATGAAGGCCGAGCGCCGCGCCCAGAAAAAGCTAACCAAGAACACGGAAGGCGGGGCACCGATAGAGGCCATAGAGCCTATGGAGCCTCTCGAGCCCATGGAGACCGTCGAGACGGAGCCGATTCCTACCGATTCAGAGCCGTGAAGTGGATTCTATCTTCCTATTGGGCATGGACAGCAAGGCGGGCCGACCACTCGAAGCCTTGCTGAGCCTCACTGAGCCTTGCTGAAGATTTACGAGCACCACGTCCTCGTTTAACTCCTGCGTTTTAACCCCTGACGGCACTGTTGCGTGGTGCTTTATTCCAGGACTTCGCGGGCCATTCAATTACGTAGCGCAGTATTCTCCACGTGCGTTCCGGTTCCATGAATGCAGGGGCAATGACCATTGATGCGAGAACGTCGGCGATGTAGTGCTGCCCCGTGGTGATGCAAGTCACGGCAATTACCGCCGCGTAGGTCCAGCCGATCCAGCGAGGCCTGAAAGCGCGCGCAAGAAAGACTGCCCACAACACATGAAAGGAAGGAAACGCCGCAATGGGAGGAAAGGCGATGCGCTCCATGCCCAAGACTTGCGTAATCCAGTCGTGCCCCTGCAACGGGCGACGCGGAGCGCTGGAAGGAACGAGCCAATAGAATGGAAATATCACCGCCATGGACATCCAGCTGGAAATCATCAGTTGCCGGAGATCTCTTCGTGTCCGCACCCACCAGGGCACCAGCGCAATTGCGACGTAGATGCTCTGGTAGGAAAGTGCCGTCCAGCCAATGATCGGCAGGTGGTCTTCAAAGGGCATACCAAAGTTCGTGCCGTGCGAAGCGAACGTGCTGGTCAAGGCGTACAGCGCGAGCCACGGAATAATCACATAGGGCACAAATCGAACTCGCTCCCATCTCGATGGAGCCGCCTCCTCATCGGCAGGGAGCAGCCACCCTGCGCTACCGAGGCGCCGCGGGATTTCCTGCCATGTCAGTTGCGTAGCCAAGTCACGCTCTTTTAAGAAGTCCTGGCGCGGAAACTATCCGCAAGCCCAATTTATCGCGCCCGCGAACTTCACGGGGTTTTACCCCGTTCTAAGTTGAACGATGCCGGCGGCTGAGCCGAAATACACGCCTCCACAAACGTCAATTCAGCCTGTCCTGACGGCCCAGAATGAAGTTGGCGAGCGGCTCGACCTGCGCTGCCGGCCCGGCCTCGCAATCAGCATCGGTCCACAACCCATCGGTTTCCACGTCAGACCGGCTATCCGAATCTTCGAGGATCTGCAAACTGGCCTCGACCGGAAGCTGATGTAGGTCAATCAGCAGACCAATCACCTGACCCAGTTCTTCGCGAGTTGAAATCCGGTCGCCTGTACCTATCGCTTGAGCATATGGTTTCATGGCAACACCTCAGCGAACGAAAGCTTCTTTTCAAGTTCATCGGCAGTTTTTCAATTCCTCCAACACATTCTTGATATAAAAGCCGCTGGCGATGAATTGAGCACCTTCATTTGACATGCTTTGCAATAGCTCTTCGCCACCTTTACCGACGCAAGTGACATTAGTTAGGTCGACCACGCAATGACGGCCTTCGCGAGTTCGGCGAGCCTCTTTCCAGGTTGCTTTCACCTCTGTAACCCAGGGTTCCGCCAAGCGGCCTTGCAGAATCCAGCGCAGTTCTTCAGGCGTTTCGGTGATCGTGATCTTCAGCACTGCAGACTCCGTAGTCTCGGGGTTTGGGATCAGCACAGCGGGTGCCAAATCTTGTTCTCTCTCGAGTGGCTGAATCTCTTTGAGTTTGGGCGAGATAGCAGAGACGCTTGGATTCACCAAATCACAGTGCCGGTCTGCCGATGCCAGCCAAGTGGTAGGTGCCTATTTTTTGGCACGCTGGTCCCCCAAGAGTCCCGGATCGTAGAAACTCGGCGTCGAATTTGAAGCT
>Ga0206974_1107_pt1 | contig 19687 bp, 16 predicted proteins | sample Alteio_BWOrgHeat_84_FD_152920 | JGI IMG/M metagenome (GOLD analysis project Ga0206974, IMG submission 152920) | Enriched cells from forest soil in Barre Woods Harvard Forest LTER site, Petersham, Massachusetts, United States -... | ecosystem: Environmental > Terrestrial > Soil > Temperate forest >... | reverse complement strand
CACTGATCGTAGCGGAAATTATCCAGTAACAAAAGAAATACAGGAACGGTTTCATTTATTTCGGGAAAAACTTTTTTCTTCAGCACTGTCTGGCTCATAGCAGGAGTTTTATCATCCGGCTTACGCAAAAAATTAATATAATTCTTTTTTACAAATTTTGTCCATGTCCGGTTAGCCTCACTTTTTTGCATCAGCATGATTTCATCCATGCCTGTATCTGGACTTTTACTCAGTTCAAGTTCCCAGTAAACAAGCTTTTTGTACAACGTCACCCATGCTTCATAATCATTCACATCATTCAGTTCCATACCTATCTGCCTGAACTCCTGCTGGTAGGTCTGTGCCGTTTTTTCACTTACCAGTCGTTTATTGTCCAATTGTTTTTTTATGGATGATAATATCTGGTTGGGATTTACCGGCTTGATGAGATAGTCTGCGATCTTACTGCCGATAGCTTCTTCCATGATATGCTCTTCCTCACTTTTGGTGATCATGATCACTGGTACATCGGGTTTGATATTTTTTATTTGTGTAAGTGCCTCCAGTCCTGATATTCCCGGCATATTCTCATCCAGAAAAATGATCTCAAATTGTTTGTTGCGGCATTCTTCCACGGCATCGAGTCCGTTGGTAACAGCAGTAACAGCGTATCCTTTGTTTTTTAAAAATAAAATATGGGGTTTTAAAAGATCAATTTCATCATCTGCCCAAAGTATCTGTGTATTCGACATAAAAATATATTTTTGCTACGGTTACAAAGTAACGCTAAATAAAATTTTTATTGTGCTGCCATCAAATAACAAGAAAAAAATAATGAACGATCCGGTTTACGGATTTGTAAAAATACCAAGTGATCTTATTTACGATCTGATCGAACACCCTTACTTTCAAAGGCTGCGAAGGATCCGACAACTCGGCTTATCAAATCTCGTTTATCCCGGAGCTTTGCATACACGTTTTCAGCATGTCATCGGTGCAATGAGTCTTACCGTTCAGGCGATAGATATTTTACGGACAAAAGGAGTGGAGATCAGTGAAGAAGAAAAAGAAGCCGTGTGTGCTGCTGTTTTACTTCATGATATGGGGCATGGTCCGTATTCTCATGCACTCGAAAAAATTATCATCAAAGGAGTCGGGCACGAAACGATCTCACTTGCTTTTATGAACAGAATGAATGAAGAGCTAAAAGGGAAACTCGATCTGTGTATTCGTATTTTTAAAAATGAATATCCGAGAAAATTTCTTCATCAGCTTGTTTCAAGCCAGCTCGATATGGACCGAATTGACTACCTGAGACGCGACAGCTTTTATACAGGAGTGCAGGAAGGAGTGATCGGTCATGACCGCATTATTAATATGCTCAATGTTCACAACGATGAAGTGGTGATCGATGAAAAAGGAATTTATTCCATTGAAAAATTTCTAATTGCACGAAGACTCATGTATTGGCAGGTTTATTTGCATAAGACTGTGATCGCAGCAGAAACTTTGTTGTTGAAAATATTCCTTCGCGCATCCGAACTTGCTCAAAAGAATGTGGAATTGTTTGCTACTCCGGCTTTTCATTATTTTTTATACAATAAAACCGATAATGAAAAATTCCTCAATGATTCCAAAGTACTGTCTTTATACAGCGAGCTTGATGATTTTGATATTTTCACTTCTATAAAAGTATGGAGTCATCATGAAGATAAAATTTTACGTGAATTGTGCCTGATGATGAGAGACCGAAAACTTCCGCGAATAGAGATACAGACAGGTGAATTTGATAATGAAAATATTGAAAAAATGCAGAAGAAGATAGCCGGATCAAAAAATATTTCAATGGCTGATTCAGAATACTTCGTTTTTACTGACAGTGTAAAAAACGAAGCCTATAGTCTCGATGGTTTTAATATAAAAGTATTGTACAAAAACGGATATACACGGGATATTGCAGAAGCTTCGGATCTGGGAAATATACTGGCTCTTTCTGAAACCGTTACGAAGTACTTTTTATGTTATCCGAAAAATGTATAAATTGCCCGCTTATACTTAACCTTAATATTACATGCAAATAACTGTTGCAGAACTTGGTAAGTTACTGAATGGAGAAGTGGTCGGAAACCCTGAAACGATTATATCGAAAGTTTCCAAAATTGAAGAAGGTGAATCACATTCATTGTCATTTCTTTCGAATTTAAAATACGAACAATATATCTATACAACCGGATCTTCTGCTGTTCTTGTAAACAGATCATTCGTGCCATCATCACCTGTATCTGCTGTGATGATAAAAGTGGATGACGCTTACACAAGTTTCACTTTTCTTCTCGAAAAATTCGGAAATAAAATATCCTCAAAAGAGGGAATTGATCCAAAAGCAGTTCTTTCATCTTCTGCAAAAACAGGTAAAAATGTTTGGGTCGGGGCATTGTCATATCTTGAAGAAAATGTTTCGGTAGATAGTGATACCAAAATATTTCCTCAGGTATATCTTGGAGAAAATGTTACGGTAGGGAAGAATTGCATCATTTATTCGGGTGTTAAAATATATAATGATTGTGTTATCGGGAGTAACTGCATCATACATTCGGGAACAGTTATCGGTAGTGACGGATTTGGATTTGCACCTTTGGCAGACCGTTCGTACAAAAAAATACCTCAGAACGGAAATGTGATTATTGAAGATGATGTAGAGATCGGTTCGAATTGTTCAATTGATCGTGCAACGATGGGAAGCACAATTATTCATAAAGGTGTTAAGCTGGATAATTTAGTTCAGATTGCACATAATGTTGAGATCGGGGAACACACGGTTATTGCGGCACAATCAGGAGTTGCTGGAAGTTCTAAAGTCGGAAAACATTGTATCATCGCAGGGCAGGTAGGAATTGTAGGGCATATCACCGTTGCTGATGGTTCCGTAATCGGAGGACAAAGCGGAGTGAACAGCAGCATTAAAAACCCTGAAAAGAAATGGTTTGGTTCACCTGCATTCGATTATAAAGAAGCATTGAAAGCCGCAATATTATTTAAACAACTTCCATCACTCGAACAACGCATCAGCGAACTGGAGAAAAGATCGGAAGAAGTAAAAAAAGAAGAAAATAATTCATAAGATATTATGAAAAAAAAAAATAACGCATGAAGCAGACTACAATAAAAAAAGCCATTTCATTAAGCGGTGTCGGATTGCATACCGGACGGGAAGTGACAATGACATTTAATCCTGCCACTGATAATTTCGGAATAAAATTCAAACGTATCGATCTGCCGGGAATGCCATTAATTGATGCGGATGTTGATAATGTAACCGATACCTCAAGAGGAACAACCATCGAACAGAATGGTGGAAAAGTTGCCACCATCGAACATGTGATGGCTTCGCTTGCGGGTTTGGAAATTGACAATTGCCTGATAGAAATTGATTCGGACGAAACTCCGATAATGGACGGAAGTGCACGTTTCTTCACAAAGGTGCTCAAAGATGCCGGGATCAGTGAACTTGATGCCGACCGTGAATATTTCACAATACCGCAGAATATTTATTATCACGAAAACGACAGGCAGGTGGAGATGATCGCAATGCCGCTTGATGATTACAGGTTGACTGTGATGGTTGATTATAACTCGGCCGTATTGGGTAGTCAGCATGCTTCGATCACAAGTTTAAAAGAATTTGAAAGAGAGATCGCTTCGTGCCGCACATTCTGTTTTCTCCACGAGCTGGAAATGTTGTATAACAACAACCTTATTCGCGGAGGAGATCTGAATAATGCCATCGTAATCGTTGACCGCGTGATCGAAGATGACGAGCTTGAGCATCTGGCAAAGATGTTCAATAAGCCAAAAGTAGAGGTGAAGAAAGAAGGAATCCTGAACAATGTGGATCTGCGTTTTCATAATGAACCTGCCCGTCACAAATTACTTGATCTGATCGGTGACCTTGCGTTGATCGGTGTTCCCATCAAAGCACAGATAATGGCTGCCAGACCAGGTCACGCTGCGAATGTGGCATTCGGAAAAAAAATAAAAGCGCTGATAAAAAAGTCGCGGAACACCGTAAATGTTCCTAAATATGATCAGAGTAAAACTCCGCTCTACGGAATAAATGAGATATCAAAAATGCTTCCGCATAAATATCCTTTTCTGCTTGTCGATAAAATTATCGAAATGGGAAAGAACTATATTATCGGAATGAAAAATGTGACGTATAACGAACCTTTCTTTCAGGGACATTTTCCCGGAAATCCTGTAATGCCCGGAGTTCTTATCATTGAAGCAATGGCACAAACAGGCGGAATTCTTGTTCTCTCGCAGGTTGATGATCCTGAAAATTACAACACGCTTTTCATGAAAATTGATAATGCCAAATTCAAAGATATGGTTTTGCCTGGCGATACATTAATGTTCCGTCTCGAGTTTCTGGCTCCCGTGAGACGCGGTGTTTGTGTGATGAAAGGAACTGCTTTTGTAGGCGACAAACTTGTATGCGAAGCGGAGCTTATGGCACAGGTTGCAAAAAAACAATAAAAAATTTAGTTAGGAATATAAATCGAAAGCATGCTGTCAAATCTTGCACATATTGATACAAGAGCAAAATTAGGTTCGAACGTTGTTGTTGAGCCATTCACCAATATTTATGAAAATGTAGAGATCGGTGAGGGAACATGGATAGGTTCAAATGTCACTATTTTTCCGGGTGCACGGATCGGAAAAAATTGTAAGATATTTCCCGGAGCAGTTATATCAGCCATTCCACAGGATCTGAAATTTGACGGTGAAGAAACGTTCGTGATGATAGGAGATCATTCAACTATCCGCGAATGTGTGACCATTAACCGCGGTACGGTTGACAAACATAAAACAGTTGTCGGAAAAAATTGTCTGATCATGGCATATGTTCACCTTGCACATGATGTTTTTATAGGCAACAATGTAATTATTGCTAATGGTGTTCAAATAGCAGGGCATGTTCATGTGGAAGACAATGCACGTATCGGAGGCCTTTCTGCTGTTCATCAGTTTGTAAAGATCGGACGACATGTGATGATAGAAGGCGGATCAATGGTGAGCAAGGATATTCCACCGTTTGTAAAAGTCGGGCGTTATCCTATTTCGTATGAAGGAGTGAATTCTATCGGATTGCGAAGAAGCGGTTTTGATGTTGAAAAGATCAATGAGATACAGGATATTTATCGTATCTTATTTGTGCATAACAGTAATGTAAGCAAAGCGATAAAAATCGTTGAAGCCGATATGCATATCACTACCGAACGCGATGAAATACTTGGTTTCATTAAAAGTTCGGAACGGGGAGTGATGAAAGGATTTCAAAACCGTAAATCATAATTGCGTTGAAAATTGAACTCGAACAAGTTGGCAAAAAGTTCAACCGCCAATGGTTGTTCAAAAATATTTCCTATTCATTTACCGAAAATAAATCATACGCCATCATAGGAAATAACGGAAGCGGAAAATCAACGTTGCTCCAGATGATCTACGGATACCAGACCATCAGCTCAGGAAAAATTCATCACAGAATAAAAGACCAGAACATTGGTTCCGATAAAATTCATGAGTATACATCATTCGTTTCTCCTTACCTTGAATTGCCCGAAGAACTTACCTTACAGGAAATATTGCAGTTTCATTTCAAGTTCAAAAATAAGATCGACACAATAAATTTCGAAGACATTATTTTGAAATGCGGACTCGAGAACAGCCGCGATAAACAGATCCGATTTTTTTCATCAGGAATGAAACAAAGACTGAAACTGGCACTTGCATTCTTCAGTGATACTCCGCTTTTATTATTGGATGAACCCTGCAGCAACCTTGATACGCAGGGTATTTCGTGGTATCAGGAAATGATCTGTGAGATCAGATCAAACAAAACCATTCTCATTGCTTCCAACCAGATTTTTGAATATGATTTTTGTGACGGTGAATTGAGTATTGCGGATTATAAAAATTAGTCAATTCGAGCGGAATCCGATAGAACAATACTGTTTATCACTCCATCATCTTCCTCAACTCATCCGGTATCAATACTTTTTCATTTTTGTTGAAATCATACATCACCATCACATCGTGGGCTTCGGCAACCACTTCATGTTTCTCATTTAATATCTCGTGATGAAATCCGAAGCTGGTATTTTTAATAAAATCAACCGACACATTTATAAAAATGGTTCCCGGAAAAAAAAGTGGCTTCATAAATTTACAGGTACACGAAGCAAGCATCACCCCAACAGGTTCAGGTTGTTTGGTTACATCAATTCCCATTTGTTCCCAGTAATGAACACGCGATGCCTGGATATATTTGAAATACGAAACATTATTTACATGTCCGAATAGATCCAGTTCGCTCCAGTCGATACGCAGTTTTAATTGAAAGTGTTTTGTTGTTGTCATTTGTTAAAAATAAGTTGAGCTGCCTTATCGCTTGCACCGGCATTGCCAAGTAGGTTGCGAAGTTCTGCATAATCGGCAAGCATTTTAGTTCGGTTCTTACCTTCCGGTAATATTAGGTCCATTTCGTGTTGCACGGTTTGAACATTAAACGCATGTTGTAATAATTCGGTAATGCATAAGCGTTGCAGACAAAGGTTAACGAGTGAAAAATGTTCAATCGTTATCAGCATCTTTCCGATAACGTACGTGATCGGATGTCCTGCATATCCGCAAACCTGCGGCACATCAAACAATGCTGCTTCAAGTGTTGCCGTGCCGCTGCACACAATCCCTGCTGTTGAATGATGCAACAGATCATACGTTTGCCCGAATACTATTTTTATATCTGTTGTTAAATAGTTTTCATAAAACGATCTGTCAACCGAAGGTGCACCGGCAATTACAAACTGGTATTGGTCATATTTTTTTACTGCTTCGATCATTGTTGGGAGCATGCGTGATATCTCATGTTTGCGGCTTCCCGGAAGCAATGCAATAATTGATTTGGTATCTAAACTATTCTTCGAAAAGAAATTTTCATCGGGTTTAAATGCTGCGATCTCATCAAGCAATGGATTGCCGACATATGTTGCATTCACTTTCCACTTTTTAAAATATTCCACTTCAAACGGAAAGATGAGCAGGAGTTGATCGACAAATTTTTCAAGTTTCTTAGCACGGTTCTCTTTCCATGCCCACACTTTAGGTGATATATAATAAACGGTACGTATACTATTCTTCTTGCAGAATTCAGCAATGCGCAAATTGAACCCGGGATAATCAATCAATACAACAACATCGGGTTTGAATTCAAGAATATCTTTTTTGCAACGATCGATATTTTTGAAGATCGTACGTAGTTTCATCACCACTTCAATCAATCCCATTACAGCGGTATCGCGATAGTGAACCAACAATCCATCTGCTTCAGCATTCATTTTATCGCCACCCCAAAAATGGAAAACGGCATGCGCGTCCACTTTTTTAAGTGAACGGATGAGATTTGCTCCGTGCAGGTCACCACTGGCTTCTCCGGCAATTATAAAGTATTTCATTCTTCGTGATTATCCACAAATGTACATGTAATAAAAAATTTGTTGCAAATCGTTTCTTATATTTGAGAAAATTATCTTTTTATGGAATCGCAAAGACAAAACAAAACCACCACCGTACTGCTGATATTATTGTTGCTTATGTCGGCAATTTTCAATGTGTACCAATGGAAGCACCATACTACTACGGTTGTAAACTACGACAATAAAATTGATAGTATGATCATCGTTCGTGTTGATATTGAACGTGAACTTGCATCAACAAATGTAGAACTCGAGAAATACCGCGGCATTTCATCAAACCTCGATACGTTGCTGAATGAAGCGAATAAGAAAATTGATGGTCAGGAGCGGAAGATACGTTCACTCATTTCGAAAGAAAAAGATATGAACACATTGAATAAAAAATTGAAAGCAGAGTTGGATGATCTGAGAAAAATGAAAGATGAATATCTTGAAAAAATTGATCAGCTTGTTACAGAAAATAAAGCGTTGAAATCGAAAAATGAAGAGTTAAATTCTACCGTTACTAATCTGAGCGAAGAAAAGAAAACACTTCAAAACAAAGTAGGAGTGGCTTCTCAACTAAAAGCAGAGTATGTAAAAATTACTGCATACAAGAAAAAGAATTCAGGAAAACTGGTTGAAGCATCGCTTGCAAAAAAGACCAATAAGATAGATGTATGTTTTACGGTCATGGATAATAAAATATCACAGCCGGGAGATAAAATGGTATATATCGTGATCAAAGAACCACAGGGAAAAATACTGGCAAGTGTTTCTAAGTCTACATTTAAGAATGAAAAAGGTGAAGACGTTGAAGCTACTGCATCGTATAAAATTAATTATACCGGAGAAAAACAAAACGTTTGTCTCGCCTACGAATCAGATGAGCGGGTGCTTACAAGCGGTTCGTATGATATTGATATTTATATTGACGGAACATTGGTTGCAAACAATGCTGTGTTGCTGAAGTAAAAAAAGTATTGAATCAGAAAATGCCGTGTCAGCAATGATGCGGCATTTTTATTTTATGATAACCGTACCGCTTTTATGTGTCAGCCGGTAACGTTCGTCTGTAAGGTGCTTATGTATTTTCTGAAGCATTTCTATCTGTTCTTCATCGGTTGTTTTGCTGAAATCTTCCTGATTCTGCAGGATGAGTTTTTCGATATGTTTTAAATGTAAACGGTTGATCGCTGATTCAATATCGGCAAGGTAATTTGTTCCGACAGGATCGATGATCACATCAAAACGTCTTTCCCAGTGCGGACTCAGTTCAAACTGATCGCTGATGATATTGGCAACGAAAACAGAAACGATCTGGTCGGGATGATTGATAAAACCTGAAAGATCCAGATTTTCTGCATTCAACTGTAACGAGATTTCTTCAATAATTTTTACGATCACCGGATGATCGATGTCGATCTCCTTTTCATGAATTTCATGCAAAATAAAATGCGCTGCATTCTTAAATCCTTCAACAGGTTTATTTCCATATTCGATAAGCAACCGCACGATATCACGCTCCTGGTGGTCGTTCAGCTGCAGGTCAAGAATTTCTCTCAGCTCTTCGCGGTAATCTTTTTCAACAGGAGTTTCGGTGACTACATTTCTTGTCTGCTGGTTTTTATTGCGTAATATTTTATTCGATTCATTGATGAGAAGTTGTTCATCGGCTTTCAGAATCCGTGCTGATTCCTTTATGAACCCTGAACGTTTTATCGCATCGGGAACATTGGAAATACTTTCAACAATGTCACGAATGAGCTGCGCACGCTTCACCGGATCATTTCCTGCATCTTCAAGAAGGAGTGAGGTTTTAAAGAGAATAAAATCTTTTTTATTCGCATCCAGATAGGTTGCAAAATCAACAGGACCAACTTTTCTGCAATAACTGTCAGGATCTTCACCATCAGGAAATAAAATTACCTTCACGTTCAGTCCATGTGAAAGCAACATATCGATTCCACGCAGCGAAGCTTTGATTCCTGCTGCATCGCCATCGTACAGCACACATACATTATCGGTAAACCGTTTGATGAGTTTGATCTGATTTTCGGTGAGCGATGTTCCCGATGATGCCACTACATTTTCAATTCCCGCCTGATGCAATGAAATTACATCGGTGTAACCTTCAACGAGGTAAACATATCCCGCTTTCGAGATCGCTGTTTTTGCAAAATATAAACCGTAGAGTTCGTTGCTTTTGTGATACAGCTCGGTTTCCGGAGAGTTCACATATTTCGGGCTCTTCGGATCTTTCTTTAAAAATCGTCCAGCAAACGCAATAGGTTTTCCGCTGATCGAATGAATGGTGAACATTACTCGACCACGGTATGCATCATATAATCTTTCCTGTTGTGTTTCTTCGTTGATGCTCGATTTTACCAATCCTGATTTCACAAGTAGTCCCGGATTGAAACCATTTTGTATGGCTGTATTTGTAAAATGATCCCACGAGTCTTTACTGTAACCGAGTTTGAATTTTTTTATTGTTTCCGGCCGGAAGCCGCGTTCTTCAAAGTAGGAGAGACCAATGGTTTTTCCTTCGTCATCATTTTCTAAAATTTTTGCGAAATAATTTTCTGCAAAATTGTTGATGATCTGCAAACTTTCGCGTTCGCTGTTACGTTTCTTTTCCGCCTCAATTTCTTCGCTGCTGTATTCCTGCTCCGGCCACTCGATATTGTATTTCTGAGCAAGATGTTTGAGTGCATCAATATAATTGAGATGCTCGATCTCCATGATGAAATTTACTGAATTGCCGGCTTTGCCACAACCAAAACATTTATAAATTCCTTTTACCGGTGATACGTTGAACGATGGTGTTTTTTCATTGTGAAAAGGACACAATCCAAGCAGATTTGCACCGCGTTTTTTCAGCGACACGTAATCCTTAACCACCTCATCAACATGGGCAGCATTTACTATCTCATCTATTTTACTTTTCGGTATCAAATCGGGTTTTGCAGGGTGGTAAAAATAATATTTTTAGGGGGAATAAATAAATAAAACGATGATGAAGCTATGATGGTTTTGAACCGCTTCCGGCTGTCCTGATCAGCTACAATAAAAATCCCCGAATAGTCTTTGGATTATCCGGGGATTTGATGAATGAGCTATGCAATCATGCCATATACACAAGTATAAATGCAACGATAATAAGCGAAAGAAGATGGTAGCATGTATTTATAAAAAATAATTTCCACGACTTCATTTCCCATGCTACAACTCCAAGATCAGTTGGCAGAAAAAAACCTAACCAGGTGAATACTGCACCCATCATGGCACTTGTCGCAGGCGACATTGTTGAAGGTGCTAAACCCCATGTTACCGGATTCCATACGGCCATATTGTGAGCAAATACCCAGGCCATCAGGAAATTTCCAATAATCATAAAGACCATCCCTTTTATTAAAGCTGATGAAGGTGGCTTTTGGGTCATATCGAATCCCATTTCCTTACCCCATGCTTTTCCAAAAAGAGGAGTGTACCATAAAAATCCCAAAACGAAATTTGCAATAACAGCGATAACTACCGCCATCATGTTAATGTGAATGTTTGGTGTCATAATTTTTATTTTTTTTTAGGTTATACTGCAAAGTATAAAAAAAATACAAAAACTCAAGAAGAGTTCCTGACAGACAAAAAGTTAATAACTATTAACGAACGCGGTATTTGTGCTTCTCCACTTATTAAAACTATGTGGATATTTCCATATAAGTCTTCAAACCAAAGTATTCAAAAACCTTAGCGCAAAATGCGGGATTGTGAATCGCCACTTACTCAAATGCATGAACCCTGTAAAAGATTTTCTTCGATCGCAATGCAATTAATATTTTTTTATACTTTGCACGCATAACAAATTGCATTTATAAAACTCAACATATGAAAAAAATATTCCTGATCTGCACCACTGTATTTCTGATTCACTCTATATCTGCTCAATCTGCTGACTCTTCCGGGAAGCTTATTTTCATTGGCGTTAACTGTGGTGTATCGCTGCCATCCGGATCTTTTGCAAGCGGGATGTATGACCATTCATATAATAGCGGATATGCAAATACAGGAGGTGCAATAGCATTAAATGCCGGAATGCAATTTAACAAACCGCGGTCATTTGGAGGATTCGGTATAGGTGCCGAAATTTTATGTATGGTTTCATCAAATGGTTTTGATGCAGCCGAATACGAATACAGGAACAATTACTCTTACCGAACCGGTGGAACGTCTGAGTATTCAAACGCAAGTGGCGGATCAATTTTTACAACCACTGCATTTGCAGGACCTTTCATAATGATAAAAAATACCGGCTTGAGATTTCATTTTCTCTTGGGTACTTCAAATTCGAATGTTGACCGGTTGACCTATACAAAGACTTCGCACACCACAAATTTATCGGATAATATTATACGCAATCCAATGTCAACAGGATGGGGGTTTGCAACGCTGACAGGAATTTCATGGATCGCTGTGCCATTTGATGAGAGTAAAAATGTTAAGCTGAGTATGTCTGCCGATTATATTTCTACAGCTTTAAATTTTCCGCTCCCAACATTTTATTCCACTTCTGGTGCAACCTACACCGCAAATCCAACATTTGTAAGTAAAGGTTTTGCTGCCTGGGTATTGTCAGTCGGGATAATTTATGCGTTTGATTAATCAAGCACTGTTCCTGCGTGCGTCATGGTTGTGGAATTTATTCATTAGCAAAAATTCATTTAGTAAATTTTATCTCACGAGCGTGACACTCGCGAAAACTATGAGGCCTTTCTTCACCAATTCCATTTCTTATTTGCAGCAGTCATAAAATTTAATTTTATTTGCAACCCGTTAATCGTTCAGTTTCTGCGTATCGCGTTGGTTAGTAGAGGCAGACAAAACCGGTCCTATAGCCTGCCAGTCGAAACAGATGCGCAGACTGGCTCAACCGGATACCTGCCAGCCGTGTGAGCCAAAGCTGAGCAGGCTGGGAGCAACGGTTTTCTAAACTGTAGGTCTTGGGTTCGAGTCCAAGTGGGACTACAAAATTTAAAACCGGGTAACGGGTAGTTGATTTAATAAGTTGAAACAAAATAAAAAAATATTGGTCCTATAGCTCAGCTGGATAGAGCAACGGTTTTCTAAACCGTAGGTCCTTGGTTCGAGTCCAAGTGGGACTACAAAAAAAGAGGAGGCTGATTCAATTTAGCTTCCTCTTTCGCTTAAAAAAACAATCACTTAATTCGTTGATCCGTATTTGAATTTACCGAGATCGTTAAGGTTGGATGCACCGATAAATGTAGAGTTTGCCATATTGCGCGAACGTGCCACTTTCAAAAATACTTCGAGTGTTTTCCAGTATTCGTGATTGCGCTGTGTATCGAACAACAATAAATATCCCATAATAATATTTCCTGCCATCTCCACCAATCTGCGCGCATGGAAGTCGATGAACTCCGTGCTTTGAACAACTACTCTTGCTTCCGCTTCTTCGTAATCTTCGGTCATGTGAATGAGTATTCTGCGGTACGATTCAGTCTCCGGTTTGATCGGTTCTTTTTCGTATTCGCGCATCTGTTCGAGGTATGCACCGGTTGTAACTCCGCGTATTGCAGCTACCACCTGCAGTTGTGTCGTTCCTTCGTAAATGGAAGTGATCCGTGCATCGCGGTATAAACGTTCCACCGGATAATCTTTCATAAAACCTGAACCTCCGTGTATCTGCATGGCATCATATGCGATCTCATTGCAAAATTCAGATGCCAGCGCTTTGCCAAGCGGAGTGTACATATCAGCAAGCTTCTGGTATTTTTTCAGTTCTGCTTTTTCATCTTTTGTGAGTTCACGTTCTGATGAAAGATGCGAAAGCGATTTGTACAGATCAACAAAACGAGCTGTTTCATAAAGCAACGAACGCGATGCGGTGAGCTTTGCCTGCATCACCGACAATAATTCGTACACCGCAGGAAACTGGATGATTGGTTTTCCGAACTGCATTCTTTTTTCAGCATACGTCAATGCTTCGCGATAACATGCTTCACTTATTCCAACCGATTGTGCAATGATGCCCAGCCGTGCACTGTTCATCAGCGACATCACATATTTTATCAAACCGAATTTTCGTTGTCCGCACAATTCAACAGGAGCATCTTTAAAAACCAGTTCGCATGTTGGAGAGCCTTTTATTCCCAATTTATTTTCAAGTCGTCTTACTGTTATTCCACCATTTTTTTTATCGTGAATGAACATCGAAAGTCCGCGGCCATCAAGCGTGCGTTCTTCCGAACGTGCCAATACAAGTGAAATATCTCCGTCACCGTTTGTGATAAAACGCTTCACACCGTTGAGGAACCACGTTTTCTTTTCTTCATCGTAATGCGCTTTCAGCATCACTGCCTGAAGATCCGATCCGGCATCGGGCTCAGTGAGTGTCATCGCCATTGTTTCGCCTTTGCAAACGCGCGGAAGAAATCGTTCTTTCTGATCATAACTGGCAAAATCATTTATGGTTTCAGCACAATCCTGCAATCCCCAGATATTCGCAAAACCTGCATCGGCACGCGATACAATATCCGCAGCCATTACATACGGAATGATAGGAAAATTCAAACCACCGAATTTTCTCGGTAATGAAATTCCCATTACACCCGCTTTGATAATTGCATCAATATTTTCCTGTGTTCCTTTTGCGTAAATAACTCTTCCGTTCTCCAGAGTCGGGCCGTCATGATCAACAGATTCGGCATTCGGGGCAATGATATCGCCACATACTTCACCAATAATTTCGAGTACCTGATTGTAGCTGTCCATCGCATCTTCAAAATCCTGAGGTGCGTAATCAACAGTATTCTTCTCTCTGTAATTATGTTCTTTCAACGCCACTATTCGCTGCATGAGCGGATGGGTGAGATGAAAAGCAAGATCGGGATTATCAGTAAAAAAATTTGCCATTTTCTTTTTGAATTAGCTTAATATTATTTTGAATTTTCTTTAAAATACCGGATCATTTTCGGGATCACATTTTCCACTTTTCCGATGATTACATAGTTTGCAATTTTATTGATCGGAGCATTCGGATCGTTGTTGATGGAAATGATGATGCTCGATTCCTGCATGCCTGCGATATGTTGAATTTGTCCCGAGATGCCGCAGGCGATATACAATTTCGGACGAACGGTAATTCCTGTTTGTCCAACCTGACGGTCGTGTTCCACGAAACCCGCATCAACAGCAGCACGCGAGGCACCCACTTCTCCGCTTAACAACGAAGCAAGTTTGAAAAGCAAATTGAAATTTTCTTTTGAACCCACACCAAAACCACCCGAAACAACAACGGGTGCATTCTTGATATTCACTTTCGATTTCTCGATATGACGCTCGATGACCTTCACCACAAAATCCATTTCGTTCAGATATTTTTTCACATCCACATTCACCACTTCACCTTTATGTTTTGCATCAAAAATATTTTTCTTCATCACGCCTTCGCGCACTGTTGCCATTTGCGGACGGCAATCGGGATTGATGATGGTTGCAATAATATTTCCTCCGAATGCAGGGCGGATCTGATATAAAAGATCTTTATAAACTTTATTTATTTTTTTGTCTTCATGTGTTCCGATCTCAAGCTCTGTGCAGTCTGCAGTCAATCCGCTTCCAAGTGCAGAAGAAACTCTCGGGCCAAGATCGCGGCCGATTGTTGTAGCACCCATCAACGCGATCTGTGGTTTTTGTTCTTTAAATAAACTTACCATCAGCGATGTATGTGGCAATGTTGTGTATGGTGCAAGCCGTGCATCATCGGCAACATAAAGCGTATCGACACCGTAAGGAAAAAGTTCTTTTTCGAGTCCGGTAAGTTTATGACCGAACAGCATTGCTTCGAGTTTGCAATTGAGCTGATTGGCAAGATTGCGACCTTTGCTGAGCAGTTCAAAACTCACATCAGAAATTTTCCCTTCGTCAATTTCACAATAAACAGAAACGTTATTCATATTTTTTTAAACTTAATTAACCGATAATATGTGAAGTGATGAGTTCGCGCATCAATGAATCAATATCTTCATCCATGTCTTCAAGCCGTTTTGATTCTTTCGACTGAAATGCGATATTATCTACTTTTTTCACCTTTGTTGGCGAGCCACCAAGACCAAGCTGTTCGTGGTCGCAATCAATATTATTCACACCCCATTCTTTAAGCGAAAGATTTGTATTCGCCAAAGAAGTCGCCAGATAATCCCCACCGGTTTCCTGTTCTTTACTCATCGTTGAGGCATGTTTATATTTCATGAGCAACTTTGCATTGCGCGGGCGACAACGTGGTGCGGAATTATTTACCGTTAACAAAACGGGTAACGGTCCTTCCACAATTTCCACTCCGCGTTCGAGTCTTCGTTTCACCTGAATTCTTTTTCGTGTCAATGAAATTATTTCTTCAGCATATGTGATCTGAGGGATGCCTAATTTTTCGGCAACCTGCGGACCAACCTGTGCGGTATCTCCATCAATTGCCTGACGACCGCATATGATGATATCAAATTCATTTATCTTTCGTATCGCACACGAAAGTGCATACGATGTTGCAAGTGTATCCGATCCGGCAAATGCGCGGTCGGTGAGTAATATTCCGTCATCAGCACCGCGGTACAAGCCTTCTCTCAGGATTTCGGAAGCACGAACCGGACCCATTGTTAGCAACGTTACTGTGCTTTCAGGAAATTTATCTTTGATACGAAAAGCCTGCTCCAGTGCGTGAAGATCTTCGGGATTAAAGATGGCAGGTAAAACAGAACGGTTGACTGTGCCATCCGCTTTCATTGCATCTTTGCCAATGTTTCGTGTGTCGGGAACCTGCTTGGCAAGAACGATGATCTTAAAACTCTCCATGATAAAAAATCAGTTTAGTGATAAGCAACAATAGAGGTTATTCGATCTCTCAAACATGATTCACATCATGGAACAAGATGATTTTTATGGGAAGATTTTTTCTTTTGCAGATGTAAAATAATTGTAAGAATTTTTAAAAAAGTGTGAATATGTTTTGAAAAAACAAATCCGCATATTGCCTGAAACATATGGCCTTTGTCATATTATGACTGTACTATAAATTCAAAATTGCATATACTCTCTTCATGTAATTATGATTTTCATCATGATTAAAACCAAAGTCAAAACTCATTGTTGAAACCTGTAATTAAGCAAATTATTTATAGACATGCAGCAACAATTTACCGGTATTAAGAGCAGATTTTCAGCGATCAAAAAAAGTTTTATTTTGTTCGGTTTATTTTTTTCAATTCAGATTTACGCTCAGGATTTATATGAGATCCAGGTATATAAATCAGAAACAGAGCAAGCAGGAGTTACCGAATATGAATTACACAGTAATATCAGTTTGATCGGAAAAAAAGAAAGCGAGAATGGAATAGCGCCATCACACCATCAGTTGAGAGAAACACTTGAAATAACACACGGTTTCAATGACTGGTTTGAAACCGGCTTTTACTTTTTTACAACAAATACTCAAACAGATGGTTTCAATTATGTGGGATCAAGTTTTCGTCCGCGTGTACGTGTACCTGATAAGTGGAAATGTCCTGTTGGGTTAAGTCTTTCAATGGAGTTGCAATACATGAATCCAATGTATAATGCAAATACATGGGCATGGGAGATACGTCCGATAATTGATAAGACAATTGGTAATTTTTATTTTGCATTTAACCCGACTCTCGAGCGCAATTTCGTTGGTGCAGAAGCAGAAGAAGGATTCATTTTTTCTCCGAACTTTAAATTGGGATATAATATAACTCCTGCACTGCAAGCCGGTTTCGAATATTATGGCGAGATAGGTTCAATAAGCAATATTGATCCGATTCCAAACCAGCATCATATGCTTGTTCCGGCTATCGACTGGCAGTTTGCTGATCGCTGGGAATTCAACGTGGGAGTGATGTTCGGAATGTCTGCTGTTTCCGAACCATTGGTATTTAAAACAATTATTGCGAGAGAATTTTAAAATAAAAATTAAAAAAGTCACACGGGAAAAGTTAGTTAGTTGAAAACAACTTTCCTTATTCTGTTGCGCTATGTAGCTAAATTGTCAGAATGTTGAAGACACGTGGAAAGATGTTTAATTGCGTTCATCGAAAAAAATTGAAATGCATTGTATCATACATTACATTTGCAAATTAATGCACAGAATTATTTCATCTTTTTTGATTTTTCATTTTTTGTTATTGTCTGTCGTTTCTACACAGATAAACAGGATGCCTGTGCTTGTAGAGCATTACTATCATCACAAATACGATGAAGGCGAAGAAAAATTGAGTTTTGGTGAATTTCTTTCCGAACATTATTTTAATACCTCTTCACATGAAGAAAAAGAAGATCATTCCGATCTTCCGTTGTTTTCTTCTATTGACTGTGTTAATCTTTTTACCTTCGAATCGTTGTTGGTACTGGATTCCAAACATGTTGAGCATATAATTAACTATGCACCCGACAATAAGAATTACTACGATTTCACTATTTACCATTCCATCTTTCAGCCTCCAAAATTTAGTTAAGAGATTTCTGCAATTTTAGTTTAGCAGTCAGAATATCATCTGACCGCCTATTTATTTTTCATTTCTTAATTAAATTAAACATGCTTGACAGCATTATTAAATTCTGTATCCGTCAGAAAATTATTGTCGGATTTTTACTCGTGTGCCTCATAGGCATGGGAGGGTATTCTCTCACTAAACTCCCGATTGATGCAGTACCCGATATTACAAATAATCAGGTGCAGGTAATTACGCAAAGCCCAAACCTTGCACCACTCGAGATCGAAAAATATATTACGACACCGATTGAATTATCGATTTCCAATATTCCAGGACTTATTGAAACACGTTCTATCTCGCGGTTTGGGTTATCAGTTGTAACACTCGTATTCACTGATGAAACCGATGTTTACTGGGCGCGTACACAGGTAAATGAACGATTGAAAGCAGCTCAGGAAATGATACCTGCCGGAATTGCAGCACCATCACTTGCACCGGTGAGTACGGGGTTGAGTGAAATTTTTCAGTACACACTTTCTGTTGATCCGAAAGCCGACACAAGTTATAGTCTCATGGATCTAAGAACGGTTCAGGACTGGATAGTGAGACGTGAGTTGATAAGGGTTCGCGGTGTAGCCGATGTGAGTTCGTTCGGTGGAATGTTAAAGCAATATCAGGTAAAAGTAAATCCGGATCTTTTACGTTCAACAAATGTAACCCTCGATGAATTGTTTATTGCTCTCGAAAGCAGCAGCGATAATACAGGTGCAGCCTATATCGAAAAGGAAGACAAAGCTTTTTTTATACGTGGAATCGGGATGTCGAAAACGATTAGCGACATTGAAAACACAGTTGTGAAAAATAACGATGGTGTGCCGGTGCTTGTTAAAAATATAGCGCGTGTTGAGTTCGGAAGCTCGGTGCGTTACGGTGCCATGAGCATGAATGGTAAGGGTGAAACTGTGGGAGGCGTTTTGCTCATGCTTAAAGGAGAAAATGCTTCACAGGTGATCATCCGTGTGAAAGATAAGATCGCAGAAATCCAAAAGATATTGCCGAAGGGAATCATCATCGAACCTTTTCTCGATCGCGAATCTTTGGTATCACGTGCCATCAATACTGTTACCAAAAATCTTATTGAAGGAGGACTGATCGTCATATTTGTTCTGGTATTGCTTCTTGGAAATTTACGTGCAGGAATCATTGTGGTATCTGTTATTCCATTGTCGATGCTGTTTGCTTTCAGTATGATGGTAGTGTTTGGTGTGAGTGGAAATCTCATGAGCCTGGGTGCCATTGATTTCGGACTTATCGTTGACGGTGCAGTGATCATCGTTGAGATTATTGTGCGCAAAATTGCCGAGAAAACGCAACATACATCAAGGCATTTAAACAGAATAGAATTTGAGCAAACTGTTTTTGAGGGTTCATCGGAGATCATGAGCAGCGCATCATTCGGGCAATTCATTATTCTAATTGTATACATTCCGATACTCGCATTTACCGGTATTGAAGGGAAAATGTTCCGACCAATGGCGCTTACGGTCATCTTCGCTCTGGCCGGTGCATTCATTCTTTCACTGACTTATGTTCCTTTTATCAGTGCTGTGTTTCTGCGGCATAATATAAAAGAGAAAGAAACATTTGCCGACAAGCTGATACGAAAAT